>ENA-OQCE01001026-OQCE01001026.1-human-gut-metagenome-genome-assembly--contig:-NODE-1026-length-12458-cov-1.466791_pt1 | contig 12458 bp, 16 predicted proteins | sample MGYA00242495_ERZ504572 | MGnify/ENA primary metagenome ERZ504572 (study PRJEB26092, sample SAMD00036228) | human gut metagenome | host: Homo sapiens | study: EMG produced TPA metagenomics assembly of...
GCCGGCATCAATGCCGCTTTAAAAGTACAGCATAAAGAGCCCTTCGTCCTGACCCGTTCGGAAGCTTACATCGGCGTCCTCATCGACGATTTGGTAACGAAAGGGACGAATGAACCGTACCGCATCATGACCAGCCGCAGTGAGTACCGCCTCATCTTGCGGCAGGACAATGCCGATTTGCGCCTGACCCAGAAAGGCTACGACATCGGCTTGGTCACGGAGGAACGATATCAGCCTTCACGCCAAGAAACAGGCCATAGAAGCCGGGATTGCAGCCTTGAAGGAGATTTCGGTTACGCCGTCTAAAGAAAATCTGGCAAAACTTGAACAACTCGGTACGGCACCTATCCATACGGCGCTTACGGCCTATGATCTGCTGCGTCGTGACGATGTGACCTATGCGTCGTTGCAGACCGTCTTTGACCTGCCGGACTTACAAGAAGACGTCGAAGAAGAAATCGAAATCACGATCAAGTACGAAGGTTATATCAGCCGCCAGATGGAACAGGTCGACAAGATGAACCGCCTGGAAAAGAAGAAAATGCCCGAAGGCATCGTCTATGCCGACATCGATACCTTGTCGGCCGAAGCGCGGCAGAAACTCGATGAAATTCGACCCTTGTCCTTAGGTCAGGCCAGCCGTATCTCCGGTGTTTCACCGGCCGATATTACGGCCCTGCTCATCCTCTTGGAACAACACAACCGGGGGGGATAAGTAATATGTTTCGCAGCGAATTACAATCGGCCCTGACGGCTATGGGGCTTTCGATTACAGAGGACCAGCTCCGCCAATTCGACGTCTTTCAGGAAGCCTTGATCGAAACCAACAAGGTCATGAACCTGACGGCCATTACCGAGCCGAAAGAAGTCGCCATTAAGCACATGGCCGACAGCCTGTCCTGCTATGAGGAAGACTGCTTTACGGCCGGGGCGTCCGTCCTCGATTTGGGGACCGGCGCCGGCTTTCCCGGCCTGCCGCTCCTCATCTATCGTCCCGATTTGAAGGTCACCTTCTTTGACTCCCTGCAAAAACGCCTTACTTTTTTGCAGAAACTGGTCGATCAATTGGGACTTTCGGCTGAGTTTCTTCACGGGCGTGCCGAAGATGCGGCCCATCAGCCCGTCTATCGCAGTGCCTTTGATGTCGTGACCAGCCGGGCTGTCGCCCGTTTGAACGTCTTGGCCGAATGGGCCCTGCCGTATGTGAAACAGGGCGGTTATTTCATTTCCTTGAAGGCGCCCAGTATGAGGACGAACTGAAAGAAGCTGAAAATGCCCTGAAAATGTTAGGCGGCAAGGTAGCTCGCGTCAAAGCCGTCGAGATTCCGGGACTCGATGAGGTGCGGGCCGTCATCTATATTCAAAAGGTGGGCGAAAGTCCTAAAAAATATCCGCGCAAGCCGAAAATGGCTGTAAAAAATCCTTTATAAAGGGAGAGGTGCAATTATGTCTTTAAAAAGAATGCTATGTCTCGCCGCTGTTGCTTGTCTTACCCTGGCAGCTCCGGTCTTTGCCGATGAAATCCAAAAGCCTGATATCGAAGCTCATGCAGCCTATGTCATGGATGCCGATACGGGCGATGAACTCTATTCCAAAAATGCCGATGACCTGGCCTATCCCGGCAGTACGACGAAAATCATGACGGCTATCCTTGGGATTGAGCTCGGCAAGGAGCAAGCTATGATGGATAAGCCCCTTCATATCACCGATGATATCTATGACATCGACAGTGATGCCTCGGTCCTCGGAATCAAGCCCGGCGATCAAATCACCCTCAGTAATGGCCTGACCGGCATGATGCTCGTATCGGGCTGTGATGCGGCTGTGGCTGTCGCCGAAACGGTAACGCCGACGGAAGCCGATTTTGTCGCTAAGATGAATGAAAAAGCTGCTGCCTTAGGTGCCACGCATACTCATTTTGCCAATCCTCACGGCCTTCCCGACAGCAACCACTACTCGACGGCCCGCGACATGGCTGTCATCGCCGCTTATGGCATGAAGCTTCCTGAATTTCAGAGTATGGTCAGCCGCAGCGAATTCGACATGCCCTACATGGACGGCGGATTTAAACACTGCGTATCGACCAATGAATTTTTGACCAGCGGTTTTGAAGGTGCCAACGGAATCAAGACCGGTACGACCAATGCCGGCGGTCCCTGCCTGGTCGTTTCGGCAACGAGAGACGGCCGGACGGTCATCGCGTCGATCATGAATTCGAGCGACCGTTATGGCGATGCACAGAAACTGATGACCTATGCTTTTTCGGCCCTGAAACCGACGGAAAACGTTTACATCGTGCGCCATGCACCGGCAGGACAGACCTTGTCCGATATTCAGGAAAAGCAGCAGCAGGCTGCTGAATTAGCATCGCAGCAGACGACGGAACAGACCTCCGATGCCTCACAGACTGAAAATACGCCATCTCAGGCTGTGGACAAGGACTACGTTCCCTTTACGCCTGCCGCTTAAAAATGGATATTGACAAAATAAATCAATATTCGTATAATAACATCAGCAGATTCGTACAGGACTGACGGAATCAAGTGGAGCAACCACGTGAACTGTACGAAGTCATTTCATGCCGACCGTCTGGGCAAGTGTATGCTACTAACATATTCTTGGGCCCGGGGGTCGGCATATTTTTTTGACCTCCAGGCTCCCTACCTGGAAGGAGATAATGGATCATGAAAAGAAATCGCTGGCTCATCGCCTTATCGGCCATCGGCTCCACATCTGTATCGGCAGTGTCTACGCTTGGAGCGTCTTGACCAAGCCGATCATGGAAGCCATGGGCTTCAGCCTGCAGGAAACGACATGGACTTTTTCGTTAGCTATTTTATTCCTCGGTTTATCGGCAGGTTTCTTAGGAAGCTTCGTTCAGAAGATCGGTCCCCGCAAATCGGGTCTCTTATCGATGTCTTTCTTTGTATTGGCGATGTTCGGCACGGCAGCGGCTCTTTATGTACACAGCCTGCCCATGCTCTACCTGTTCTATGGCGTCATTGGCGGTATCGGCCTGGGAACGGGATATATTACGCCGGTATCGACGCTGGTCAAGTGGTTCCCTGAAAATCGCGGCTTCGCAACGGGCCTGGCCATCATGGGTTTTGGCTTTGCCAGCCTGATTGCCGGTCCTGCCATGCAGATTCTGGTTCAGTCCTTTGGCCTGGTCGCCAATTTCATCATTCTCGGTATCGTCTACATGGTCATCATGACAGCGTCTTCCCTTTACTTAGCTCCTCCGGAAGAAGATGCGGCTGCTGAAGCTAAAAAGAAATCGACCGTTGAATACGCCGATGCCCAGCCTCAGTTTACCGTTCGCGGTGCGATGAAGACCTGGCAGTTCTATGCCATCTGGTGGCTCTTCTTTACCAATATTACCTGCGGCATCGCCCTCCTGGCTGTCGCCTCTCCCATGGCTCAGGACGTCGTCGGCATGTCTCCCATGGCCGCCGCTTCCATGGTCGGTCTCATCGGCCTTTTGAACGGTGCCGGCCGCATCGCCTGGGCGACCGTTTCTGACTATATCGGCCGTTCGTCGACGTATGTCTTATTCTTCGCCATTGAAATCCTCGCTTTCTGGCAGTTGGCTAATGTAAGCAGTGCTTTCAGCTTCCAGATTTTACTCTTGCTCATCATTACCTGCTACGGCGGCGGTTTCTCCTGCATGCCGGCTTACCTCAGCGATCTCTTCGGAACCAAGTACCTCAGTGCCATTCACGGCCGGGTACTGACGGCCTGGGGCGCTGCCGGCGTCGCCGGTCCGGTCCTGGTATCGATCATCAAGGAAACGACCAACAGCTACGCTGCGACGCTGTACTTCTTCGTCGGAGCCTTCGTCGTCGCCTTGGTCCTGATGGCTTTCTTGAAATATCAGACCCGTCACGGCATTGAAACGGCAGGACAGCCGTCTCGGAGTGCCGGTATGTAAGTGCTTTCCTAAACCTGAACATTTTTCGAATCGATTGATCCGTTTTCTATGGAAGGAAATTGTCTCTTTAGTGACAGTTTCCTTCTTTCTTTTTAAGGTTATGTGAATAAAATCACTTGAATGAGTTGAGCACATAAATGAAGGAATTTGATTGCTTTTTGATTATAATGGCTGTATTTGATTGAAAATGAACGAAAATAACGATATAATATGGCAAGAGGAGGCTGGAAAAGGAAGTGATGCGATGCTGACTGAAGAAAGACATGAAAAAATAATGCGACTCGTCAATACGAGCGGAGCCGTATCTGTTCAGGATTTAGTTGGTTTTTTAAACATCTCGGAATCGACAGTCCGCCGGGATTTACTGACCCTTGATCGGGAAGGCCGCCTGCGCCGTGTCCATGGCGGAGCGACGACGCTCCGTGACGATTCTTTATATGAAGCGGATATGGAAAATCTGCAGGATAAATATTCCATTCACATGAGTGAAAAGCGGCGTATTGCCCAGTATGCAGCCCGACTGATCCATAAAGAAGACTTCGTCTATCTGGACGCCGGTTCGACGACGGAACAGCTCGTCGATTTTCTGGCCGGTTCAGAAGCGTCGTTCGTGACCAATAGTATTCCCTTGGCCCAGAAATTGGGCCGCATCGGCGGCAGGGTGTACATCGTGCCCGGCCGTGTGAAGGGCGATACTGAAGCTATCGTCGGCAGTGAAATGAGAGATATGATTGGCCGATACCATTTTACCAAGGGCTTTTTTGGCGCCAATGGCGTTGCTGTCCATTCCGGCTGTACGACGCCCGATGAAGAAGAGGCTGTCTGTAAGAGAGCCGCTATGGGGCAGTGCTTGGATCGTTTTGTCTTGGCCGATTCCAGTAAGTTCGGCTTATCTTCACATATTACATTTGCAGAATTATCAATGGTTACGCTGATTACGGCGCGGGACGATGAAAGCTCGATTACAAACCGTATCAGCAAATGACGGAGGTGCATATCCTGTGATTTATACAGTTACGTTCAACCCATCCTTAGATATGTCGTCCACATGAAGAAGTTTACAGCCGGCGATATCAATCGGGCAGAGCAAGAAATGATTTATCCCGGCGGCAAGGGCATTAACGTGTCCCTCGTTCTCGGCAATCTTCATATCCCGTCGAAGATGCTGGGCTTTGTGGCCGGCTTTACGGGTAAGGAAATCGAACGGCTGGCAAAAGCCAACGGCGGAGATACGGATTTTATCCTCCTCGATGAAGCTGCTCGCGTATTAACCTCAAGGTCAGCGCTGACGATGAAACGGCTGTCAACGGCATGGGCCCGAATATCCCGGAAGATAAACTGAATGCCCTCTTGGCCCAGATCGACGCCCTTTCCGACGGCGATACCTTGGTCTTGGCCGGCAGTATCCCCAGCGATATTCCCGACGATATCTATGAACAGATTTTGAAACGCCTCCAAAAGCGGGATATCCGCGTCGTCGTCCGATGCTACGGGTGATTTATTGAAAAACGTCATTAAATAATAAACCGTTCCTCATTAAACCGAATAATTTTGAATTAGGTGAACTGTTCAGCGTCGACCTCAAGACCGATGACGAAATCATCGTCTGCGCCAAACAGCTGCAGGCCATGGGTGCCCGCAACGTCCTCGTTTCCCTCGGCGGCGACGGGGCTCTTCTTCTCGGCGAAGACGGAAAGGTATACCGCCGTCCGTCGCCGAAGGGGACGCTGGTCAACTCTGTCGGTGCCGGTGACAGCATGGTAGCCGGATTCCTGGCAGGTTTCGAATCGTCTAAGGGCGACCTCAATGAAGCGTTGAAGATGGGCATCAGTGCCGGCAGTGCTTCGGCCTTTAATGAATGGCTGGCCACGGAATCCCAGATTCGGGACATTTATTCCCAGTTATAAGTCAGGCTGTATTTTTCATATTAGAGAATTGAATTGTATAGAGAAAATTAAAGAGAGAAGGAGAGATGTAGATGCGTATTGTAGATTTACTCAAGAAGCAGAGCATTGACCTTAACGCCGCTGTTGCCGATAAGACAGCGGCCATTGGCCACTTAGTCGACCTCATGGAAGCCGGCGGCAATTTGAATAACAAAGAATTGTACAAAGAACGCGTTTTGGCTCGTGAAGCTGAAGGCAGCACGGGGATTGGCGAAGGCATTGCCATTCCTCACGCTAAGACCGAAGCCGTAAACGAACCGGGCCTGGCATCGATGATCGTCCGTGACGGTGTCGATTACGAAAGCCTCGACGACGAACCGGCTCATCTGTTTTTCATGATTGCGGCACCGGCCGGCGGTGCGACGTCCACTTGGAAGTGTTGAGCCGCCTGAGCCGCATGCTGATGGATGATGATTTTCGTGATGCTTGATGCAGGCTAAGACGCCGGAAGAATACCTTTCGACGATCGATAAAGCCGAAGCCGAACAGATCAAAGCCGAAGCTGAAGAAGCTGCGGCGGAAGCGGCTGCTGAAGAAACACCGGCTGAAGAAGCGGCTCCGTCTGAACGCCCCTTCGTCATCGGTGTTACGGCATGCCCGACGGGGATTGCCCATACCTACATGGCTGCTGAAGCTTTGGAAAACAAGGCAGCTGCCATGGGCGTCGACATCAAAGTCGAAACCAACGGTTCCGGCGGGGTCAAAAATCACTTGACTGAAGCCGATATCAAACGGCTGTCGGCGTTATCGTCGCCGTCGATAAAGACGTACCGGTCCAGCGTTGCCGGCAAAAAGGTTATCTTCACCAAAGTTGCCAATGGCATTAAGATTCCGGAAGAATTGATTCAGACGATCCTCGACGGCAAGGCCCCTGTTTATCAGGCGCGGAATCGTCTTCTGAAGCGGTAGCTGTTGAAAGCGCCGAAAAAGAAGGCGTCGGCCGTCAGATCTATAAGCACTTGATGAACGGCGTATCCCACATGCTGCCCTTCGTTATCGGCGGCGGGATTCTCATCGCCTTGGCCTTCCTCTTTGATATGGATAATGCCGGGGCCGCCAACTTCGGCAGCGGGACACCGGTGGCAGCCTTATTGAAAAACATCGGCGGCCTGTCCTTCAGCATGATGATGCCGATCCTGGCCGGTTACATTGCTATGAGTATCGGCGAACGGCCGGCTCTCATGCCCGGTATCGTCGGCGGTTTCCTGGCGACAACGGGCGGATCCGGTTTCTTCGGAGCCCTCTTTGCAGGCTTCATTGCCGGTTACCTGGTCCTTTTATTGAAAAAAGTGTTGTCGGTCCTGCCGGAATCCCTGGAAGGCACCAAGCCCATCCTGTTTTACCCGGTTTTCGGTCTGATTCTCATCGGCCTCATCATGACCTTTGTCATCAATCCTCCGACGGCTATCTTCAATACCTGGTTGTTTGACAGCCTCAACAGCATGACGACGTCGAGCCGTATCGTCCTCGGCTTCGTCCTCGGCGGCATGATGTCTATCGACTTTGGCGGTCCGATCAACAAAGCGGCTTACGTCTTTGGGACGGCATCGCTCATGAGCGCCACCGGTCAGGCTGTCAGCTCGGGCATCATGGCATCGGTCATGGCCGGCGGCATGGTTCCCCCCCTGGCTATCGCCTTGGCGATGTTGATCTTTAGAAATAAGTTTACGCCGAAAGAACGGCAGTCGACGATTACCAACTTTATCATGGGCCTGTCCTTCATTACGGAAGGCGCCATTCCTTTTCGCGGCTTCTGACCCGCTTCGCGTCATTCCGGCCTGCGCTATCGGTTCTGCTGTCGCCGGCTCGCTGTCGATGCTCTTTGGCTGCGCTCTTCCGGCACCTCATGGCGGTATTTTCGTATTCGGTGTCATCACCAATTGGCCCATGTATATCGTCTCGTTAATCGCCGGTGTCATCGTGGCAGCTATCTTACTTGGTATTTTCCGCAAAAAACGTCCTCAAGAGTAATTGCGTAATTTCCATAAATCAAGTACACTATATAATAGAGTTTTATCTCAACTATTCCAAACACGTATTTCCTGAAGGAGGAATTTTCATGAAAGAATTTGAATTCGTTGTAACCGATCCCCAGGGTATCCATGCTCGTCCGGCTGGCCTCTTGGTTAAAGAAGCTAAAAAATTTGAATCCAACATCAGTGTCTTCAAAGGCGCTCGTAAAGGTGATTTGAAAAAAATCTTCACCGTCATGGCTTTAGGGGTAAAGCAGGGTGAAGCCATTAAAGTACAGGTAGAAGGCGCTGACGAAGAACAGGCAGCAAGTGCTGTAGAAGCCTTCTTGAAGGAAAACTTCTAAGATTTTTGAGGGGGAAAGCAGATGCTGACGTTAAAAGGTAAGAGTGTCTTTTCCGGTATCAGTATCGGACCGCTGGCACTGTTTCATCGCAATACCATTTCTACTGCCGTTCGACCGATTGAAAGTGTCGATGTAGAATTGGCGCGTTTCCAAAAAGCGCGTGAAGAAGCGATGAGCCAGCTGAAAGACTTATATGTTAAAGCTGTAGACAAAGTCGGTGAAGAACAAGCGGCTGTCTTTGAAGTTCATCAGATGATGCTTGATGACGATGACTATGTTGAAGGTATTGAACAAGAATCCGCGAGGAAAAAATGAATGCTGAAGCAGCTGTTGATCAGACTGCTCAAGAACTGGCTGAGATGTTCCGCTCCATGGACGATGCCTATATGCAGGCCCGTGCAGCCGACGTTCTCGATATTTCCCGTCGTGTAGAGCAGCAGCTCAGCGGCGGCCCGGGGGATTGATTTCAGTAACTATGATCAGGTTATCATTGCTGCTGACGACTTGGCACCGAGCGAAACGTTACAGCTCGATACGGACAAGATCCTTGGCTTTGTTACGTCAGCAGGCAGCACCAACTCGCATACGGCTATCTTAGCCCGTACCTTGGCATTGCCGCTGTCGTCAGCACAGGGACTCAGCTCCACAATGACGTTGACGGCATGATGGCCGTCATTGACGGCACGACAGGGACGTGTACATCAATCCTGATGAAGAAACGTTGGCCCTGATGAAGAAAAAACAGAAGGAAGAAGAACTGCGCCTGACGGCTCTGGAACAAGTCCGAGGCGTCCCGACGGTTACCAAAGACGGCAAGAAGATCAATCTCTTTGCCAATATCGGCAACCCGGGCAACCTGCCCCAGGTCTTGGCCAATGATGCCGAAGGCATCGGCCTCTTCCGCAGCGAATTCCTTTATTTGGAAAGCAGCGATTATCCGACGGAAGATCAGCAGTTCGAAGCCTATAAACAGGCTGCCGAAGCCCTTCAGGCAAGACGGTCGTCATCCGTACTCTCGATATCGGTGCCGATAAAAAGGTCGATTATTTCGACCTCGACCCGGAAGAAAATCCGGCTATGGGCATGCGTGCCATCGTATCTGCCTGAGTCGCGTCGATTTGTTCAAGACACAGCTTCGCGCCTTGCTGCGTGCCTCGGCATTCGGTAAGATTGCTATCATGTTCCCGATGATTATTTCCGTCTGGGAAGTACAGCAGTGCAAAAAGATCTTGGATGAAGTCCGCCAGGAATTGGATGCCAAAGGCATTGCCTACGATAAGGATATGGAAGTCGGCATCATGGTTGAAACGCCGGCGGCTGCCGTCATGAGTGAAGAACTGGCACACGAAGTCGACTTCTTCAGTATTGGTTCTAACGACTTGACCCAGTACACCCTGGCTATCGACCGTCAGCAGACGAAGCTCGATACCTTCTTTGATCCCCATCATCCGGCTGTCCTGAAATTGATTCAGATGACCATTGAAAATGGCCATAAAGCCGGCATTTGTTGGTATCTGCGGCGAACTCGGTGCCGATCTGACCTTGACGGAAACCTTCCTGCGCATGGGCGTAGATGAACTGTCGGTCAGCCCTCCGGCTGTACTGCCGCTTCGTGAAAAAGTCCGTTCTTTGGATCTCAGTAAATAATATATCAAAGCGTTGCTCCTTTGGGGGCAGCGCTTTTTTTGTTATTTTAGCCAAATACCCCTTTACTTTTCTGTATAAAATGGTATAATAATAAAAACAAATTTAATTTTTATTCATTTTAAATGGAGGAATTGGCATGGATATGAAAAAAATGGGTACTGCATTACTGACAGGTGTTTTGGCGGCGTCACTCTTGGCAGGCTGCGGCAGCAGTCAAAAAGATGCGGGAGATGCCAATAAGCCCCTTCGTGTCGCTACCAATGCGACCTTCGTTCCTTTTGAATTTAAAGACAGCGATCAGTCGGCCGAATACAAAGGTTTTGAAATGGATTTGATCCGTGCCGTAGCCAAAGAAATGAATCGCGACGTCGAATTTAATAATATTGCTTTTTCGGGCATCATCCCCATCATCCAGCAGGGCGATATGGATATTGCCGCCACGGGGATGACGGTTACGCCGGAGCGGGCCCAGAAAGTTGCCTTTGCAGCCCCCTTCTATGAATCGAAATTGGTCATCTTAACGCCGAAGAACAGCGGAATCCATTCTGCCGCCGACCTTCAGGGGAAACAGATTGCCGTCCAAATCGGGACGACAGGGGCTAAATACGCTGAAGAACAGGGCTACAATGTCAAGCAGTTCGATAATAACTCGGAAGCCATCATGGAACTCCAGGTCGGTGGTTCTCCGGCAGCGATCATCGATAAACCAGTTGCTGATTATTTCCTGACCCAGGACGGGAAGGATAAATTCGACGTCATCGATATCAGCAATACGAAACCGGAATACCTGGCCTTTGCCTCAATAAGGACAACAAGGAACTCTTGCAGCAAGTAAACGAAGCTATGGAAAAATTGAAGAAGAGCGGCGAATTCCAGCAGATCTATAAAAAATGGTTTAACACCGATATGCCGGATCTCCCGACCAGTGCCGATGCTGTCCTTAAATAAGGTGCCGTAAACGACAGTCATCTTCTTGTTTACAATCGTTCAGATATAAAAATAAGCAGTCCTGTAAAGGGCTGCTTATTTTTTGTAATACCGGTATTTTTAAAATTTGTGTTAGCTTAGGCGACGGTATAGATTTTTACTTCCGGATCTTCGGTCCAAAGGGGCTGAAGGCCGACGAAGACGTCGTTTTTGAAGAGGTCGCTGGAAAGATAAGCCTGGGCGTGTTCGGCACTGTCAAAACCGTGGAGTACCTGTACGTCTTCATCGCGAATGAGGAGATCCTTGGTCAAGGCGCCTTCGATGGTGGTCAAGAAAGGCTGGCGGTAATCGGTATACACTTTAGCGGCTGCCGGACGATTGGCGGCGTCGATTTTCATGGTAATTTCTAAATAAGCTTTTACGTTCATGGTATGTTCCTCCCTTTCGGTTTTCTGTGAGCTCTTCTTCATTATAGTATCCATACTCGGGGAAGAGAAGATATAAGCAAATTTATAAGTCACTATTCATTTTCATAGTAACTTGAAGGGATAAAAGAGAGCTACTATAATAAAATCAGAATAGAGAAAGGTGGCGTGAACCTTGTATAAGCCTAAATTAGAGAAGGATATCCGATGTCCTCTGGAATATGGCCTGTCTGTCTTTGGCGGCAAATGGAAGTCAAGGGTCCTCTGTGTGCTGGCCGAAAAGGGACGGCTGCGCTACAGTTCGGTCCGCCGTGAGATGGCCAATATTACCGATGCTGTCCTGGCGGCGACGCTGAAAGAATTGATGAACGATGACATGATTGAGCGTAAACAGTTTGATGAAATTCCGCCGCGGGTTGAATACGGTCTGACTGAAAAAGGACGCTCGGTCGTACCCATCCTTCAAACGATCTGTGAGTGGTCCGGCGCGTACCATAAAACGGATAATGAAAATACGATGAGCCAATGCCAAACATGTGATTATAATCGACAGTTCGATTGATGAAGCGGAAGTGTCTTACAGATTGGGCCTTCTTTATCGGGTAAATAAAAGGGAAGCATCCGTAGCGGGATGCTTCCCTTTTGTCGTTATTATTTTAAATGCTTTCCGGCAGACTTGGATTTACGGAGGTTATTTTAATTCCGGCATTTTAATCGGCGTCTTATCGACGAGACGGACGATCAGTAAGGTGACGATGCAGATGACCCATTCAAAGTAGATGACGTGTGGGAACAGGCGGACGGCCGGGCATAACTGCCAGAGTATGAGGCCGGCGATGCGACCAGGGTCGTCCAGAAGGCCGTGTTTTTCCGGCACAGGGACGGGGCAAAGAGGGTGCATAAAAAGACCAGGGTGAAGGCTGTCGTCAGGCTCAGACCGATGAGCATGACCTTTACGATGCCGACGGCATAGAAGGCCATGAGGAGGGTTACAGCGCCGATGATGACGATGATCAGGCGGTTGGCTTTGACGTAGGTCATATCGGACATATTGGGCTTGATAAAGCGTTTAAAGACGTCTTGTGAGATGAGGGTACCGGCGCGAGGAGGATGGTGCAGGCCGTCGATACGTCGGCTGCCCAAAGGGCCGCTAAGGTCATGCCCGAAGAGAAGGGATCGAGCTCATGATGATTTGCGGCAGGGCCAGGGTCGGATTGATATCCGGGAACTGGGCTTTGGCTGCCAGGCCTAAGATAGCTGACAAG
>ENA-OQCE01001027-OQCE01001027.1-human-gut-metagenome-genome-assembly--contig:-NODE-1027-length-12426-cov-1.387186_pt1 | contig 12426 bp, 15 predicted proteins | sample MGYA00242495_ERZ504572 | MGnify/ENA primary metagenome ERZ504572 (study PRJEB26092, sample SAMD00036228) | human gut metagenome | host: Homo sapiens | study: EMG produced TPA metagenomics assembly of...
ATTCTACGACATCGCGAGCTCAGACGAGTAGTGTACATCGAATTGATGTCAGACGTTACGTAGCTGTACATCGCGATGCTCAGACGTACTACGATTTTATTATCGGGATCCCTATTATGAAGGGTGCTTTGATATTCTTGAGCGCGTTGTCGTTCCTCTTCTTTTTTTTGTTTTCGCTCTGCCTCATATTTTTCTTGGCTGGCCTTGTCACGAGCTTCTCTGGTGTCATCCAGTTTTGTTTTCATCGCATCAATGCTGTCTTTTAAATCAGGGTACTTTTCTTCGATGTTTTTAATGGAGATTTCCTTTAAGTAATAGTCAGCCATTTCATAATCTCCCTTGCTAAATTGTCTAAATGATGAAGCCAATTTGTATAATTCTTGGCCTTCATCAGTATGTGTACGGAAAAACGTTGAGGCTGCAGTATCATATTGATTATTTTCTAATTGTTGGACACCCTGTTTATAAGCTTTTTCATCTTGAATCTGTGCATATACCCGAATGAAGAAAATTAGTGTCAATACGGCGGCCACGATTATTAAAAAATATGGCTTTCTCTTTACTTCCGGATTTGGAGAGGCGTGATTCTTTGAATCTGTTCCCATGAACTTAGGATTTTTACCAATAGATTTTGGATTCTTGCCAATGTCTCTGAGTTTCTTTTTTAACTTCTTCGTCCATAAAATTATCATCAGAAGACTCGTTTTTTTCGGTTGGTTCTGAAATGGGCACTTTCTTGGGCTTTTTGATGATACTGGCTCCGCAAAAGGGACAAAACTTACTGTCTTCGGGGACTTCTTCTCCGCATTGATTACAAAACATACAACCTCTCCTTTTATAAAATATAGATATATTTGTAACTCTTAACGTTATAAATTCGACAATATATGTAATAGTCCTGCCTGAATAATCAGTAATTAAGGTTGTTTTTAGAGAAAAGTCTATGCCGTACTCTGCAGCACTATTCCGGAAAAGTCATCCTCGTCGGCATTAATTACGATAAAAAAGAGTATTAACTCTTGAAAGATGGTAAAATAGGAATATATAGTATATTGTAAGGATAATCTCATCGATTGCAGTGGAAATCGGTGTACATGGAATATGATTGAAGAAAGGAGGGCTGACGATGGGCATGTATTTGAATCCCGGGACCGGGTTGTTTCGCATGGCCTTGAATTCGGAAATCTATATCGATAAATCGGACATGATTGCTGTCCTGAACCGCATGGTCAATACGGAGCGGCGCTTCGTCTGTGTCAGCCGGCCGCGGCGTTTCGGGAAATCGCTGACCGCTAATATGCTGACTGCTTATTATGGTGTCTCGGAAGATGGAGGCATTTTGTTTAAGGACTTACAAATCGGACACAAAACGGACGGCTTGAACGAGTGCGGGCGATACGACGTTATAAAGGTGAATGTGCAGGAGTTTTTGAGCTCCGGCCTATCGATAAATGCTATGTTGGAACGGCTGCAGCTGCGTGTCATTCGGGAAATTTATCGGGAGTATCCTGACGTCGATTACTTTGATAAGACTCATTTAGCCGATACCTTAGGCGATGTCTTTTCCAGTACGGGGCGGCAGTTTGTCATTATCTTGGACGAATGGGACTGCATTTTCCGGGAGTATCCCCATGATGAAGAGGCCCAGCGGTTGTATCTCGATTTTTTGCGAAACTTGTTGAAAGACAAGGAATATGTGGCTCTGGCTATATGACTGGGATTTTGCCGATTAAGAAATATGGGACGCATTCGGCCCTCAACATGTTCACCGAATTTTCTATGGAGCATCCTGATCAGATGGCGCAGTTCGTCGGTTTTACGGAAGAGGAAACGAAGAATCTCTGTCTGCGATACGGCATGGATTTTGATGAATGCCGGGCCTGGTATGACGGCTATGCTTTTCCGCGGGTTCCTCATATTTACAGCCCGAAAAGTGTTGTCGATGCTATGGTCAACGGTCGTTTCGGCAGTTACTGGAACAAGACGGAAACCTACGAAGCCCTGCAGGTCTATATTGATTTGAACGAAGACGGTCTGCGCGACGCTGTCGTTAAGATGATGGGTGGCGGCCGCAAAAAATTAATACCGGAACCTTTCAAAATGACATGACGACCTTCACCTCAGCTGATGATGTCATGACACTCCTCGTTCACCTCGGTTATCTTGGCTATGACGGCGAGCGGGAAGAAGTATTCATTCCCAATAATGAAGTCTTGCAGGAATACGTCAATGCGACGAAGCAAGGTGATGATTGGCAGATTGTCAGTCAGGCTGTTAAGGCGTCGGATGAACTGCTCCAAGCTGTTTTTGACGGACGGGAGGCAGATGTGGCTTCCGGTGTGGGGGCGGCTCATGTCGAAACGAGCCAGATTCAATATAACGATGAAAATGCTCTCAGTTACACCTTGTCCCTCGCTTTTTACAGCGCCCGACGGTATTACAACATCATTCGGGAAATGCCGGCCGGTAAGGGATTTGCTGACTTGGTCTTTGTGCCGCGGCCGCAGCATGGGGATAAACCGGCCTTGGTTGTTGAATTGAAGTGGAATCATGATGCTGAGACCGCCATCCGTCAAATAAAGGAAAAAGAATATGCCGGGACGCTCCGAAATTATGCCGGAAAAGTCATCCTTGTCGGCATTAATTACGATAAAAAGACGAAACACCATGAATGCCGCATCGAAAGTCTAAAAAAGGATATGTAATAACGGATGCGTGGTACGAAAAAGCTGTCCATCAGAAAAATCTGATGAACAGCTTTTTGTGTGCTGAAAAGAGGACGTTCCGATTTATTCGAATAAAGATAGAATAAGGTCTATGTCGGGGTGATACGTTTGGCCCGATTTTCCCGGATTCATGGAAATCAGGCTGCCAATCAAATATTTGAAGTAGACATCGCCGAAAAGAACGGGATCGCCGGTTCGAAATTCTCCATCTTCCTGACCACGGCGGAAGAGTTTGCTGAAGTAATCTACCATGGATTCTTCGGTAATGGGGAATTGTAATTTCGAGGAGTCAATATTGTCTTTTAAGGCCGCCGTGAAGAATACTCGAAAAGGTGGGATATAGTCCTGGTAATAGGGATAGGAAAGAAGGCGGAGCCAAAAAGGCGGAGTCCTTCTTTGGCAGACGTCTGTTCCGCACAGTCTTGAAAGCAGTGTTCAATGTTTTCGGATAAAGCATATAAAATATCTTCTTTGGATTTGAAATAACGATAGACGAGTCCTTTACTGATATCAGCCTTGGCTGCGATATCACTGATTTTCGTATCGGTGTATCCGTGGGTATCAAACAGTTCCATGGCGGCATCTAATATTTGTTTTTTTTCGTGTTTCATGAATCTGTTGTTGTTTCTCTTTAGATAAAGCCATACTATACCTGCTTTCTACGTTATATTATTTCTATCTTAATATAATCGGCATGATATTGCAACGCATATCCATCGTCGCTAGATACGAAATGCATAACTTATCGATACAATATATAGATACTCATAGGTCATTAATGAATTGAAGTTTACTATTGACCCTTGGGTCAACAAATGATATTATAATCGCAAAGAATGACTTATGGGTCATTTATCAAACACTGAGATTAGTTTGAAAGGATGTGCGCTATATGTTAGATGCATTATTTACTCCCTTAGAAATCAATGGGAAGAAGCTCCGCAACCGTACCGTCGTACCGGCTATGGTCATGAATTACTGTAATGAAGATGGTACCTGTACTGAACGCTTTACGGCATACCATGAAACGAAAGCTAAGGGCGGCTTCGGCATGATTATCACCGAAGACTTCGCGGTCTCCCCGGGAGGGAAGGGTTTTAAATGCTTGCCTGGGTTATGGAATGATGAACAGATTCCTGGCTTTATGGCCTTTACGGAACGAATCCATAAACAGGGAGCCGTTATTGTGGCTCAGATTTACCATGCCGGTCGACAGACCAGCTCAGCAGTCATCGGTCAAGCACCGTGGGCTCCTTCGGCGATTCCCTGTCCATTTAGTCCGGATATGCCGCATGAAATGACGTTAGCCGAAATTCAAGAAACGGTCTCGCAGTTCGGTGATTGCGCTTATCGGGCTAAGGAAGCCGGTTTTGACGGCGTCGAAATTCATGGTGGTCATGGGTATTTAGTAGCGGAATTTTTGTCGCCGTACTCGAATAAACGTACCGACCGTTACGGCGGCCCGCTGCAAAACCGTATGCGGTTTGCCTTAGAAATCCTGCGTGATATTCGTGTGAAATGCGGCGATGATTTTATCGTCGGCTTCCGAATTTCGATGGATGAATATGTAACCGGCGGACGAACCTTAGAAGATACCAAGACGATTGTTCCTTATCTTGAAGAAGCTGGTGCCAGTTATATTAATGCGACAGCCGGAGTATATCGGTCATTTGATGCCGTTATTCCGTCCATGTTTACTGCCCATGCTTGGACGGCCAGCTTAGCCAAAGAAATCAAGGATATCTGCAATATTCCGGTTATTTCCGTCGGTCGATATAATGACGTACATATTGCTAACAATGTTATCGCCAGTGGTAAAGCGGACCTCGTGCTTTTGGCGTCAATCGCTGACGGACCGTATACGCCGCTTAAGGCTAAGGAAGGTCGAATCGACGATATTCGTACTTGTATCGGCTGTCACCATGGCTGCGTCGGTAATTTAATGCAGAACATTCCCGCACCTGTATCCTCAATCCGCTTCTTGGCAAAGAAAGTCAAATCAAGATTGAAAATACGACGTCGCCGAAACATATCGTCGTCATCGGTGCCGGCCCCGGTGGCCTGGAAGCTGCGATTGTTGCGGCAAAACGCGGTCATCATGTCAAAGTTTATGAAAAGGAACGGATGGCCGGCGGCGCCTTCCGCTTAGCTGCCGTACCGCCCGGAAAAGGTGAAATTGCGACTTATGCTGTATGGCAGATGAATCAGTTGGAAAAACTAGGGGTTCAGGTCATTTTTGAAACGAAGGCCACACCGGAACTGATCAAAGCTGACAACCCGGATATCGTCATCTGCGCCAATGGGGCGACGCCGATTATTCCGAAAAAGCTGCCGGGCAGCGATAAAGCAATCGTCGTCACGGCCAACGATGTACTGGCAGGCAAAGTCAATACAGGGGCGAATGTCGTCGTCATTGGCGGCGGCGATGTCGGCAGTGAAACGGCAAATCACCTGGCCTCTAACTTGCGTAACGTCACGCTGGTTGAAATGCTCGATGACATTGCAACGGATGAAGTCATCGTACCGCGTTGGGGCCTTTTGGATGATATGAAGAATCATGGTGTCCGCGTATGCACCAAGACGACCGTTAAGGAAATTAAAGATAACAGCGTCGTCCTTGAAGGCAAAGTCAATGAAGAAGTGCCTGTAGATACCGTCGTTCTTGCCGTCGGTTCTCGTCCCAATACGGAACTCAGCGATGCTTTGAAAGAAGCTGGCTATGACGTCCGCGTCATCGGGGAAGCGAAGAAGGCACCGGGCAATGCTTGGGTTGCCATTACCGAAGGCTTCAACGTAGGCCGCGAAATCTAATCTGATTACTCTTGTTAGGCACATTCGGAGGCCTGTCTTTCCCGCAGGCAGGTCCTTCGGATGTACATAAAAGGAGACTTATTTATGTTTAATCCTATGATTAACGTAAATGGAGATATGGCTACCGGTCATTGGTATCTTTTCGGCTGTTTTCGCGCTCGCGGCGGCAAAGACATGATTCTTTCCGGTGAATACTTTGACACATATATGAAAGTTGCTGGTGTTTGGAAATATAAGAAGTTAATCTTTAAAGCACGGGTCTGGGTACCTCGTGAAGAAGGGTGGCAGGATGCTTTGATTAACATGCCGTTTGAAATCGGTAACGAAGCATAGCATAACATTAAAAAAGAGATTGCTGTTTGCAATTGTGCAGCAATCTCTTTTTACCCATTTTATTTTCTTCCTTCGATGCAGATCCAGCCTTCATTTGGTTCGATGTGGACGATGACGGTGGTGAAGCCGGCATTGCGGAAGATGTCTTCGAATTTTTCTGGTGTCGGGTTGTAGAGGTTATAGTGTTTTATGTTTTCCCGAGTGGCCGGGCTCAGGTCGGGGCGTTCGTAGATTTCGGCGATGAGCAGGAAGGTGCCGCCTGTTTTTAGGACGCGGCTGACTTCTTTCAGGTTTTCCGGCGGATCGGGCCAGAAGTAGAAGCTTTCAACGGTCGTGATCTTATCAAAGCTGTCGTCGGCAAAGGGGAGTTTTTCGACGGAGCCTTGAGAAACGTCCATCTTTCCGGCTTCGATAGCGTTGGCATTCGTTTGAAGAGACGTCCGGACCGATGTTTCGGAATAGTCGATGCCTGTCAGGTGGCCTGTGGTCACGTGTTCGCTCATGCGTTTTAGGTTGCTCCGCCGCCGCAGCCGATGTCGAGGACGGCTTCATCGCCGTGCCAGGTAAAGTGGGAGAGGCCCCAGGCTGTGAGCGGGCCGTGGCTTTCATTCATGCGGGCCAGCATCTGTTCACCGGCTTCGCCTGTCGGTTTGGCCGGGTTGCCGGCAGCTGTAATGGCTTTTTCGTTTCTATCATTGGTACTCATGTGTATCACCTGCTTTCAAAAATGAATGTGGATTACTTGACTCTATTATACGACGATTGGTTCAAAAAGGGGAGAGCGTAAAGAAAACAAAAAGTGAATTAATATATTGACATATAGACAAAAATAGATATAATATAAGTGCGGACAAGGTAAAGCATTGGAAGCCTTGGCCCTTTTCTTAGGACTTAAATATCTATAATATTAGAAATATAGATTTAAAGGAAGGGATACATATGGAATTACAAAAATCTTTTCAAAAGGGGTTCATTCAGTTGAAGAGTCGGCTGGTCATCCCGCCTATGGCGACACAGAGTTCGGATTCGGGGATTCCCGGAAAAGAAACGATAGATCATTATCGGCGGCTGGCCGGTAATTCACTGGCAGGCCTTTTGATTACTGAACACAGTTACGTAAATCCGGCAGGACGAGCCGACCCGCATCAGCTTTCCATGGCCTCTGATGAAGTCGTGGCCGATCAACGAAAGTTGACCGATGCCGTCCATGCCGTAAATCCGAATCTTAAAATCTTGCTCAAAATCAGTCACGCCGGTGCCAATACGTCGCCGCGTGTGACCGGGGAAGAATTGGTTTCGGCCAGTCCCTTAGAGGGAAATGGCGGACGGAGTAGGGCCCTTTCCATCGATGAAATTAAGGAACTTGAAAGAGATTTTGCCGCTGCTGCCCGACGGGTTAAGGAAGCAGGTTACGACGGTGTAGAAATTCATTCGGCTCACGGTTACCTGCTCAACCAGTTTTATTCGCCGCTGACGAATTTCCGCGACGACGATTACGGACCGCAGAGCCTTGAAAATCGCCTGCGCTTTTTGACAGAAATCACCGCTGCCGTGCGTCAGGTAGTGGGTAACGATTTTCCCATTGCTGTCCGCCTTGGTGGAAGTGACTATCAGGATGGCGGCAGCACGATTGATGATGCGGCAGGGGCGGCGCAGATACTCGAAGCGAGCGGCATCGACTTGTTGGACCTGTCCGGCGGCTTAGGGATGTTTATGCGTCCCGGCCACCGCGAACCGGGCTGGTTTTCCGACATGTCAAAAGCCGTAAAAGCACAGGTGAACCTGCCCATCATCTTGACCGGCGGTGTCCAGACACCGGCTCAGGCTGGAGAATTATTGAATCAAGGTACGGCCGATCTCATCGGCGTTGGTCGAGCTATGCTGCGCAATCCGGCATGGGGCTCGGAATTATAAAGGAGGAAATTTATCATGCATTTTCATGGACCGATTATCAGACCGCAGACCGATGCGGACAGTTTATTCATTGAAGTTACGGCAGGGTGCTCGCATAATGCCTGCACGTTCTGCAATTTCTATAAAGACACGCCCTTTATGGTAGCGCCCCTTTCTCAAATCGAAGAAGACTTGAAAGAAGCCAAGCGCGAATGGCCGAATGCCAAGAGTATCTGGGCTTCCGGCGGCAATCCTTTCGTCCTCAGCACGGAAAAACAGATTGCCGTCTGGGATTTGATGAAGAAATATTATCCCGATGCCCGCATTTCGACGTATGCTACGATTTCCGACTTTAAGCAGAAATCCGTCGAAGACATCAAGAAAATCAAGCCCACGGCCTCGATGAAATCATGATTGGCATCGAAACGGGTGACGATGACGTCTTGTCCTTCGTCAATAAGGGTTATACGGCTCAGGATATTTTGGATGCCGGAAAGAAAATGGATGAAGCCGGCATTACCTACGCATGATTTATCTCGCGGTCTGGCCGGTAAGGGCAAGCTCGTCGAAAGTGCTAAGAAGTCGGCTCAGATTTTCAATCAAATTCATCCTACTACATGATGCTGACTAACGTCTCGGTCCTGCCGGGAACGAAGCTTTACAATCAGATGCAGGCCGGCGAATGGACGGAAGCGACGGAAAAGGAACGGATTGAAGAAATCCGTACGCTCATTGCCGAATTGAACATCCCCATTACCATCAACTCCGGTACATCGACCAGCAGTGTCCGCTTTGAAGTCACCTTGCCTCAGGAAAAGGAACAGATTCTGTCGGAACTCGATAAGACGATAGACCAGTTCGACGAACAGACGGAAGCCGCCCTGGCCCAGTGGCGTCACAGCATGAGAGCCGTTTAAGGTAGCGAAAGAGAGGAGATTATTATGCATTTTGCCAGTAATGTCGTACGTCCGCCCTATGAAGCCAACAGTGCTTATTTACAGGTTACCAGCGGCTGCAGTCATAACGCCTGTCGCTTCTGTACCTATTACAAGGATGCTCCCTTTGCCGTTTCGCCGGAATCAGAAATCGTCGAAGACTTGAAGGAAATGGCCAGTTACGGCGTGCCCTTCCCTCGTATTTGGCTTCAGGGAGCCGATCCCTTTCTCCTGACCTTCGAGAAATTGAAGCGCATTGCCGAACTCATTCATCAGTACCTGCCTTTCGTCAAGACCATCGGCGGCTACGGCCGAGTTAATAGCCTGCGCAACAAGACTGTCGACCAGCTGCGAGAATTGAAGAATCTCGGTTATTCGGGCATTGTCTTTGGTGTCGAATCAGGAGATGAAAAGGTCCTGACCTACATGAATAAGGGCTACCATGCCGATGAAATCGTGCCGCAGTTGTCTAAGATGGATCAGGCCGGCATACCTTACGAAGTCATCTTCCTGAGCGGCCTCGGCGGCAAGGGTTATGGCTTGGATCATGCGAAAAAGACGGCTGCTGTCTTCAACCAGCTCCATCCCGACCGCATCCTCATTGCCGGCCTTACGATTTTCCCGGATACGCCGCTCATGAAGGACGTCCGCAGCGGCGAATTTGAGGAAGCGACAGAAGGGGAACGCATTTTGGAATTGAAGGAATTTTTAACTGATTTAACCATCGATACCCTCATCGACGCCACCAATGCCTCCATCATTACGGCGATTTACGGACAGATACCGGCCCAGAAGCAGGACATGATCGACCGCCTGCAGGCCGTGTACGATACATACGGTGAACAGGGCCTGCGACAAATGCGGGACTCCCTGGGCGCTATCTGATGATTCCCTTTAGGAGGAGATGCAGATGAAGAAAAAAAGTTTTGATTATCGGTACCAGTCCCCGCCTTCACGGCAACACTAACATCTTGGCAAAGTCCTTTGCAAGGGGGCTGAGGCCGCCGGTCATGACGTGGAATTTATCCCCCTGGCCGGTAAACGCATTGGCTTCTGTGTCGGTTGTTGGGGCTGTCTGGAAAGCAAGACCTGCGTCGTCAACCACGATGACGCCGAAGAAGCCGTGCAGAAGATTCGTACTGCGACGTCGTCGTCTTTGCCACGCCCATCTATTATTACGAAATGAGCGGCCAAATGAAGACTTTGCTGGACCGGACGAACTGCTCTATAAGGCCGATTATGACTTTCGCGACGTCTACCTGCTCACAGCGGCAGAAGATACGGCGCCCGATACGCCGGAACACGCCATTGGCGGCCTCAAAGGCTGGTTGAAAGTCTTTAACCAGGCAAGCCTCAAGGGCACCGTTTTTGCCGGCGGGACTATGGAAGATGGCACCATTGCTGGTCATCCCGAATTAGAAGAAGCGGAAGCCATGGGACGAAAGGTCTAGGAGAAATCAATCCTAAGCTGTTGTCAAAAATTTCAGATACCATATTACAAAAAAGCGACTTGCTTGAAGCAGGTCGCTTTTTTCTATGTTGGATGTGTTTTTAATTCAAAGTGTAAGATGATTTTTTATCATGATGGTTTTAGTCAAATACAGATGATGCATTAAAAAATGACATACAACATACTTGAAATCAATTCAAAATAAATTTAAAATATGATTACAAATGAGATAATTTATACATGATTCAGGCGAAATAATTTGTAATATTTATGAATGTGTAATGAATTACCTTGAAAAAGAAAGCTATTTGTTATGATGGGGTGGTAATGATGAGTGGTAAGAAATGTAGACGAGAGTTATTGCGCGTACTGGTATTAAGCGCTTTATTGAGCACGTCTTATTTTGGGGTAGCAGAGGCAAGCTATGTCTTGAATGGCGATACCATTGGAGGGACACATGAGCTTGGCGCATTTGACCAGTTCTATGTGCTGGATGGGGATCGAAATGTTACAGCTTTGTCAGATGTTTCTATTATTTCAAAGGGAGAAAGTAACTGGCCTATCATAGATGGCCGCGATAATGCGAATAGTAGTTTAGACTGGGATATGAATGGTCATTCCTTAGCTATCGATGCTAAGGCGAATGGTATAAGGATAGATAAGTCTAATACAAACGTAAATATCCATAATGCCGATAATATTGAAGAGACTGTCGATAGGCACAATTTTGTAGCCATTGCTAACGGAACTGGAAGCGCTGTCAATTTCCAGGCTAATAATAATATAACCTTCAATAAATTTGACACTTCTGAATATAACCCTATATTGGCAGTAATTGAGATAATCAATTGTCTATGAAGGCCGGTAATGATATTGTGTTTAACAATTATTCAAAAGGCAATATGATTACTGTTGATGAGGGACCTGACTTTGATGAGGGCGGTAAACTTCAAATGAATGCCGGTCATGATATTACCTTCAATCAGAGTTATAGCGATCCTCGGTTTGCTTCAAGTCTCTCGCTTTTGTCTTTGCAAGACTATTCTGATACCACTATCACAGCCGGTAACGATATTAATTTTAACCGCTATAAATATAACCCTTTCATCGACTTGTACCGTTATGCCAAGGCGTCATCACGGCGAAGGGAAATATTAATTTTCGTGAGCAGGCCTCCAGTGCCTCCAGCACCCTCTATGCAACGACGTTGCAAAATAATTCTAATTTGACTTTGGAAGCTCTGGCCATTACCGGAAATATGCAGCAAATGGTGAATGCTCATGATACTTCGCAGGTCTTGGTGAAGGCTCATGAAATTTATTGGGATGCCCAAGGGGAAGACGTGTCTGAGCTTGCAGCAGAATATCCGGCCGTAACGAGTACGATCGTGTCGGATAATGGCAGTAAGGTTGAATTACAGGTCGATAAGGACATTCATGTATCCGTCGGCGTACCGGATACCTTGCTCTATGCCTATGGATGGGGCGGCAATATTACCTTGAATGCCAGTAATTCGATTTACTTGCATTCGGGGGGGCAGACGGACTATGCTTCCTTGGCTACCATTCGCGCTCTGGATGGGACGGTTGATTTGACTGCAGGCGGTACGATTACGGTAGACAGTGAAGGGAAGACTGCCGCCTATACTGAGTTTTCGGGGAATATTGATTTCAATGGAAAAACAGTTATATCCGGTGCCGGAATCGGTGCTTGGTCAACAACGGATTCGAAAATAGGGATGAATCCCTATGGTGAAGAAACATCAAAAAATCACTTTTAACGATTTTGTAACCATGGATCCGGTAAATATAGGCGCTAAAGCACAGTATAAACGGCGACATCATTTTCAATAAAGGCTTTGCTATCGACGCCGAAGAAAATGCCTTCTATGCGGACTCGGCAGGGAGAATTCAGGCATTGGCTACCGGTGAAGACAAGGTCATTAAGGGGAATATGTTGGCTCGTAATGGTCAAATCGATGTCCTCTTTGACACGGCCAATTCATCTTTTACCGGTACGACGGAAGTGCAGAATGTTGAAACAATATACCCTATTAAGGACCAAGAAGATTACGGCGATGACGAAGAGTATGGTGATGAAGAAGAGACGTATGATGATGAATATGTAGACGACGATACCTCCGCATCCGATGGTGAAGGGTACGATGACAGTGATGAGGAAGAACCGGAATATCCCCCTGTCGAAGAAACACCACACATTAATATTGCCCTGAAAAACGGGGCTGTCTGGAACGTCACCGGTGACAGTACGCTGACTA
>ENA-OQCE01001029-OQCE01001029.1-human-gut-metagenome-genome-assembly--contig:-NODE-1029-length-12392-cov-1.504607_pt1 | contig 12392 bp, 17 predicted proteins | sample MGYA00242495_ERZ504572 | MGnify/ENA primary metagenome ERZ504572 (study PRJEB26092, sample SAMD00036228) | human gut metagenome | host: Homo sapiens | study: EMG produced TPA metagenomics assembly of...
ACTTCTCCCCCTTTACCCAGTTTGATAATGCTGGATGGTTTGGGATGCCCCACTTCATCTTGTCTATACTCCACAATATAGTCTACAGCTTGTTTTACTTCTTCACTGATTTCACTGAAGTTGGCAGGTGAAGGCTGACCGCTGATATTGGCAGAAGTCGACACAATAGCTTTACGAAACCGGAAACAAAGTTGTTTGGAGAATTCCTCAGCCGTAACACGAATACCTACACTGCCGTCCTCAGCCAGCAAATTCTCAGCCAGATTACGTGCCCCATCATAAATAATAGTCAATGGTTTTGTGGTAAACTCAATCAAATCCCAAGCTACCGCAGGTACATCACTAACATAAAAATTTACTTTTACCGTACTGTCCACCAATACAAGCATCGCCTTACTGTCAGCACGCTTCTTTATATCATAAACTCGTTTCACCGCCTCCGGATTAGTTGCATCACAACCTATTCCCCAAATAGTATCAGTAGGATAAAGAATCACTCCTCCCTTCTGCATCACTTCACAGGCTCTCTTCAAATCCTCTCTAAAATCTCCGTTCATATCGTTTTTTATTATTTGGTTCTCATTTTAACAAGTTGCAAATGTAGCAAATCCTCTTGATAATGACGAGTTAAACCCGAAAAAAGATACCTTGATTGTTTTCCGAAACAGTCAAGGCATCTTGTCCACACAATAAGGATACTAATTCTCCCTTTATCTTCTATTTAAAACAAAGTATTCGTATCCTCACCAGCCTGCCCATAGCCCAAGCCGCCCGAATATTCAGTTCTCTATCCAAAATCAACACATCGGCATCCATATCTTTCTGCAATGCCCCCTTCCGGTCATCCACTCCCATAATCCGTGCCGGAGTTTCAGAAGCCATCCGCACGGCATCGGCCAGCGGAATACCAGCTTTACCATTGTCCGTACCAATACATCCATGGTTGCTATGCTACCTGCCAATGAAGAATGATCAGCCATTTTGCATACACCATCTTCTATAATCACATTAGGATCTGTTATTTCCATTCCATCAGCGGCGGCATATGCCAAAGCATCCGTAACCAAACAAGTTTTTTCCACTCCCTTTAACTTATAAGCCAACCGAAGAATAGTAGCAGGTAAATGGATACCATCGGCAATCAATTCAATGGTCATTCCGTCTGTCAGATAAACACTTTCCACTGTCCCTTCGTATTTATATTCACGACATTTATGGAATCCCGGCATACCGTTATAGAAATGGGCAGTATGAGTAAACCCAGCTTCAAACGCAGCTTTTATCCCCTCGTATTCCGATTCTGTATGTGACACAGCCACTAATATACCTTTTGATTTCAAATAGCGGGCAAATTCCAACGCGCCCGGAAGTTCAGGTGAAGCGTCCCAACGCTTGATGCAGTCAGTACTTTCCAATAAAGAAGTATATTCCTCTTTATCAGGATTCTTCAATTTCCCGGCAAACTGCTCACCTGCTCTTTTCGGATTCAGATAAGGGCCTTCTACATGCAACCCCAACACAGGACTGTCCTTCTCGTTCATCAAGGTTTCGCACACAGTTACCGCCTTACGGATTTCTGAAAAAGGAGAAGAAGACAAAGTTGGGAAAATACTGGTCGCCCCATGCTTCTGATGCGCTTTTACAGCTGCGCGGAACGCCTCTTCCGTACATTCATTAAAATCGTGACCACCACCGCCATGAGCATGCATACACACATATCCGGGTACAATATACATCCCTTTAGCATCAATCAATTTTGCACCGATCAGTGCCAGGTCACAGTTAGTCACTTCCAATATTTTATTATCCCGTATCAGTACAGAGCCTTCGTCCAGCCAACCTTGCGGAGTAAAAATCTTGCCGTTAATAATTTGAGTCAACATGATTAGCGAGTATTAGATAATATTTATTCAACGTTTTTTTTGTAACAAACAAAAGTAAACACTTCTATTGAAAAAGAAAAGTAAAACCTTTATTATCTTTTTTGTTTCTTCAATGAGAATATAGGCAAAAACAAAAATATTCCAAGTATAGACATAACTAACCCGCCTATAGTACCTGCTGCCAAAGGGAACCAGAAAGCCTCTTTTCCATCTCCCACCATAAAAGGAATAAATCCCAGAATAGTAGAAACGAACCGTCAGAAAGATAGGCAGAATTTTCGAATTCCATGCCTTGGTGAAGGCACGTACCGGTAATAACAGAGGATACCTTTTTCTTATCGCATTATATTCATTTAGAATATAAATACTGGCATTTACTGTAATACCGCAAAGTAATACAAAAGAAGCAAATCCCCCCTGATCAAAATTCAGTCCGAAAAGATAAAACGTAAGGAATACGCCGATATAGGATATCGGAATAACAAAAATGATAGCCAAAGGCTGTTTCAAGGAATTAAACAAAATAGCCGTCGTAAAGAAAATAATGGCGATTACAATCAACAGCAATGCGTATTGCTTGTTATCTTTCTTATTCCATGACCAGTAATCCTGCTCATTTTCGGCTGTATATCCCATAGGCAATATCTTATTAAATTCTTCCAAGTCTTTCTTCAACAGTTTTTTTCCTTGTTCGGAAGAACCGATATATTCATATTGCAGACAAAGCCGGTATTGCTGGTTTTCTTTAGCGACTTTCTGAGGTGACTGTCCCTTCCGGACAGTAGCGAAATCAGCCAGTTTATAAGAACGGCCATCAATAAAAAAGGGTATATTGACCAATCCCCATACATCATATCGTTGTCCCTGAACCGATGAAGTTTCAATTGCTCCGTCTGACTGTCAAACAACACGTTACCACAATAAATATCCCTTCCGAAAACAGGGCGCAAAGCGGCGAACAGCTGCGTGGCTGTAATATGCTCTTCGCCATCCTCAACCTGTCCAAATCCAGATAGAACTCGCTATAATCATCTTTCCACCAAGAGAACTCCGAATTTACCGTAACCTCTTTAATACGACGGTGTAATAACAACTTCTCTTTCAGCTGTTCTGTCCAATAAGAAAGTTCGTCATAATTATATCCATACAGTTTCACACGGAAACTTCCCGCACTCTCACGCACATCGTTACTGAAGCCTGATCCTGCAAACCATATACACTCCAGCTACCACCTCCCAAAGTCAGTGCCTTACTGATTATATTAGCTTTCAAAGTATACGGGAATCCGCTCCGCTGATTTTCTTTTGTAAAATAAATCTGGATATTAGCCTGACGCGCATTATAGATATACGTCTGAAACTGCCTGATTTCCTTGAAATCGCTCAGATAAGTTCCATCCTCTTAATCAGCACATTCATCTGCTCCAATGTACTGCCATTAGGCAACGTAGCATAAACGGAAAGCACCACTTCACCTTCATCACGATTGAAATAACTTCCCTCGTATACTTTTTCCGCAAAAAGACGGAGGCTGCCACCTAAAGCCTTGTTGATTACCGGCTTTACCTTATCCTTGAAGGTAGGATTATCAAATACCTTATTATAATATTCCACCATTTACCTTCTCCTTCCATCTTCTCGGGCAGCATAAATACAGGCAGACCGAACCCCAGCAGCAATAATAGGCAAGCTATCACCCTGAAACGGCATAAATAATAAATCACCCCTTGATAGAAACGGGTAAAATAGACAGTCAACCGTTTCATAAAAGTGGGTCTGAGCAGAAAACGTCTTCTTTTTCTTCTCTTTTTCTTTTCCAAACCTATTTTATCAATCATGGACGGAACAAAGAATAATGCAACAAACAAAGATACTGCCAGATTGATAATGACCACCGCTGCAAAATCCTGCAAGTTCAGACGTATCTTCTCATCCAGAAAGAAAATAATAACCAATGCCCCGATAGTAGTCAGCGTGGTCGCCAGTACAGAAACAAACGCCTTCAGATTGCGGCGATGCAGAATATGGTCTGTCATCACTATCGTATTATCTATCACCAAATTCAATGAGATGGTAATACCCGCCAATGAATAAAAGCTGCATTTCCAGACCAAATGCATAATAAAGAATGACGCAACAGATATATTAACCGCCAGACTGGTCACAATCAGGAACAGATAACGCAGATTTCGTGTTATCAACGCTACAAACAGCAATAAAATCAATACGGTCAGTCCGGTACGGAAATAAATCTTATCCAATTCTTTCTGAATATATTCCGTAGCGTCATAACTGATATGTACCTCATAGCCCGGAGGCATCTTCTGTTGCAACTCACCCATAAGGTGCTTCACTTCCCCACTTAAATTTAATTGATTGGCAGTTTCCTCGGCCGTGATATACAGGTAGACAGAATTCAGCCCGTTTATCCGGTAATAACTTGCGGTCGTTCTTCCACATGCCTTACCTTTATCAGTTTATCCAGCGTAACCATCGTTCCATCTTCGGCTTGCAGTTGAATGGCTCCCGGTTCAAATTCCATTTCTTTTTCAGTAGATGTACGTACCAGTCTGATCCACTCTCTGCCTCCGCACCTTTTTCAATAGAACAGATCCCCAGAAACTCTTTTTCATAATGGCGGTTAATGGCCCGTTGCACAGCCTGCAGTGTGATTCCCAAACGTGAAAGCTGGTCACTGTCATACTCCAACTGCCACTCCATAGGTGTAGCTCCATTCAGTTCCACTTTATAAATCCCCTTCAACTGTCCCAATACCGGCTTGATATTCTCTTCCGCATACTGCTGAATCAAAATAGGATTGGCAGGCGCATTCAGTGTATAAGTAATAAAAGGTCTGGATGCCTTATCATCCGAACGTCGCGTACTGATTTGAGGATAACTCACCCCCTCGGGCAGCTGAGGCCAGGTCTGTCTGATGATGGTAGACACTTCAAAGCGGGTAACGTCAATATCCGCATGCTTGTCCAGTTCCAAAGAAATTGAGCCGCTGCCGTTATCCGAAGTAGAGTTCACCTTCCTGATTCCCTTTACTCTGGCCATCATCGCCTCCAGTTTACTGGTAACCTCCGCCTCAATAACCCGTGACGAATTGCCGGGCATACTGAAAGAAACAGTCAGACCGGGCAAGGTACGCGACGGCGCCAGCTTAACCGGCAACAGCGGTACTAATACCACCCCTATCAGTGACAGGCAGACAAATGTCACTATCAAGGTAAACGAGGAGAGGTTACGCGGATTACTCATCGATAAATTCCTGTATTAAAATCAAACTTGTCCGCAAGGGAAAAACCGGACTCAAAATCGTGCAGCGTCAGTTTACGTATCTTATAATAATTCAACCAATAATTCTGCAAAGCCGAAATATAATTTTTCTGCGCCTCCTGCTGGCGGTTCAACGAAAGAGTAAGACTATTCACATCCGCCTTTCCGATGATAAAACGTTGGCGTGTCTGCTCGTATGCCATTACGGCAAGATCCAAAGCTCCTCCGCACTCGCAATCAAACTCTGCTGAATATTAAAATCATTCACCGTCATAATCACCTCTTCCTCCACACTCAGTTCTTCCTGACGGGCGGCAATCCTCACCACATTCAGATTATTTCTCGCCATATTATATTTACCCTTTCTCACCCCCCAGTCAATCAAAGGAATAGAAACACTGACAGAAACCAAGTCCTGTTGCAAAGGATGCCTGTAAGCATCTCCCAGTTTATCCGCCACCTGGTTAAAGCCCACACTGGCATTAAAGCTGGCATTGAAACGGGATTCTTTCTTTGTCTTGTCCACATTCTGTTCCGCTTCCAGCACATTCTGCCGTTGTTCCAGGAAAGTAGGATTATTCTCTTTGGCCCGCATCAACGCATCATCTACAGGAATCATCTTTCCTGTGGGACGTCCCGGTATATCCAATTCAATCACAGTATTCTTATCCAGGTTCAGAAAGGAAGCCAATGAAAACATAGCGCGTTTCAAAGCAATCTGCGCATTCTGCAACGTATTATGCGCATTCACTTTGTCCAGCTGCAATGTCAGCAAATCGGCACGTGATATGGCTGCTATCTTATGACGCTGGAGTCCGATGCTATAAAGGGTATCACTGGACGCCACATTCTCCTCCGCCAAGCGGTAATCCGCCTGTGCCATAGCCAACGCAAAGAAATAAGTCACCGCTTCTTCTGAAACCATTTCCGTGTTATAAATGAATTGCTTCTTCACCTTTTCATACTTCAACGGCTCTATTTTCCGGTCCCAACGAAAAGCATTATATCCCAACAGGCTCTGTTGATATCCCACACGCACAGGGATACTGGAATACTGTGTAGACTTTGAGTCACCGAAATTACGCATAAAGTCCAGTTCCGAATCAATATAGAAAGTACCGCCCGTCCAATCCAGATTCTGTTTGATACTCAATCCACCCGATGCGCTGAACATCTGTTGTTCACGATATACATCCATATCCTCATTCGAATCATAACGCTGGGTGATATAGCGATAATATTTAGCCGGAGTCAGATCCAGCGTAAGACTTGGCAAACGGTTCGCCTTGTAAGTACGATATTCCCAATATCCCGACAAATAAAGATTCTGATATCTGAAAGCGGACAAGGAACTATCATTCGCAATCTCTATCGTGCGTTGCAAATCCAGCTTCACCACCTGCTGCGCCTTTGCTCCGAAAGACAACAGCATACACCCCACCATCCATATGCTAATGTACTTCATTTTTGTCATGTTTTCTATAAATAAACCAATATATTAAAGGAATGATAAACAAGCTGACCAAAGTTCCCACCACCATAGAGCCAATCATGGCAATAGACAAAGGCTTCTGCATCTCCGACCCCATATCCGAGGTAAACAGCAACGGAACCATTGCAAAGACAGTTGTCAGCGAAGTCATGATAATCGCTCTCAACCTGCGCCTGCCCGCTGTATGAATGGCTTCCACCAAAGGCATCCCCGCTTTCCGTAATTCATTGATGGCATCCATTTTTAAAATAGAGTCATTCACCACAATACCACAAGTCACGATAATGCCTATGGCAGACATCAAATTCAACGTGTGACCGAAAACCCATAATGCCAGCAAAGCAAAAGCCGTATCAATAGGAATTTCCATCAAGACAATCAGCGGTTGCAGGAAACTCTCGAATTGCGCGCAAAGGATAAAATACATCAGCAACAAAGAAACAAAAAGAATCACAGTCAATTCCCCCATCATTTTTTCATTCGAAAAGAAACTACCCGAGAAATCCACTTCCCATTCCTTTTCCTCACTAACCACCTCTTTTACATTCCGCATCAGTTCCGGTGCATCCTTCACATCATAAAAACTTAAAGGAATATATTCTCCGTTCTTTCCCGCCGTAATACTCTTCAAATCTTCGGCGGGCACTACCGTCACCAGATTATTCAAAGGAATATGATTCACCTCTCCGTTACCATCCGCCATCGTCCGCACCAAAGTTTCACTTAATACACTATTTACACTCTTTTCCTCTCCGGCAATACTGATAGGCAGATATTGCTGATAAGAGCGTAAAAACGGAAACCTTGTTTTCTTTGAAAGCCGTGCGGAGCACCCGCGTCAATTCATCATATGATACGTTATACAACAACAGTTTTTCTTTATTGATTATCAGATTCATCTGATTCCGGAAAGCGATGCCTGTCGGAATATTACCCGCCACCCGCGTAATTTCCTTTTCCAACCGCTGCAAATGCTCCGCATCCGGTGCCTGCGACTTATTCGCCGTATGGAGTTCCGCTACCACATCCGCTTCTCCTGTCACAAACAATTTTTCAAAGATTGTTTCGGGAGGTGAGAAAGTAACCACAGCCAACGGATATTTCTCTCTTATCTCCTTCTCTAATAATTCCTGCAATGAATAGATTCCGGATGGCTTTTCCGTCTTGAAATAAAGTTCCGCTTCGGTAGACGAAAGTTCACTGCCCCCGTTCAATATATAATCCTGCATACCCACATAAGCAGCATGCTCCGTTACCCGGTCGTCCACCTGTTTCATTAAATCATCCACCCGGCGGTTGTTCTCGTCCACATGGATATTCTCATTCCACTCTATCCTTGCCACCAGTTCATTCTGGTCAATCTGCGGCATACGCTCTTTTTCCATTACATAAAAAAGAAACACACACAGTGGAAGGGTTGCCAGCGTGCCGGCCACACAAAGCTTTTTATGTAAGAACACCCAGTCAATCCCTTTATCATAAAAGCTTTCCAGCCACTCATTTTTCAGCAGATTGTCAAAACGTCTGGAAAGAAATCCCTTACTGCGGATACCGACCTTATAAAACAACAGATACAATACGGGCAGCAACATAATACCCGTAATATAAGATATCATCAATCCCACCGTGATAGAAAAAGCCTGATCCATAAAAATAGCTCCGGCTATGCCACTCATAAATATCAAAGGCACAAATACCGCAATGGTTGTAAGGGACGAACTGAGCATCGGCGTGATCATTTCCGTCGTGCCCACGGCACACGAACGTTTCAGAGAATACCCCCGTTCACGATACTGCGAAATATTTTCCGTTACAATAATGGCGCTGTCTATCATCATACCTACTGCCAGAATCAAGCCCGAAAGTGATATCACATTCAGCGACACATGACAGAAATAAAAGAAAAAGAATGTGATTACAATAGAAGTAACCATGCTGATGCCGATAATCAACGGTGAACGGACATCCCCCAAAAACAGCACGGCTACAATAAAGATAAACAAGAAACCCAAAGATAGGTTCTGCTGCAAATTCGAAATGGTATAGTCCAGCAATTCCGTCTGATTACGGCTTACGCTGAATTCAATATCCGGATATAGAGAAGCAAAATAATCGGTTGTTACTTTCAGCTTCTCTTTCATGACATCCATATTTTCATCGCTCTGCTTGATAATGGCCAGCGTCACCGCCCTTTTTCCTCCGGCTACGGAACGTCCCATCTCTTTTTGCGAAACAATATCTACTTTGCAGAGCTCTTTCAACTGCATAATACGTTCCCCCTTGCGGATATAGATATTCTTCACATCCTCCGGGGTACGGAGCAGGGTAGCTATGCGAATATTATATTCATAATAACCATCCCTCACCAGCATACTTCCCGGCTCTACATTATTGGCGGAAAGTGTATTCTCTATATCCTCCACACTGATACCTGTCATGGCCAGTTTATCTTTATCAGGAACAATTTGCAAAAGCCTTCCGGGCACTCCGGTTATATCCGCCATAGCACTTCGGGTAACTGTTCGATGCGGCGTTTCACCACATTCTCCGCCAATTCGCACAACTCCAGAAATTGTTGCTCGTCGGTTTCCTGATAAGCACCGTCGTTTTTCAAAGTCATATTGACATAAAGTACAGGAATATCCGTTGCACTCGCTTTGATAGCCTTGGGACGTGTCACTTCCTTGGGAAGACTGTTCATAGCGGCATCTATCTTCTCATTCACCTCTATAAATGCCAGGTCGGTATTCACTCCAAAGTCAAATTCCAGACGGATCACACCCGCCCCGTCACGGGTTTCACTTTTTTATTTCTCTCAGTCCGGCCACTTGCAGCAACTGTCTGCGCACAGGGGTAACCACCGTATTCTCCAGTTCGCGTGCCGATGAATTCTCGCCCGTTACCTGTATGGTAATCTGCGGTATGGCAATATCGGGCAGCAAAGATACAGGCAGCGAAAAGTAGGTCACCAACCCGACAATAAAACAGGCGGTAAAAGCCATCAGCACCGCAATGGGCCGTTGCAATAAGAACTTAACCATACTTTTAATTTTTAATCACCCTCACCGGTGCTTCATGAGCCAGATTCACATTTCCGGTAGTTATCACCTCCATACCTTCTTCCAGTCCGTCTGTGACAGTATATTCCTCCATATTCTCCAATCCCGTATGCACATAGTTCCACATAGCTTTACCCTCTTTCAGTGTAAATACCACCTGTTTGCCGGAACGTAGTACAACCGCCGTTTTGGGGATAACCAGTTGTTCGCCCACAGAACGCTTCACGCTTACCCTTACATTCATGCCGTCGAACAATTTATTACTCCCGTTCACTCTCGCCTTTATCCGTACCATTCCATTCTCGTCCACCAGCGGATTAATCTCACTGATACTTCCCTGGCGTACACCTGCTGCGAGGCATAAGGAGTAATCTCCACCTTATCCCCCACTTTCAGTAATGGCAGTTCATTTTCAAGTACGGTGAAATCCACCTCCATATTTCCGGTATTGATTACCCGGCAGAAAGGCTCGGAAGTTTTTGGGCATATTATATCTCTTTTCAAAGAGGTTGGCAATCACTCCATCGAAAGGAGCAGTCAACGTAGCTTGTTCCATATCATATTGGGCAGATTCATATTGGGCTTTGCTCTGCTCATACCCGCTTTTTACTTTTGCCAGTTCCAGCACATCAGCAGGTATCACCTTCAGATTATCGGGAGCATATCCTTGTCCTATCAACACATCCTGCATCTCCAGGGTAGCCTGTGCCAAAACTATTTTTATTCTGTACCAACGTATTGTTCAACTTAAACAAATCCAATTGGGCTATTTTTTGACCTTTCCGCACTATATCCCCGTTCTTTACCCAGATATTCGCCACCACTTCCGAGGTACGAAAATACAGGTCGGCATAATCCTGTGCCGTCACTTTCCCGTTACTGATCAATTCATGATTGAAAACCTGCTTTTTCAGCGGCATCACCGTCACCTCATTGGGTAAAGAAGGAAGAACTGTTTCCACCCCTTCTTTTTCCGTTGTTTCCTTTTTTTCTCCCGAGCAGGCAGTGAAAGAAACGGCTAATAATAAGCCTGATGCAAATACGTGTAATTTCATGGTCATATTTTGTGATATCTACAACAAATAAAAACTTTTTATTTTGAAAAAACTAATTTTCGGGTACTTTTTTTAATAATTCCCGTGCTTTCCGTCTCATCTGCTTGATAGCGGTAGATTGAATTTTCGGTTCTTTCTCCAATACCGTCTGTACCATCCGCTCCAATTTGTCACACCGATAAAAAACGGATCCGCATATAGATTGGCCAAAAGATAATAAGGATAAATCCTTCCGGGCAACCGATGGACAGCACGCATAAACCAATATTCCGCACTATCATAGTGCTTCATGTCCTGTTCATTTTTCCCGATAATATTTAGTATCATGGGATCGCCACTCACTTTCAAGGCCTCTTTCAGTACCTTGTTAGACAGTTCGGGTTCATGCAGTTTATGCAAGGCATGGCCATACTCAAACATAAAGCGGGCATTCCCTTTCATTTCTTTCTGAATTTCAGCATAACTTTCTACTGCTTGCCGGTAAGCTCCCGAGTGGTAAAACATACGGCTTTTGGTCCATTGCTTACAAGCTTCTACAGTCTTGGATTTCTGCTGATATTTACAGAAAACAGCCATAGCTTCCGATTAACAATAAAACAGTAAACAAAATGCGAGGCCAAACTTTCTCTAAAGGAAGAACACGGATACCGCAAGCTAATACTAATATAATCAAAGCCGAAACAAACGCTGGAAATTGTAATGGATAAGAAGAAAACGCAAATACCGCTAAAGATAGCAATGCGCCGCATAGTCCATAGATGCCTTGTTTATGACCTATGTACATGCTCCCACCTAGTATCAGCAACCCGATGCAAAGTAAAGGTATTCCCCACGCAATGGCTACTTGCAGGTATTCATTAAAAACATATTCGGGAGAACCTGCCACTAACTCTTCCGTAGCAGAATAATTTCCTGTTGCAAAATAATCCTCCTGCGCTTGTCCGTAAGCAGCCGGAACACTGTTCCATCCGCATCCTGTCCATGGGTGCTCACTGACAGCTTGGGCAGCAATTTCCACATAAACAGACGGCCGTCTGCCGAATCCTTTTTCATTTGATAAATGCCACCCAATGCTATACCGCCCAAAATAAAGGTTACTATGGCAAAAGACACTGCCTGCTTACGATGATGCCTGATATAATGCTGAATTTCCATCTTATAGTGCATACCACAAACATAAATGGAAGAGACCGCTGCGGCTATCCAGCCGAGCGGCTCATTCCGGCAGGCAACACACAAAGAATCAATAGCATGACAGCTAAAGCAACATAATAAGGTATGGTTTTCTTACCCTCTTTCCGCTTTAACCATTCATACAGGCAGATAGGGAATATCATGCAAGGTAGCCTGAATAAGGACCGGGATTATAGAACGAACCGGTCAAAGCATAGAGGGAATGGTTGGAATAGGTAAAGCCATATACCTGACGGATGCCCCACACGGCTTCCATAAAACCATATAAAATAAAAATCCAAGAAGTAGTTACAGCAAAATATTGCTTTATTGCTTTCGGAAAAAGGATAATGTATATTACCATTCCCATAGTAAACCAAATTCCACAACCATACAACCATTTCCACTGTCCATCCAAAATATCGGATGGCAATGAACTGACATTATAG
>ENA-OQCE01001031-OQCE01001031.1-human-gut-metagenome-genome-assembly--contig:-NODE-1031-length-12366-cov-2.975897_pt1 | contig 12366 bp, 20 predicted proteins | sample MGYA00242495_ERZ504572 | MGnify/ENA primary metagenome ERZ504572 (study PRJEB26092, sample SAMD00036228) | human gut metagenome | host: Homo sapiens | study: EMG produced TPA metagenomics assembly of...
GGATAGCAGTACACATAAACGTGGACTACCAGAATAAAAATACTGACTGCCCTGCCGAATTCCATAATCTTGGCAAGAGCTCTCAAATCGTCTTCCTGTTGCATAATGATGTAGATGATTGTGGGGAATCCGTTGTTCCCCCTGTTGTTGACTCATTTTGATTGATCAGATACCGCGTGATTTGCGTTTCTGCGGTTTCTTTTTCCGTTTCATGCGGCGACGGAACGCTTCTTCCTCGTAATCGACTGCCGGATTTGCCTCAAAGGAGAAGATGCCTGCCGCCTGTTCAAGCGCACTGTTTTCTTCCATACGGTGGCCGTACCGTTTCCAAAGTTCCTCCGGACCGGACTGTTGTCTGTCCTGCCAGGGTATTTCTTCCCACCAGTTGACAAGGCCGTTGAATACGTTGGCGGAAAACTCCTTTCCCATACGTGAACCGTTGAACGCCTCACGCCGTTCATGGTCTATGAATGTGACGCCATAGATACGTCCGGTATCGTTCCTTCGGAATACCACATCAATGTGCTCCTGTTTCAGCAGTTCCCTGAATTCCTGTTCCGATTTTGCGTTACGCATTGCCCATACTACCTTGCCGGATATGACCGGCGACCATCTGCCTTCCTTGAAGTCCTGTGTATGCCGTAACATACGTTCGGACAGTCCCGTATTTCCGAAATGCTTGCCGAACCTTGCACTTTTTATTGGAGGGCTGACCACTTTCCCACTATCATCTGTAGCCGAATAGATGATACCCGTATAGGGTGTTCCCATGTAATCGCCCCGAACCTGTAGGGCTTCAATGTTCAGTGTGGAAAGCAGCGCGGAATACTCTCCGAAAGTCTGGAAACGGTAGCTCTCCAGAACGGTCTTCAGTGTGTTTCCTATCTGATGGCGTATATCCCCCTGTAAGGCATCCACCTTTTTCAGTTCCGCTTTCGGATTCCGTCTTTCCGTATCCGCACTGTTACGCAGTCCGAATTCCTGTTCCAGTTCCCGGCAGGCTGTCATGGAACGGCGGTGTTCATAGGAGTCATTGATTTTCCTTCCTTCATCGTCAATGCATACACTTACGATATGTACGTGCGTGTTGCAGGTATCGCCATGTCTGTACACGATGAACGGCTGGTCACCATAACCCATTTTCTGCATGTATTTCTCTGCCAGTTCCGCCAGCCTGTCATTGTCCAGCCTGTCTTCCGGTGCCGGGCTGAGGGCGATATGCAGGACCGGCTTGTCCGTCCTCCTGTTTGCCGTCATATGGTTCTCAAATGAAAGGAGAGCCAGACGCATGTCCTCGCTCGGCAGTCCCGGGCGTCGGAAATCATCCGGTGTCCTGACAGGATTTCCGCCGTCCCTTGAAATACCTTTTCATGGTTATAGGACAGTGCTCCGTAAAGGCTTGTCCCGTGACTTATCTTTGCAACCATTTCTGTTCATATTCTTTGGTTAAGGCCATAATCTGCCTGTTGAGCAGTATCAGTTCCAGGGTAGCCTTTTCAAGTTTGTAAAGCAGGGACATCGCCCTTTTGTCCCCGAAGTTTTTCTGTACGGCCCTTACGACCTGATTGTAATTGTTGCCTATTGCCTGGAATTGTCTGTAAAATTCCCCGAGCCGGATGTAATAGTCCATGGAAACCTTGTCCACCTTGATTACCTTCAGTTGTTCTGAAAAGATTGATTTCTTGATAAAGATTGTCCTGTCCCTTGCTCCGGATTCCAGAAACAGTTTCTCAAATCTGCTTTTCTCCTGTGCGTTCAGACGGAAATTGTACTTGTAGTCCGCCGGATCAGTTTTCGGTTTTCTGCCTGTCCTTCTTGTCTGTTTTTTCTCCATGCTTTTCTGCTTTTGGGTTATATTGCTTTCTCCGTCAGATTTTCCGACTTTGGAGGAAAATCCCCCGACCGTGAGGGAGGGCAAGTTGGTTTTTGTATGGCAGAATAATTTCTGTCGTACAAAAACACAACTTGCTCTGTTCGTTTGAACAGAGAATCCACCTCCGGCGGATTGCTGCGCGACGTGAGCGGCGTGCTGCTGTCCGTCGGAAGATGTTCCAAGCCGTTCATCGGTTCTGACTTTGCAAAATTATGACCGTGTAAACACTTGTAAAATAGCGGATTGTATGACATATAATGACGCCTGATGACATCTGATGTCATGGTATTGGCTACATATTACCTGTATGCTTGAAAGACCTTATTTTTGACGCGATTTAAGCGTGCAATATTGCAATAACATAATGACATAATAACATAACAACATGGTATTGCAATAATATAAGGACATAATAACATGGCAATATAGCATTGCAATAACATAAGGACATAATAACGTAACAACATAGTATTGCAATAACATAATGACACAATAACATAACAACATAATATTGCAATAACATGACAATGTATATATGTACAGGATTATTGCAGCATGTCCTTAAACGGTTATGCCGGTATCACAATAGCGTAATGCCATTGTTGGATTAGTGAAAGAAAAAAGTGAATATTAACCCCAAAAACAAGAGGTATGAACAAACGTCCGATTCTTGTCGCCTTCAGCAATCAGAAAGGCGGTGTGGGCAAGTCCACGGTAACAGCGGTTCTTGCCAGTTATTTTAATTATGTAAGAGGTTTGAAAGTTGCTGTCGTTGACTGTGACTATCCCCAGTTCAGTCTGGAAAAACTGAGGGGAAGGGATTTGAAGAACCTTGAGAAAAGTGAGTATCATCAGCGACTTTTCTGCCGTCAGTTTGAGGACGGTTCCCGTAAGGCCTATCCGATCGTCACTTCCACGCCGGAGGCAGCCGCAGAGATTCCCGGCAAACTGGAAGGCGACTATGACCTGATATTCTTCGATCTTCCCGGAACGGTGAATTCCCGTGGCGTATTCGAGTCCGTCATGAACATGGATTTTATCTTTACTCCCATTGTAAAGGACCGTATGGTCATGCAGAGCAGCCTTTCCTTTGTATCGACCGTTCAGGATTTTATCGGACAGCATCCGGAAGCTCCCCTGAAGGATATACGTTTATTCTGGAACCGTATGGACAGCCGTACTTCCAAGGAACTGTATGTAATGTATAATGCAATAGTGCTCCGCATGGGTTTGAAGGTCTTTGAAACCGTACTTCCGGATCTTGAACGCTTCAACAAGGAAATGACACCTTCTTCCAGGCAGCATTTCCGCTGTACCCTTCTTCCTCCTTCCGAATCACTACTGAAAGACAGCCGTCTTGAGGCTTTTGTTCAGGAGATGGAACGTATCATATTTCCGGGATAATGGCTATGGCAAAAAAAAGAGAGATTTTCAAGGTGGATGAGGATGCCTTGAAGGACATGATGGCCAGTGAATCCATTTCCTGTGGCAAATCTGGAACTGATGTCGGTGAGAATGTTCTTCCTGTCACAGAAAAGGGAAAAAATGTGCCGGAAGTAAAAACACAGGGACAGGAAAAGTCCTGCAAGATGATACGCGCCGATCCCGGACTGGAAGAGAAGGTGGAAATGTACAAGGAACTGTTTCTGGACAGAAAGAAGTCCGTACACCGAAAGCAGACCTATATCAGCTATGACATGTATTGCAGGCTGGCGCGTATCCTTCCCCTTCTGAGTGATGACATGAGTGTGCCCGCTTTTTTGGACAATGTGCTGGCACACCATCTTGAGACTTACAGTGAAGAGCTTGGCGAGCTGTTTCGCCGCAAAACCCAAAAAACATTCTGAAAATGATGTGGATTGTATTGACTGTTGCCGTATTGGTATGCGGCATTCTGCTGTTTTGTGTTTATGTGCTGTCCAACAGGATTTGCTCACTGAAAGAACAGGTCAGGGAGTTGAAAGAGAAAACAGGAATAGCGAACCGCTTTCCCGAATACTGCCGTGTCTATCTGAACGATGTTCCCGTCGGGAACGGTCGGCAGATACGTATCCGTGGCTATCTGTATGACAAGGCAAGCCGCCTTATTCCGTTTATGGCTCCCGGCATGAGTGTTTCAGTCTATGTGAGCAATATCGTGGAGGAACACTTGAAACGCCACGGAGAATTGCTGAAAAATGAACTTGAATGTTTTCTTTATAAGGATTCTTTATGGAAGGACTGATATACTTCTGTGTACGGATTGTCTGTATAGGCTATTTGCTGTACAGCGTGTATGGCTGGAGAAGGCGTATCGAAACTGTTTGTACACTGCTTTATGGGAAACCTTGCGTGAAGAAGGAAAAGAAAGAAACTGCCGGAACGGAATCTGCGGTTTCAGATGCAGAAGTGATGGGAAGTACCCGTTATGTCTATTTGGACGAGAATGCCGGAAAGACTGCCGCTCCCTTCATGAGCCAGCCACTTGAAAGGAATTTTATCGGTGAAGAGGAGGATGTGGAGCAGGAAGACGTGGAATGTAACTTTCAGCTGGAAAAGATGAAACTCCTGCAGGAAGTTCAGGAAGACTTGGACGCGGAGTCTCCCGAAGTGGAATCCGTTTCACCGGTTCTCTCCAGCAAGGACATGGAAGTACTCGGCGAATATCTGACACATCAGGATGAAGCGACCATGAGAAGGCCATGCAGGCAGCACGTGTTCTGTTCTCCATCAGGCAGACCAGCCTGATTGACGTGTTCCTTTCCAATATGGAGAATTCCGCGATTGTAGAGGAACTGATAGAAAGGTATCTTGACGAGGACGGCAATCCCAGACCACTTAAAGTGAAGGATGGGAATGAACCGTCTGACGAGTGGCGGAAATATATCTGACACCGATATATTCAGGCATCCCGGAAATCTTTTCGGGATGCTTTTTTTATGTCTGTAAGGCTTCCTGAATGACATCTGATGACATCTGGTGACACCTGATGACGGTGTTGTATCACAGCGGTTTAAGCCTTATATATTTGCAGTTGAATTCAACATTTATGTCAAACCCCAAAATGATTCGACAATGAAGAGAAGAATCCTATTTTCAGTATTGTGTGTGCTGGCAGCGGCAGGTGCCTTCGCACAGGGACAGGGTCTTGCCGGCATCAATGAGGCTACCAGCCTTATGACTTCGTATTTCGATCCGGCCACCAAATTGTGTTATGCCATCGGAGCCGTACTCGGTCTGGTCGGCGGTATCAAGACGTATGGCAAGTTCAGCAGCGGTGACCCGGATACGTCCAAGACTGCGGCAAGCTGGTTCTTCGCCTGCATCTTCCTGATTGTGGCCGCCACCATTCTCCGTTCCTTCTTCCTGTAAGCCATGGATTACCGTATCAACAAAGGAGCAGGTCGTCCGATTGAGTTCAAGGGCTTGAAATCACAGTACCTGTTCTTTTTTGCCGGAGGCCTTGTGTCGGTCTTTCTTGCGGTGGTTGTCCTGTATATGGCCGGTGTCAGCCAGCTGGTATGCCTGTCTTTCGGAGCGGTATCCGGTACCCTGGCCGTATGGCTGACCTTCCGCATGAATGCCCGCTACGGTGAGCACGCTGATGAAGATGCTGGCCGAAAAACGCCATCCGCGCTATCTGTCAGCCCGTCGCAGAATATTCAGAGCATTAACCAAAAAGAAGAGAAAGAAATGAGAAGTGTATTGAAGGCCTGTGATCTGGAAGACAGATTCCCGATTCTGGCCGTGGAAAACAACTGCATCGTAAGCAGGATGCGGACATTACGGTAGCCTTCGAGGTCGAGCTGCCTGAACTGTACACGGTGACGGCGGCGGAATATGAAGCCATTCACGGTACCTGGGTAAAGGCCATGAAGGTGCTTCCAAATTATTCGGTCGTGTACAAGCAGGACTGGTTCGTCAAGGAAAACTACCGGAGCGAAGGAGACGGGACGGAAAGTTTCCTGTCCCGCAGCTATGAGCGTCATTTCAACGAACGCCCGTATCTCAGACACCGCTGCTTCCTGTATCTGACAAAGACTACACGCGAACGTGCCCGTCGCCGCAGTGATTTCAGTACTGTGCCGTGGTTATATCCTTCCCAAGGAAATCACGGACTGGGATTCGGTCGTGAAATTTCTGGAGGCGGTGGAGCAGTTCGAGCGTATCATGAACGATTCGGGGCATGTCAGGATGAAGCGTCTTAGAACTGAAGAGGTTATCGGAACGGAAGAATGTCCCGGGCTGATTGAAAGATACCTGACTCTCGGTATGGAGGACACGCACCCCGTATTACAGGACATCTGCCTTGATCCGGAATGTATGCGCATCGGTGACAAACGTCTTTGCCTGCATGTGCTTTCCGATACGGAAGACCTTTCCGGCAGTGTGAGCACGGACATGCGTTATGAGCGCTTGTCCACGGACCGTAGCGACTGCCGTCTTTCGTTTGCGGCTCCGGTAGGACTTCTGCTTTCATGCAACCATGTCTATTCACAGTACGTGTTCATCGATGACGCGCAGGAAATCCTGCAACGCATGGAAAAGACCTCACGCAACATGCTGTCCCTGTCGAAATACAGCCGCAGCAATGCCGTGAACTATGAATGGGCAGAAATGTATCTTGACGAGGCGCATACGAAAGGGCTTGTTCCGGTACGGTGCCACTGTAACGTACTGGCCTGGGCGGAAGACGAGGAAGAGCTCAGGCGTATCAAGAACGATACCGGCAGCCAGCTTGCCCTGATGGGATGCGTACCCCATTATAACACGATAGATACCCCGGTGCTGTACTGGTCTGGTATTCCAGGCAATGCGGGCGATTTTCCGGCTGAGGAAAGTTTCTATACCTTTCTGGAACAGGCTGTCTGCCTGTTTGCTTCGGAAACGAATTACCGCAGTTCGCCCAGCCCGTTCGGTATCCGTATGACGGACAGGCAGAGCGGCGTACCGCTTCATCTGGACATCAGTGACCTGCCCATGCGCAAGGGAATCATCACCAACCGCAACAAGTTCATACTCGGTCCCTCCGGCAGCGGTAAATCCTTCTTTACGAACCACCTTGTCCGCCAGTATTATGAACAGGGTACCCATATCCTGCTGGTGGATACCGGAAACAGCTATCAGGGACTTTGCAGCCTGATTCATGACCGGACACATGGCGAGGACGGTATCTATATCACCTATGAGGAGGACAATCCCATCGCCTTCAATCCGTTCTATACGGATTCCGGGGAATTTGACGTGGAAAAGCGTGAAAGCATCAAGACACTGATACTCACACTCTGGAAACGTGAGGATGAAGCCCCAAGCGTTCGGAAGAAGTGGCCCTTTCTGGAGCGGTGAACGCATACATCCGCAGGATAACGGAAAACAGGGATGTCAGACCCGATTTCAACGGATTCTACGAGTTTGTGCGTGATGACTACCGCCGGATGATTGAGGAGAAGAAAGTCCGTGAGAAGGATTTTGACATCGACGGTTTCCTGAACGTGCTGGAACCGTTCTACCGTGGCGGTGATTATGATTTCCTGCTTAATTCGGACAAGGAACTGGATCTTACCAACAAGCGCTTTATCGTATTTGAACTGGACAATATCAGCGGAAACAAGGTGCTTTTGCCCGTGGTCACGCTGATAATCATGGAAACCTTCATCGCCAAGATGCGCCGTTTGAAAGGTATCCGCAAGATGATACTTATTGAGGAATGCTGGAAAGCACTGATGTCCGCCAATATGAGTGAGTACATAAAGTATCTCTTTAAGACCGTCAGAAAATATTTCGGGGAGGCTGTGGTGGTGACACAGGAGGTGGACGACATCATCAGCTCCCCGATTGTGAAGGAGGCCATCATCAACAACTCTGACTGCAAGATCTTGCTTGACCAGCGGAAATACATGAACAAGTTCGACCATATCCAGCGGCTTCTCGGACTGACCGACAAGGAACGCGGACAGATCCTGTCCATTAACCAGGCCAACCATCCCGGACGTTTCTACCGTGAGGTCTGGATCGGTCTTGGCGGTACTCACTCGGCCGTGTATGCCACGGAAGTCAGCGATGAGGAATATGCCGTATATACCACGGAAGAGTCGGAAAAGCTGGAATTGCAGAAGTTGGCCAAGGAACTGGGCGGAAATCTGGAACTGGCCGTGAAACGCATTGCGGAAATGAGAAGGGAAAGGAAAAGGTCAAACGGTAAAGCATGACGGTTATGAATGACAGTTTTGAATCGGATGAAAGAAAGCGTAAGGAGACCATTGAATGTCTCTACTGGTCCCTGATGAACGGATGGGACATACCGAAGGATATCCGTGAATATTACGGATTTTCAGAAGACTATGAGCTGTATCACCGGCTTGAAAGTATGGAACCGGAAGATTACAGGGAAAGAAGGCTCAGAGGCGAGATACCTGATGCCGTAGAGGTCGATGTAAGACTTACACAAGCCGTGGAAAAGGTCTTTGAACGGCTTTGTTCCCCTCCTCCTGTCCAGTATCTCGACAAACTGTACGAGGAACTGGAAAAGCTGGGAGGTTTCATAGTCAATCCGAAGAATATTGACAGCCCTTTCATTAATTCCGGTTTTCTCATGAAATACGGCATTGACCGGAATTCCCCGGATGAAATCAGGCGGCAACAGTCAGAAAAGGCCTATAAGGAACTTTATGCCAGGTTTGAAACCATGGTTGGCCTGAAGTCCCCAAACAAAAAGGACGATGCCATTATCCGCAAGGAATGCCGGCAGCCAGCCTGTAAGGACAGGCCGACCGGAAAAGTCCGCATCCCTGTCAGTCCGAAGCCAAAGAGACGCAAGATGGGACTTTGAGAGATTCAGTAAAACAAGAACAACATCATTAAAAAAGACAAGACATGAAAAACAGACAGTTGTACAGACTGGCCGCCTGCCTGATCGGGGCGGCATCACTGCTGCTACAGAGCTGTAGTGAAAGCAGGTTCAAGGACTGTGACCGCCTGTGCGGTTCATGGAGCAGTGTGGAAGGCAAGCCCGATGTCCTTATTTATAAGGAAGGGGACGCTACAAGGTGACGGTCTTCGCCCGCAGCGGAAAGACACGGAAGCTGAAGCCGGAAACCTATCTGCTGGTGGAAGAAAACGGTAACCTGTTCATCAATACCGGCTACCGCATAGACATCGCCTACAATGAGGCGGCTGACGTATTGACCTTTTCTCCGAACGGTGACTATGTAAGGAAGGAGGTACGTCCATGAGAAAAAGACTGCTGCTGCTTTGTGCAGGAACCTTTTTTCTTGCCGGACAGATACGGGCACAGTGGGTGGTGACCGATCCGGGAAATCTTGCCCAGAGTATCATCAACATGTCGGACAATATCGTGCATACCTCTTCAACTGCGACAAGTACCGCCCAGAATTTTGCGGAGACGGTGAAGATATACCAGCAGTACAAGAAATACTATGATGCCCTGAAGTCCGTCAACAATCTGGTGAAGGATGCCCGTAAGGTCAGTGAGATCATCCTGATGGTCGGTGACGTGTCGGAAATCTACGTGACCAATTTCCAAAAGATGCTGGGTGACGAGAACTTTTCTCCCGAAGAACTGGATGCCATCGCTTTCGGTTATACCAAACTTCTGGAAGAGAGCAACGGGGTGTTGCAGGACCTCAAGCAGGTAATCAACGTCAGCACCCTTTCCATGACCGACAAGGACCGTATGGACGTGGTGGATGACTGTTATGCCAGTATGCGCCGTTACCGCAATCTCGTGAATTACTATACGAACAGGAATATAGCCGTGAGTTTCCTGCGTGCCCGCAAGAAGAATGACTTTGACCGTGTCTTGAAACTCTATGGTAATGACACCTCCAAATACTGGTAGCCTATGGTATTGTTATCCGTGGATTTTTCGAATCTCCATACCATTCTGGAGAGCCTTTACAATGAAATGATGCCCCTTTGTGAGGATATGCTGGATGTTGCCAAGGGACTTGCCGGACTCGGTGCACTGTTCTATGTGGCCGTCCGTGTCTGGCAGTCGCTTGCCCGTGCCGAACCGATAGACGTGTATCCGCTTTTGCGTCCTTTTGCGATAGGCATTTGCATCATGCTTTTTCCGACTCTGGTACTTGGAACGATGAATACGGTGCTGAGTCCGATTGTGCAGGGAACTCACAGGATGCTTGAGGGGCAGACGATGGATATGCACCAGTACCGTGAGCAGAAGGACAGGCTGGAACGTGAGGCCATGCTCCGTAATCCGGAAACGGCCTATCTGGTCAGCGACGAGGAGTTTGACCGTCAGCTGGACGAGCTCGGATGGTCGACCGATGCATGGCAATCCGCATGGGCATGTATATGGAAGTGGGCATGTACAATCTGGAAAAGTATATCCGTGACGCCTTTCGCAGTCTGTTGGAACTGCTTTTTGCCACCGCATCCCTGCTGATAGATACGGTAAGGACCTTTTTCCTGGTGGTATTGTCCATCCTTGGTCCCATTGCCTTTGCCTTCAGTGTGTGGGACGGTTTCCAGTCCACGCTCAGCCAGTGGTTCACACGTTACATTTCCGTCTATCTGTGGCTTCCCGTGAGTGACCTTTTCAGCTGTATGCTGGCCAAAATTCAGGTGCTTATGCTGCAGAACGACATCCTGGAGCTCCAGAACAATCCGAACTATTCGCTGGACAACTCCAATTCGGTATATGTGATCTTCATGCTGATAGGTATCATCGGATATTTTACCGTGCCGACCGTGGCCGGATGGATTGTGCAGGCAGGTGGTGCCGGAAACTACAACCGGAACATCAACCGTACCGCGACCAAGGCCGGAGGATTTGCAGCCGGTGCCGCAGGTTCCGGACTGGGAAATATCGGAGGGCGTCTGCGTGGAAAATAAACAGAACAGGAACATAAAAATCATGAAAACAGATGGAATTCAAATCACTGACCAATATTGAAAGCAGTTTCAGACGGATACGTCTGATGCTTGCGGTCTTTGTCGGATGCTGCACGCTTGTAACCGTTTTTGCCCTGTGGAACTCATACCGCTTTGCTGAGAAACAGCGTGAGAAAATTTATGTACTCGATGGCGGCAAGTCACTGATGCTTGCCCTTTCGCAGGATCTTTCACAGAACCGTCCGGCTGAAGCCAGGGAGCATGTCAGAAGGTTCCATGAGCTCTTTTTCGGGCTGTCGCCACAGAAGGATGCCATCGAGCACAATATCAACCGTGCCTTGCAGCTGGCGGATAAAAGTGCCTATCATTACTATGTGGATTTTGCCGAGAAAGGATATTACAACCGTTTCATTTCCGGCAACATCAACCAGGTGGTACGGGTGGACAGCGTGGTCTGCGACTTTTCCGGCTACCCCTACAGGGCCAGGACGTATGCCCGCCAGATGATTGTCCGTGAGAGTAACGTGACGGAACGTTCGCTGGTGACTGACTGCCAGCTTCAGAATACGTCCCGTTCCGATGACAACCCCAACGGCTTTATCATCGAACATCTGACCATACTGGAAAACAAGGACATAAGGAGCGTAGAGCGATGAAAAGGAACCTGACGAGACAGGCGAACCTTCAACTCAGGAGGTTCTGCCACAGACTTACCGTTAAACAGCGCAAGGCCGTTCTCTGGATACTGTTTGTCCCGTTTACCGCCGCATGTGTCTATACGGCATGCAGACCGTTTATAGGCAGTAATAATCGGGAGTCCGGAATGGAATTTATGGAAAAGGATTCACTCCGTATGGAGTTCATTCAATCTATTGTAAGAAATGGAGAAAGAAAAAGTCAAGAAAGTAATGGAACGGCTTATGAAACCGTTCAGGCTCCGGTCCTCAAAGGACAGGAAGCCGTTGAGTGAGGAACAGAAACGTAAACGCGCCAGATTTTTGGTGTATCCGCTGATGTTCCTGCTGTGTCTGGGAAGTTTCTATCTGATATTTTCACCTTCCGGGCAAGAACGGGAGCGGCAGGATAAAGGACAGGGATTCAATACAGAAATCCCTTCTCCCGAGGACAGCCGTCTGGAATGGAACAAGAAGGATGCCTATGAAAAGGCTCTGATGGAACAGGAAAGCAGGAAAAGGAAGACATTTTTTGAAGCTGCGGAGTCCATGTTTGCCAAAGAGGAACGGAAAGACAGTGTCCGTCTTCCCGACGATATTCCATCGGAGAGGCAAACGAACACGGGAACGGAAACTGAAAAAGGCAATGCCGGACCGGTCAGTTCCTCTGCCGGAGCCTACCGTGAGATGAACCGTACGCTGGGAAGCATCTATGAACCGCGGACCGATCCGGAAAAGGAAAGGCTTCTGGAAAGGATTGAGGAACTGGAACGTATGCAGCAACAGCAGCAGAAGCAGGAGCCACTGTCAGGTATGGAGGAAAAGATGGCCTGATGGAAAAATCCTATGAACTGGCTGCCAAATACAATAACCGTCAGGCAGCGGAAACTCCTTCTCCCGTCAGAAAAGCGGAGGACAAAAAAGGTCATACCGGTGAAACAGGTTCACAATGAGGTGGTATCCTCG
>ENA-OQCE01001032-OQCE01001032.1-human-gut-metagenome-genome-assembly--contig:-NODE-1032-length-12361-cov-2.434527_pt1 | contig 12361 bp, 17 predicted proteins | sample MGYA00242495_ERZ504572 | MGnify/ENA primary metagenome ERZ504572 (study PRJEB26092, sample SAMD00036228) | human gut metagenome | host: Homo sapiens | study: EMG produced TPA metagenomics assembly of...
TTTTTCCTCAATATCTATTATCAAAAATCTTTAATAAATTGCGAATTTTGTATCATCTTTTTGAGTACACCCAACAAATCCTATCAGGCTAAAAATTATTATAAAAATCAGAAAAAAACTTTTTCATATCTGTTTCCTATACAATATAGCTTATGTTACCTTATATCCTACCACAGCTATTATCTTTCAATCTTCTTTCCTTCATTCTGTAAATCTTCAACCGCTATTTTTATATTTTTCTCTAACTCACGCTTTGTTTATATTTTTCGACGTAATAACCATTTGCCGCTGCATTTACATTGTTAATTTCATTAACAAATATGGTTTCCAACTGTACCAAATCAATTTCCTGCTTTGGTACATAAGATAAAATATCTAATACCCTATATTTTCCCATTCATCCTCCATAAAATCATCATTGCCCGTTGTGTTTTCACATTAGCATATTTGATTGTATATATCAACTATGTTTTATTTTTCTATACATTGTTTTATCACTTTCTCCTGACAACCAAAAACCGTGATGCATCCTGATATGTACCACGGTTTCTCTACATAATTATCTAAAATTTTTAATCACACAGGAATGTTTCTTTGTTTTGGTGCTATAATTGATTCCAACCAGAAGAACCTCCCCATCATATCCCAATTTTTTCACCAACTGCGTATAATTCTTTTCTTTGATCTGTGTAATCGCTTTTTCTGCAGATTTGTCCCATTTCAACTCGATCAGTAATGCAGGTTTATCCGTAAATCTGTTTGGAAGAAAAAGAATATCCACATACCATGCCCACTTGCAATCTCTTCAAACCGCACATAATCATCCACACAACTCAAATATGCCATGATCACAACCGACCGAAGCGCCTGTTCATCGTTATAATACTTCGGAGAAGTGTTTGCCATATGCGCTTCTGCCAGCAACTTCGCCACTGTATCTCCATCCTTTTGAATTGTTGCCTTCAACAAATGATCTGACAGCTGAATTGCTTTCACCAGTTCCTGACGTCTGCCGTTTTTGATTGCACGAATAAACTCTTCCCTGATTTCTTCGTTTGGAATATACACCTCTTTATTGTCTGCATCATATCCCAGATATCCCAGATGCACCAGTAAAGTAAGTACATCATCCCGCTTTTCATGGAAGTCATGTCATTCTGAAACGACCCGATATCGACCCGGCAACGCTTTCCTCCAAGCATATCGACCAGACATTCCTTCAGACCATCAAAATTTAAATCTATATAAATTCGCAGTGATTCATAAGTTTCTGTCTGTGTCCAGTAATTACTGTATTTCCGCAAAAAACTGCCTTTATCACCGAATTTGGATTATACACATGCCCGATCTCATCAAAATAATACCCATCGTACCATCTGCGCATTTCCTCATAATCCATGTGATGACCGGTACACAGCTTTTTTACCTCATCCTCTGTAAAACCCACATAGGGTGCCAGCGGTCCCGGCTCAAGCATCGTAAATTCGGTAAAATCGGTAAGGGCCGACTGCGTTCCATATTTTTTGATCGGTAAAATTCCCGTCATATAAGCTCCACACAAAAAACGGGAAACCTGAATTCCCTTGAACAATGCGCGCAACAACTGAATATATGTCTTTTGCAGTTCTGTATTTTCCGGCGCTTCACGGAACAACGCATCCCACTCGTCAATAATAATCAAAAATTTATGCCCGGTTTTTACACTGATTGTAAGTAATATTTCCGGCAAAGAAACAACTTCCTCTGTCACACAATCCGGAAAGGCTTCCCGTAATTCCTTTCCAATGTCACGCTGCAGATTCAAAATTGTATCCTCTATATTCTGTGCATTGGAAATAAACCACGCCATATCCCAAAACAGGACGTCACAATTATTACGATATTTATTGTACCACTCTTTCTCTTTCTCTTTTGTCTCCTCCGGCGGATTGGCTACGCGCAAATGTGCAAACAGTTCCCCCGCATCTGCTCCCTTAGAATAAAATGCGGAAAGCATCTGTGCAGCATAAGATTTTCCAAATCTTCGTGGTCTGCTTGAACACAGCATATTTCTGGAAGAGTTTAATACCGCATTCATATAGGTAATCAATCCGGTTTTATCCACATAATCTCCGGTTTTCATAATGGATGCAAATCCATCCGCAGATGGATTCAGATAAATTCCCATACCACGCACTCCTTCCTAATATCCGTAAATATCATAAATCTCCGGCATATATACCCCCGGCTCTTTGTATACAATGAGTGGTTTTTCCACCGTCAGACGGGATTTGCCGCTCCGCAGCCCCTCAATCAGCACCATATTCGGCTCCTTATCCACAAACGGATAGACCAGCCGCATGCGCTTCGGCTCGATATGATATGCCACCATCTTACTGAAAATTTCCGCAAGGCGGAAGGGCCGGTGTACCATGTAAAAACGTCCACCCTGCTTTAACATCTTTGCACTTTCCCGCAGGATATCATCCAGGTCACAGAGAACCTCATGCCTTGCAATCGTCTTGGCACTGGCATCATTCTGGATTCCATGCTGCCCGATCATATACGGCGGATTCGTTGTGATTACTTCAAACGATCCGGCTCCGAAACGCGCAGAAGCCTCCTTGATATCTCCGGTCACAATCGTAATTTTCTCTTCCAGATGATTGTAGCGACGCTTCGCGCCGCCATATCTGCACTCTCCGGCTGAATTTCCAGCCCGGTAAAATGTTCCCCTTTGGTCTTTGCCTCCAGCAGAATTGGTATGATCCCGGTTCCAGTACCCAGATCCAGTGCCCGTTCCCCGGGCTTTACTTTCGCAAAGCCGGACAGCAGCACTGCATCCATGCCAAAACAGAACCGTCCCGGATCCTGAATGATCCAGTAGCCGTTTCTATGAAGTTCATCCAGTCGTTCATGACTGTGGATTGTCACCCCGTTTTTGTTCTCCACGTTCGTTGTTTCCACCCTGATAATTCTTTCTGTCGTAGTTTCGATGCCGCCGGAAATTCCGCTCTCCGCGGTATTCGCGTTTTTCTCCGCCCCCGCCACTGTTTTCACGGTCTGCATTCTCGCCGCGGTCACGATTGTAGTTTCTGCCACGGTAATTGCTGCGTTCCCGGTACTCTCGTTTCTCACCGTTGTCATTCCGGTCGCGGTATTCGCGCTTTTTGCCGCGATAGTTACTGCGGTCACGATACTCGCGTTTCTCGCCGCTATCATTTTTCTCACGATTCTCACGGCTTTCGCTTCCGACATCCGTCTCCGGTGACGCATCGTTTTGCTCTCTGCGGTATTTGCCACGGTTGTTTTCCCTGCGGTTCTCCCGCTGCGGACGTTCGTTTTCTTCCTCCGTGCTTCCGTTATCCTCAAGCCCTTCCAGCTCTTTCATTTCCTCATCCGTTACACGGACATCCCTGCGGCGGCGCGGTGTAAACTTCAGGTCATCTACCGCATATTCCTGCAGTTCTTTTTCTTCTCCGTTATCCACAACAACCTTAACCAGCTGACGCAGTACATTAACACCGGACACTTCTCCATGCATTCCGGTCGGTGTGATTACCGAATCTCCCACCGACGGCAGACGGCTGTTTAAGTATTCGTATGTTTCCTGCTCGTTCTTCAGACAACACATGAGTCTGCCGCATACACCCGAAATTTTTGTCGGATTTAAGGACAGATTCTGTTCCTTTGCCATCTTGATGGATACCGGTACAAAATCGGTCAGATAGGATCTGCAGCACAATTCCCTCCCACAGATTCCGATACCGCCAAGCATCTTTGTCTCATCGCGCACACCAATCTGCCGCAATTCGATACGGGTGCGGAACACCGAAGCCAGATCCTTGACCAGCTCACGGAAATCAATTCGTCCGTCTGCCGTAAAGTAGAACAAAAGCTTATTGTTGTCAAATGTATATTCCGCTGCGACCAGTTTCATATCCAGCCCGTGCTTTGCAATTTTTTCCTTGCAGATCACGTAGGCTTCCGCTTCTTTTTCTTTATTTTTTTCTATAACTTTTTCGTCATCGTCTGTCGCAATACGGATCACCGGTTTCAAAGGCTGGACAACCTTATCGTCATCCACCTCTTTGGGTGGGATCAACACTGTTCCCATCTCTACGCCGCGCGCCGTCTCCACGATGACGTGCATCGCCGTCTCCAGATCATAGTCCAGCGGGTCAAAATAATAAATCTTTCCCGCACGCTGAAAACGGATTCCTACCACTTTTATCATATTAATTCTCCTTAATTGTCAGTAACAGCAGCTCAATCACAAGATCGAAATTTACATTTGCCGAAATCCGGACTTTCGCTGTCTCAAGTGCACGGATGATCGTCTCAATTCCCTGATACGACCGCTTTGCTGCCTGTTTTTTTATGTCATAAACCTCATCCTTAAAAATGAGTCCGTTTACATCATTGGTTGCTTTCATGTAAAGTACATCGCGGAACCAGATCATCATGAGGTCAAAATAATCATTGACCGTCAGCTTATACTCTGCAATCTGCTTTACTGCTGCTGTCATTTCATACAGATCAATATCTTCCAGACGCTTCATCAGCTGCAGCACCGATGCTTTCAGTTCCCCAAATTCTTCGGAAGATGCCAGCTGAATGGCTTTCCCTACATTTCCCTGGGAAAATGCGGCACAGACATCTGCCTGGTAGTCCGGAATGTGATACGTTTTCATCAGGTAAGATTTGATCACATCTTCTTTTACCACTTTGAGATTCAGTGTAATGCAGCGCGATAAAATCGTTGGCAGAAAACTGTCCGCATTTGTGGTCAGAAGCAGGATGACAGCATATGCCGGCGGTTCCTCGATTGTTTTCAGCAATGCATTCTGTGCCTGCTGGTTCATTTTTTCCGCCTCATCCACAATATACACTTTGTAGCGGCTACTGTATGGTTTTATCACAATATCGTTATTGATCTGGGTACGGATATCGTCCACCCCGATGGTATTCGGCTTTTCGTGGGATACATAGATGATATCGGGCTGATTATGATCCACCGCCTGTTTGCAGGAGCGGCATAAAAGGCATGGTCTTGTCCCTTCTCCCTCACATTGCAGTGCCATGGCAAAAGCCTCTGCAAGCATCATTTTCCGGAAAGCTTTGGTCCGTTAAAAATATATGCATGGCTGACTTTGTCGAGGGCAATTGCATTCTTCAAATGCCCGATGATCTGTTCATGTCCAATGATGTCTGAAAATCCTGCCATAGCCATCCCCTCCTTGTCTGTGTTTAGGTCAAAATATCTAAAAGAAGTCCTTTAATTTCTCCAATACGGTCCAGAATCGAAATATGATCCTTCTCATCCTCCACCAGCTCACTTGCCAGCTCATCCAGATTTTTATCGATCAGGCGGATAATGCCATATACCCGGTGGCGTCCCCTGCGGTCAAGAAAATTTTCCCTTGAAAACCGGTGGGAACGGTAAACTACTTCATTCAGAAAGTCTTTTATCAGTCCACGGTACTTTTTCATATCCCGGATGTCCATGTGCTCCGCAAGACGGTTTCCCTGCGCCGTAATATCACTGAGCAGTTCATCGACCTTTGCCTGTAAATCCGCATCCGTGATCGCGCTCGCAAGTGTAAATTTAAACGAACCGTCACCTTCTACTGTTTTTGCCGCCTCCGGCACCTGATTGACTGTGGATATATCGTTTACTTTTATCGCCATATAGAAATCCTCTTACCCCTGCTTTTTTGTCCCGGACATATCCTGCCGGATATATTCCGTGATCTCCCGGATGGTTCCTTCCATATCATTATTTATAAATCGCCGTGTGATACCTGCCTCTGTCAATTTTTCTTCGGAAAAATCTGCGGCATCCGCAAGAAATCTGCGGCACATTTCCTCGTACTGTGGAGTTTTCTGCTGGCGCTCTCTGGCGATCGCCCGAAGCAGCCGCTCTCCATCCTCCACTTCTATATAAATCGGCACTACCTGTGAGCTTCCAAAGTATCTTTGTATTTTCTGATACCCTTCCAGTGTCACAATATACAGATAACTGTGCGCCGACAGGTCAATTCTTCCATCATCTACCGTAAAATATTTCCAGATCCCATAGACCGTGTGATATGCCCGCAGCTCGATCACCTTGCCTGCGCTTTCCAGCTGCTGTACATGTGTCTCATCTGTAAATACATATTCCCTGCCATCCGTCTCTCCCTCTCGGCGAGGCCGGGTGGTATACGGTACAATGCGTAAAAGTGCAGGATTCCCCTGCTGCATAATCCGGCTGTAGATACTGTCTTTTCCGGAAGAACTCTTTCCCATGACACAATAAATTTTGCCCATTGATCTCTTTCCTCTAGTATAATATATTTGCCGTCATTTCACAACGTTTATACACGTCAAATCCAGCAATCCCTCTACCTCCAGGCCCAGCCGGATACAATGCCGGATCGTTTCTGCGGTCTGCACGTCAATCGCTTCGCCAGGCACAAGAATCGGAATTCCGGGTGGATACAGATACACATAATCCCCGCTCACCGCTCCCGCGGCTTCCTCCAGCCGAACCGTTTTTTGTTCTGCGTCCAGTGCCTGATCTATCGTCATGACGGTTTTTTGTTCCCGATAGATCTCCCGCGGTGAAATCACTCCGGTCTCTTCCTTCTTACGGACCGTTCCGTCAATACATTCCAGTGCATCCGAAAGCCGCGCAAACCCTTCGTCCGTATCCATAATGGAAGTCATGGCAACTACATAGTTTCCGCTTGCCATCTCCATCTGCAGACCATATTCCTGCAGCAATATCTCCTGAAGAGCCTGTCCGCTCATGCTGTTTCCGGTCAGAATCAGAAGTTTTCCCGGATCAAATGAGAACGCCTCCTGTTTTGAAAAATCGGATGGCTGTAATACCTGCAGTGTTTTCAGATTTTTGGTCTTATCCCGAAACTCTGCAAGCCTTCTGCTGTATGCAGCAAACAGCATTTCCCGGTCTTTTTCTATGATCTGCAGACTTTTTTCAATCCCCGCCATCAGAAGGTATGACGGAGAACTTGTCTCATAAATCCCCAGAAATTGTGCGACCTTTTTCTCCGCAATCCGGTCGGAACACAGATGCAGCAATGCGGTCTGTGTAAATGCGGGAAGTGTTTTGTGTACACTCATAATCACGGCATCCGCACCAAGCCTTGTGGCATTTTCCGGAAACTCCGGGGAAAACCCGAAATGCGCTCCATGCGCTTCATCCACAATCAGTGGAATCCCATATGCATGCACGATGTCCGCAATGCTTTGGATATCCGATACGACCCCGTCATATGTCGGGGAAGTAATGACAACGGCCCGGATATCCGGTATCTGTTCCAGCTGCTTTCGCACCATCTGTGGTGTTACCTGCCCTGGATGCCGCAGGCGGTATCTTCCGGATACAGATAAACAGGAATCAGCTGCCGCAGATACATCGCGTGATATACCGCTTTGTGACAGTTTCTCGCCACAAGGATTTTTCCACCCCTCGGAACTGCTGCACTGATCGCCGCAAGAAGTCCGCAGGTACTTCCGTTTACCAGATAATACGTTTTTTGTGCACCATACAGATCTGCCGCTTTCTGCTGCGCCTCCTGCAGAATTCCGGTTGCATGATGAAGATTATCAAATCCTTCAATTTCCGTAATATCAATGGCATAGGGATTGGCAAAAGGCAGGAATGCCCGTTTATGGCCGGGCATATGAAACGGATATACGTCCGATTGTTCCAGTTCATTCAGTTTTTGTTCCAGCATATTTCCTCCACTATCCTAAGAACCGGCCAAGTTCCGGCATCCAGTCATCAAAAAAGATCTCATTGCGGCAAAGACTCTCCCAGATCGGGGACACAAACACCAGAATCAGATCGATTGCGTCTTCCCAGGGAACCTCTGCCAGCCCATGGTTACGCAGATACTTTTCCCAGCGCTTGCGCATATATGTGTAAGCCCGGTATTCGTCCAGCTGCTTTAATCTCTGCTCTTTTCGCATCTTCGGAGATGCAGCGGTAAGCACCGTCAGTTCCTCCAGCACATAACGCCCGCTGAGCGGCTGTGTCCGGAGCAGCCGGTATGCATCATAATAACTTCCCATGCTGCCGATCAGTTCCAGCTTGTCCATGATCGCAAACAGATCATAGCTCAGTTCACTCTCCGGCGAATACACCAGATAGGAAATTTTTCTGCCTCCGCCCACTGCAATCAGTTCTTCTTCTCTTGTTCCCGGAATCTGGCTGACCGCACCAAAACTGTAGATCTCAATATTTAGCGGAACTTTCATATCAAAATACCCGGCGGTCATGCTAAGCCGGATTCCGCCGCTCAATGCCGTCACCGTACCTTCCCAATGGATTTTCTGTGCATTTTCTTTTGCAAACAGTGTTGTTTTGATATGTTCGCCCATTGCGATGGATAATCGCTGACCGGGCTGCAGTTTGTCCGGCGTGAGTTCTTCCTCACTTCCCTTATAAAAAAAGCGGATGCGCTTCTTGGCGCGCTGCCGGTATGCTTCTTCTCCCAGAAGCGGCAGGCTCATCAGCCATAAAAAATTCACGGTATGCAGACGTACTGACACGCAGCATCAGATCTTCCACCGCATATCCCCACAGGAGATCCGCAAATGGAATGGAGAGCATTTCGCTTCTCTTTTTCAGTTCTGTTGCCTCACATACACCGACTTTCATTACAGCCACACTCCGATCAGACTCTGTACCTTTCCTGTTACTTTTCGCGCTCTGGCATATTCCATCAGCATGGAAATGTCTTTATCATTGTCCCGGATATAGGACTGGATCGCCTCCCGGAAAATCGCCCGGTCAAGCTTTGCCTCATATTTCAGGCAGTCACAGATCATCCGTTCCTTATCATAAATCTGAAACGTCAGTCCATTCTGTTCAATCGTTGTGGAACCAAGTTCCAAAGCTTCCGGCTCTGTATAGTATGGGATTACTTTCGGATAATCCATCTTAAACCGCGACTTGGATGTATTTTTATCCACCGCTAAGTGCCATCCGTAAGGCTTTTCCCGGATATATCCATACGCATAGAGCGCACTTTCCATGCACAGACGCGCATCCGGAAACAGCCGTGCGATCAGTTCTTCCTCGGAAAAGCGGTCGATCCGGTCGGTATAATAACCGTTTTTTATCCGCACCAGTGTCCCGGCTTCCACAAATTCCAGAATCTTGCGGTAATCCACATCAAGTGCCGCAAATTCTTCCTTTTTTTACGATGCCGCCTTTCATTAATGAAGCGCGCAGTTTTTCCAATGTTTCTTCTGATGATTTACTCTTTTTCGTATTTGTCGACATTTTCCGCTCCATAAAAATTAACGTGGTATTTCACTTCGTATTCTACCTTTTCCTGTGGAATTCGTCAAGAAAATAGTATATAGTAAAGATAATCTGAAACTGTAACAAAGGAGATCCCATTTTGAATCAGAAAAACCAGCTGCGCAAAAATCCTTCCCGCGAGACATGCGAAAGCATCATTCGCCGGATTCTCATGACCGAACTTACCCAAACGGAAAAAACCGGCACTTTCGAAAAGCTGCCGATTTTATGAGTTATTTTGAATCTCTGTATCCGGCATCGGATGCCCTGACCAAACAGGTGCAGCGCGCCGTCCAGTCTTTGCATATGCCAAAGGATGCCAATGGATTTTTTATTGTGGACAAGACAGCTGCACAGGTGGAACAGGAACAATGCCTTGGGAAATTATTTGCAGATGCAAATGTCTCCCTCCATCCAATGGAACAGGTAGAGACCGTTTTCCTGTCCGTACCCTCCCATATGCAGGAACTTCTGCTGCATACATTCGAACAGAGTGATCTCTTTGCCGGGCAGATTCTTACCATCGTTCGCACCTGTAATGGTCTGTTAATTTACACCGAAGACAAAAAACAGCTGCTTTCATTATTAAATCGTCTGATAAATCAGCAGTAATTTTGTAATGTCGTTTATGCGTCAATTTTATAGTTTAATGCCTTTAATTTGTCTTTATTTCGGTTTAGTGTCTTTATTTTTGTCTTTTTGTACATTTCTGTCCTTTATGGGTTAATGTAAAGCATGCCGGATGATCCACTGTTCCTCCGCGGATAACCGGAACAAATCCATGATCCTGCCATCCAGCCGTTTCCGGCAAGCCTCTGCTGCCTCTTTTTCCATTCCATGAATCAGCGGCTCGGTCATCGCTATAATTTCATTCTGTATCGCTTTCCCAACACGCGGAATCGGAATATGCTCCATATGCGCCCGCAATACTTTTATGGAATGGAATTCCTTCTGATAAACAAACTGAGAAACACTGGAATTTAAAATTGCCAGAATATATTTGATCTGCATTCCCTCGATCTTTGGGATCACAATGTTGCAGCTATTCAAGGAAAGCATCTGCCGGTCATCATAAGCCACCACCAGCTGATTGCTGATAAAACGGTACAACAGTTTTTCCGGTGCCCGGTATATCTCCAGAGGTGCAACCTGCTGAAACTGTTCCGGTTCAAACCGCAGATACTGTTTTGCCGGATTTATGTGGTATTTGCAAATATCTGTACCTTTCAGTACCATCTCCGAATGTTCCGTTTTCTCTGCGGAGAGAAACTTTTTGTTGTTTCCGGTAACAATGCCAAGTGCAAAATCTGCATGATCGGCCAGATAACAGACGGGAATGGAATTTTTTATTTTCTCCAGCACACGATACTCTTCATCTGTCATCCGAAAACTGAAATTTTCCGGCACTACCGTCCGCTCCATTGCTATGATAAATGTACGTGTCCGGTCTTCTATCCGCATCCCCACCGTTGACAAAGGCTTTCCGGTCGCAACCAGCTGCAGCAGAATGCAGGGACACTGTACCCCGTCAAACATATCTCCCAGAAACGTAAGGGATTTTACAGAACTTCCCTGAAGCAGAATTGTGCGGATGCGCATATGTGCCTTTACATTTAAGACCGCTTCCGGCAGCACAAACGCCAGCGTTCCATCCAGAACAAGAATCTCCAGAGCCCGTTCGATAAAAACATCATAGGACTCGGTATTTCTTCCGGAAGCCGTGGCATATCTGGTCTTTAACACTGCTTTGTCTTCATTGGAAAAAGCATAGCCCCACGGCGGATTTCCAATGATGGTATCAAATCCTGTTCTGTCATATTCTGTAAGGAAATTCTTCTCTGTAATATGTTCGCAGATCTCCTCAACATCCGCGTCCGGATATTTCAGAGCCATATTGAGTCGTGCGATACAGATACTCACCGCATCGGTATCCGTGCCATAAATATCTGCCAGATCCACACTTTCCGGAAGCTGAAGTAAAAAATTTCCGGTACCGCAACACGGATCTAACACTTTTCCTATATGTTCGATATCCAGATGAGAAATCAGCTTTTTTACAACTTTTGTGGGTGTATAATACGAACCGCGCGCTTTCCGGCTGCTCATGTTTTTACAGGAAAGATATATAAGTCCCAGAATGTCTTCTCCCGGCTCCCAGATGTATTCATGTGAAAAAAATGCCGGATATTTCTGACAGAAATCCATTGCCCTTTGTCTGTCACCGATCAATGCATCCAGTAAGATGTCATATTTCCCTATAGAAATTTTCCCCTGCAGATATTGGAAAAACAACGGTTTCTGCCGGAATAACTGCAGCGCACAGTCTGCCACAAAATAGGATATCGCATCCGAGGTCAGCAAAATTTGTTCCCGTGTTATCTCGGAGAGCAGTTTCTGCAAAACGGTAAGGTTCTTGCAGTTTTGGGAAACATAAGAACGATATAACGCATTTCCAGAAACATATTTTTTATTTCTGCGGCTTTTTAATGCCACATTTTTTCCTGACCGGATTTCATTTTCTATGATTGCAATATGCTTTTCATCAAAATAGGGCACCCCGTTTTTTATATATTGGGGAGTTATCTTTCCAAGTTTTACCCAGTTACGACCGGTAGCAATCGATATGGATAACTGCCCACATAACTCTTTTAACGATTTGTCATGCAATTTCAAATTCTCCTGGTTACCTGCTTTTTAAAAATGCCCGGCAAGTAGAAACCTGCCGGGCATTTTCTTATGTACTCTGTAATTTCTATCTCGGGTCCGGACGATGCTTCATATCACGGATCGGAATATTAGCGACAAGTGCCGGTACCGTTCCGTTATTGGAATCGGACTCTGTCTCGGTGATTTTTACATCAAGCGCCTCCGCATCAATATCCATGTAGCGTGAGATCACTTCAATAATGTCATTCTTCATCATCTCCATCATCTCGGAAGAACAGTTGGCACGGTCAGAAACCAGCACCAGCTTCAGGCGGTCCTTTGCGACGTTGCCGGAAGTCTTCTTCTTAAATAAATCCATTATTCCCACAATAAGTACCCCCTCTAATTCTTCTTAAA
>ENA-OQCE01001033-OQCE01001033.1-human-gut-metagenome-genome-assembly--contig:-NODE-1033-length-12352-cov-2.015624_pt1 | contig 12352 bp, 18 predicted proteins | sample MGYA00242495_ERZ504572 | MGnify/ENA primary metagenome ERZ504572 (study PRJEB26092, sample SAMD00036228) | human gut metagenome | host: Homo sapiens | study: EMG produced TPA metagenomics assembly of...
GAACGTTTTTTGAAATAAAAAAGCATAATCTGCTCAGTTTCTCTATTTCCTTTATCGGATAAAATAACCTGTTCTCTTAGCCCCAATCTCATCAAACGACCATATTACGCACACAAAGACCATACATTGCATAAATAAAATATATAACCACCTGCCATCGGTAGTTTCTCTGGATGAATGACGAAAAAATCAGCGGGCATATTACCCGCTGATTGAATGTAAAATGGAATAACATAATTATGAAATTATCTTGCGGTAATACAGATAAGAATAGATTACCGGTAAAATGCAAGGGACGAGAATAAGTGCAATAAGTATCCACATATTTTGGAATGGTGCTGTAACAATCATGATAATCCCACCGATCACCATGCATTTTCCTCCAAACCGATGCGTGCGATACCAGTTTTCCGGATCGCATAATGCCCACGAAATCCGAAATCCAATCGTATAGTTTGGCTTTACTTTCGGTATAAAATTTCCCAAAATCAGATAAAAAACTCCGATCATCAGACCACACAGGAATCCCATATCCAACTGAAATCCTAAATTATATCCATAGAGTACATTACAAATGAAAAGCGATAACAATGGAATAATCCATAAGATAACAAAGTATACTTTTTCACTGATATTTTTTACTTTAGGATCAATATTCATTGCAATCACACTCACTGCATGTCCCAATAACATAATGAGCGGAAGTCCAAACACAGCGAATGTTTTGGATGCATACCCATTTGGTTCATTATTTATTCCCCAATGTGTTGCCAGCGAATCCGGTAATTGATTCCACAATAGCAAGCCGATAAAAATCGGAAACAGCGTTATAATTGATGTGAGTAAAATCATTTTTTTATGTTGTCTGATCATAGTCATCTTCTCCTTTTAATTCACTAATCCATAAAATAATCTCCTCAAGCACAGATGCATTGAGCTCATAATAGATAAATTTTCCCTCACGTTCATCACGAATCAGATCAGCATCCTTTAAAACGGACAGGTGTCGGGAAACTGCTGCATCTGAAATCGAAAAATGATTGCAAATCTCGCCAGCCGACAACTTGAATGTTTGAGTAGATTAAGTATCTCACGCCTTGTAGGATCGGCAATCGCACGAAGCGTGTCTTGCATTCCCAAGTCTATCTCTCCTTCATTTAACATTTAGCTTAATTGTTAAATGTATTATAACACAATCTTTTCACTTTTCAAGAGATTTTCTATCCTATGAATGTTGAATGCCTGTCTGATGATGTCTTTTCTGTGTCTGTATATAATGCTATCCCGCAGTTTCTGTCCCGAAACACTTGTCTATAATATAAACTTTCCTTACTTTATTTTAATTTTTCTTTAAAAGTCATTCCCGTTTTGCTTTATGAAAACAATATATCAAGTAAGCGATTGCCAGGATGATATTGATACAAAGAACAACTCCCATATAAACAAGAGGACTTTCAAAAATATAATCCATGTGATTGGTATGATATCCGTTTCCAGAACTAAATCCGGTTATTGAGTCAATATATTGAACAATAATTGAAAGAAACGGAAGTGTACTTAACCACCATATACTAAAAATTATTGTTTTTATAGCGAAAATTTCCCATGAAAAATCTTTCATTAAAGTCACCTCCCATATTAAACCTGTTATCTTACCTATATCCTTACGCTTTCCTATCAAAAGACGTTTTCTCTTCCAAATAGTTCGGCAGTTCTTTCAATTCTGAGCTTTGGGCATTCTTTTGCGTATGGTATTCATTGAAGTAAATTCCGTAAAATTCTCTTTCCTTTTCCCGCTCAGCCGGAGTTCTTTCGCATCCCCATCCATAACTATCTCCCAGATAGGTCAACACTTTTGTTCCTTGATAAGAAATGTCGGCACCATATCCTTCGCCTGTCAGAATCGGACATTCCAGTGTGCCTCCTCCCGCCAGAGCAAACTTCTTTTGCGCAAGGTTGTTATTTTTCCCCTCTGCCCTCTCCAGAAAATCGAGCAATGATAATTCTCCGATTCCTTTGCATTTCGGATTACCATTTTGACTTTTTACCGCATTTTTAGCCTGCTGATATAATGCCTTTCTGTCAGGGGATACATCAGATATGTATTCTGCACATAACCTTGTTCTCTGCCTGTGAATAGATTCTAATTCCGTTTTACTCGTAGCGTTGGCAGCTCTCTGAGCCAGTTCCTTAATCTCAGAGACAAACTCTGCCTGTGACTTATTGCTTTTCCCTGCACTTGGAATCATAGACCAATCAGGTTCTCCACTTCTCAGCGATTCACTATATTTTGTAATAGCAGAACTCGTTGCATTTGAAATCGAAATTCCCATGAATTCACCTCATATTTTCTACCTTCTCTGCATATATTTTAACCTCTATATATACTTATCCATTTATCATATTCATTCTTTAAAATTCTCATAACATACTTATTTCCTCTATTTTTTTATCGGATAAAATAACCTGTTCTCCTAGTCCCATATCATCAAACGACCATATTACGCACACAAAGACCATCTCTTTACAAGATAACCACAGCCTTAAATTCATTTTCATCGCAGGAAAGCACCATATCACCGCCATATTTATCCACAACTGCTTTTACATTTAACAGCCCAATGCCGTGATGATCCCCTCTTTTGCTCTTTATCGTGTCATTTTCAATTTCCACCTTTTCTGTCACCGGATTTCGCACCGCAAATATCAGTTTATGATCTTCGCACTCTAATTTCAGATGAATGACCGCTTTTCCGGTATTTTTCAGTACCTTTTCACTCTCCCGGATTGCATTATCCAGTAAATTGGAGAGCAGGATCACGATCTCTTCCTCTTCCAGACAGATCTCCTGCAAATCCCCTACTTTCAGGATAACCGCTATGTGTTTCTCCTGCATGCTGCGGTACTTCTGGTTTAAAACAGCATTGACCACCGGATGATTTGTGTTGATTGCCGACATCTCAACTGCTATGCTCTCTGTCAGTTTCTGCATAAATGAAAGTGCCTCATTTGTGTGTCCATTCTTAATCAACGTCTGGATTGTGGAAAGCTGATTTTTATAATCGTACATTTTTCTTCGCTGACGCTCATAGATTTCTTCCCGGTCCTGATAATCTGCAATACGATTTTCTGATTTTGTTCCGTAAGTACCGCAATTTTTATTCTCTCTTCTCCTTTATACAGCATATATTCCCTCTTTACCTGTGCATATCGTGCCTTGGGAACCGAAATCTTTTTTCCTGTCGTAAGTGTCATCACATAACTGCTGATTTTTGTGATGTACCTCATATTTACAAGAAAACTTAGATGTGCCCGCACGAATCCCATATCCTTGAATTCATTTTCCAGTTCATTCCAGTTTTTTATAAATCTGAAAATGTCCCTTTTTTCTGTATAAAATACATTTTTGTGAAGCTCTGTTTCTATATAAATGATGTCATCTGCATAAAGTTTTATCGTTCCTTCCACAAAACGAAATTCGAGAATCCTACGGTTTTTATTAATTTCTGCTATCAAATCATCCATACATTCTTCTATAGTATCTGCAAGGTTATCTTTCAGCAGAAAACGGCTTGCTTTCACCTTATATCCATCCAGTGCGTAATTCATGTATGCCGTCACCAACACAACTGGAAGTTTTGGATATTTTTCTTTAATCCTCATAGCTGTTTTCAGCCCATCCATCCCCTGCATATTGATGTCCAGAAATAATAGCTGGCACGCTTCCAAAGCAGATTGTTCTTCGCATAACTGTTCTCCGGATTCATATTCTGTAATAGCAAACTCATAATTCTTTTTTTCACCATAGTCTGACAGCAAATCTGACAGATTTTTTCTGTCATCTATCCTGTCATCACAAATAATAATGTTCATATTTTTCATTCCTGTCTTTGATTGCTCTCATGCCTGTAAACCATACAAGTCTCACCTAGCACTCTTTATTATATCAAACAAATCTTTCACTCGATCATTCTCTGCATCAAATGACTATTTTGCGCATAGAACGACTATCTCCTATAGAAACGCAGAAGCACTGTATCTCAAACTCTTTGAAATACAATGCTTCCCTGCATTTTCTATATCGTCATGTTGATATTATTACTTTACTATTCCCAGAATATTTGCAGCTTCCTTAAATGAATAAGATTTTTCCCTTAGTTCTTTTCCCGGCGCCTCACCAACTACTTTTCTATACTTCACCTGATTGGCATACCATTTTTCAAAACTTTCAAGGTCAATCCTCATCATTCCTCCGATTGTCTCTGTTCTGAAAAAATTTTCTGTGAATCAGCCAGTAACTCTCTGTCTTCTTTAATCCAAGCAGTTTTCGCATTTCCGGCACTGACATGGTGCGACGAAGGACCTGTTCCTGCTCAGCCTGATGCTGTTCAATCTGCGTCCTGATTTTCTGTATATCATTCATAGCATCCATCCGCATGCCTCCTTCCGCTCACAATATAACACGCAAGAGTCGGTGTCATAACTCTTCCTACATTCAGTGTCTGTCCATACAGGGTAGAAAATAATCTGGTTGCCCTCCAGGTATCCGTCCTCTCTCTTATCTGCACCGATTACCTTTGCGATGGACTGCGCCACCGAAAGTTTCTCGGCAATTACTAATTTTATATTTTTTTCACTCAAATTTTGTTTCCTTCTTTCATTTTTTATTTGCTTTTTGATAGCATAAATGCTATCATGTATATAGAATAAATATTTCCACTTGGAGAACATATACTAATGTACAACATTGAATTTTACGAAGATTCCAATGGCAGATCAGAGCTTTGGGAATTTCTTGAATCTCTTCGAGTCAAAGCAGCTACAAACAAAGATGCCCGTATTCAATACAAGCAGATAAGTTTGTACATCCAGCTCCTCGAAGATAATGGTACACGGCTTAATGAAAATATCACAAAACACCTTGATGATGATATCTGGGAGCTTCGCCCAGGCAATAACCGTGTTTTATATTTTTATTTCAAAATGATACCTTTGTGCTTTTGCATCAATTCCGCAAGAAAACTCAAAAAACTCCCAAGCGCGAAATTGAACGGGCAAAGGCTGAACGTGATGATTACCTTGCCCGAAAGGAGGCTGAATGATTATGAAAACCTGGAATGACTATAAGGAACATGTAAGAACCGTTGATCCTGAAATTGGAAAAGACATCGATGAAGTTGAAAATATTTCCTCCATCGTAAGTGCCATGGTGGAACAGCGTACTTCTCTTGGACTTAGCCAGAGAGAGCTTGCTGCTATGTGTGGTATTCCACAATCATCCGTAGCACGGATCGAATCCTGCAAAACAACCCCGAATCTCGGAACACTGCTTAATATTTTTCAGCATCTCGGTTTACAGCTTACAGTAAGACCTACAAAACCTACCGTTTAAAATCAAGGAGAATCTCTGCGAAGAGGTTCTCCTTATCGGAATCTCACCGAATCATGCCTAACGGCTCGTGGCTATACCACCAGTAGGGAATCTGACCCTGCCCTGAAGATTTCTATTCACTTTTCTTACGTAGCTGTGTTGTAGCACAAGCATTCATGTAATGCAACAGACAATTTCGTTGCTGTATGGCTACATAAAATGAATTTTAAACAATAAAAACAAGACCTCCCATTACACTTTTCAGTATCTGAGAGGTCTGTATTTATAAAAAGTTTAATCGACTGACAGTCCAATTTCATTTAACGCCAAAATGTTTTCTTTTACACATAGAATTTTTTTATTTGCTGTATATTCTCGCCTCATATGGTTGCAACCATTCGGACTCCGTTTCATGATAATTGCACAATTCACATTTTTGATCAATTTTTTGAAACATCAGCTTTTCATTTGTAAAATTCACGATTACCAATAAACCTTTGCCGTTTACTTCTCTTTCATATGCAAATAATCCCGGATATTCTTCGTACATCGGGCGAAACTCCGCCTGTCTCACAATATCTGCATGGTCATGGTAACACTGAATCAAACGCTTATAATAATTGTACAATGAATCCGGATCATTCACCTCACTCTGTGCATTGATTGTTCTATAATTATCATTGCATTTAATCCATGGCTTTCCACACGTAAATCCTCCATTTTCCGAGTCATCCCACTGCATCGGCGTTCTTGCATTATCTCTTCCTAACTCTGAAAAGTATGCAAGTACTTCATCCGGATCCTTGCCCTGTCCGACCGCTTCCTCATATGTTCTTTTCGCCCTTATATCATCCATATCATTAATATTCTTCCACTTAACATTGGTCATACCAATTTCCTGTCCCTGATATATAAAAGGCGTTCCATATAAAAAGAAATAGATACTCGCCAGTGCCGATGCACTATAGAAACTAATATTTTCTCTTTCCAGAAATTTGTTCAGGCATCTGGACTGATCATGATTTTCTAAAAAGATAGCACTCCAACCGATTCCGCTATTATGCGCTACATGTGTAAACATTTTTTTTCTTCCACCGTTCTACCGCATGAATGCTTGATTTATCATTTTCCCCTTCCATATTTTCCCATCCAAAATCGAAAATCATGGAAAAGTAACCATTCTTTCCGGCATACCGTTCAAAAGCAGCATCGTCAACCCCCGGTGCTTCGGCAACTGTCATACAGTTATATTTATCAAAGCACTGTTCTTTCATCTCATCAAGGAATGTTCCGATTCCCTTATAATCCGTAAGATTTTCAACCGGATATCGTTCCCCATCATTCGTAGGACGACTGGCAAAACTTAAGTCTTTTTTGATAAAGGTAATTGCATCGATACGAAAACCGGCAATTCCTTTTTCCAACCACCAGTTTATCATCTCATAAATTTTTTGACGCAGCTCTTTGCATTCCCAGTTCAGATCCGGCTGTTCCTTCGCAAACGTATGATAATACCATCTGCCATCTGGTAATCTCGACCATACGGATCCGCCAAAATTGGATCGCCAGTTATTCGGTTCTTTATCATTCTCCGTTGTTCGGAAGTAAAAATAAGACGCTTCCTCACAATCAGGATCCTTCATTGCCTTCTGGAACCATTCATGCTGATCCGAGCAATGATTGACCACCAGATCCAATATGATTTTAATCTTTCTTTTTTGAGCCTCCTCTATTAAATGCTCCATATCCTCGTTTGTTCCAAAGATTGGATTTACCTTGTAATAATCCGATATATCATATCCATTATCCACAAGTGGAGAAGCGTACATCGGGCATATCCATAATACATCTACGCCTAGATTTTGGAGATAATCAAGCTTCTGGATAATTCCGTTAAAATCTCCGATTCCATCTCCGTTGCTATCCATAAAACTTTGCGGATAAATCTGATACACTACGGACTCTTTCCACCAATTGTTTTTCATTCACAAATTCCTCACCTTACTTTATTGCCCCTTCTGTAATACCTTTTACAATGTATTTTTGACTAAACAAATAAAAGATAATAATAGGAGCCATGCACATAACCAATCCGGCAGAAGCCAAATCCCAACGTTTTGCAAATTGTCCAAAGAACAGATATGTTTTTAAAGGCAACGTCTGTAAGCCCTGTTTATTAATAATCAGCGATGGTAATAAGAAGTCATTCCATGTTCCCATAACATTAATAACTGCAACCGTGACTATAATCGTTCTCATCAAAGGAAGCACGATTGAAATAAACAGACGTATTGAACCACACCCGTCAATTGTAGCGGCTTCCTCCAATTCCTCCGGAATATTTTTTATGAACCCATGAAACATTATGATTGCCATACTTGTTTGAAAGCCCATATACATAAAGATCAAGCCACCACGAGACAGCAAACCGATTTTGCTTGCAAATCCAACCAATGGAAGCATGACACACTGAAATGGAATCAACATAGAACCTGCAAATATCAAAAAAATAATCTTACTTGCTTTGGTTTTATAACGTACAAGTACCCAGGCCGCCATAGCCGATATCAACAGCACCAGAACCGCTGTCACTACCGTGATAAGCAGCGAATTCATAAAAGATCTTATGTAATCCAGTTCTTGAAACGCATTCTTATAGTTTTCAAGTGTGAATGTTCCTTTCGCCGGAAATCCCAACACATCTGTAAAAATCCCCTTGGTCGTCTTGAACGAATTCATAATCAAAATATAAATCGGAAACAAAAAAATGCATCCAAGAATAAGTCCTGTTACTCCATAAGCGATTTTTTTCTTCATTACATTTCAACCTCCTTGCGCTTTGTTATAACCAACTGCGTAACTCCGATTCCTGCCACAATAATCAGAAAAACGATTGCCTTTGCCTGTGCAAAACCAAATTCATTTGCTCCAAAGGCAGAATTGTAAATGTTTAACGCAATCATTTCTGTTGATTTGTATGGTCCACCTTGTGTCAAAGCTAAATTTTGATCAAACATTTTAAATGAACTCGAAATAGATAAGAATAATCCGATTGTAAACGCAGGCATCATCAACGGAAGGATGATATATCTCATGAGCTGCCATGAGTTTGCTCCATCAATTCTTGCTGCCTCCTTAACCGATTCCGGTATCTGCTGAATCTGCGCAATATATACGATCATCATATATCCGACATCTGCCACACAGTCAAAATCAACAATCCCTATAAATCCGGTTTCCGGATTCGACAGCCATCCGCTAAAGGCTGCAATTCCTGTCTTTTTTGAAAAAGCTTCAAAAATCGATATAAAAATAAACTGCCAAGTAAATCCAAGCAATAATCCGCCTATCATATTTGGCATAAAGAAAATTCCACGTAACAGCGTTGCGCCTCTAAATTTCTGTGTCACTAACAACGCCAGAGCAAAGCCAACAAGGTTTACCAATACAACTGCGCACACCGAAAAAAGCGCAGTAAATAAAAAAGCATGTACAAATGAGTCATCTCTCGTAAAAATGTCAATAAAATTTTGAAAACCTACAAACTTAATGTCCGAGCCTACAATTCCATTCCAGTTTGTAAGGGAATAGAAAAATCCAATACATGTAGGTATGATTACAACAATACAAAATGCAATTAATGACGGTGCTAAAAAGCCCCAAAACCGTAATTTACTTTTTCTCATACTTCTTCTATCCGTCCTTTCCAAACAAAGGATTTTACCCTTATTTGAATTTCCGGGATAGAAGCTCTATCCCGGAACCCTCTTTAACTCTTACTAGTTGTTCTGTTGTTTTCTTAACTCACTCCACTGCTCGATACAGGTCTTTGTAACCTCATCCCAATCAGCTTCTCCGGCAAGATATTTCTGTACTTCTACACCAGCCACCTGCTGACCCCATGTATTTGGAGCTCCACTGTATACCCATCCGTTCATGGTATTTCCGGAATTATTTGCATCCATAATTCTCTGTGAAAGTGGATCGGATGCTTTTATTCCATCAAAATTATCATATGGAGGAATAAACTTACAATCATTCACAACAATTTTCTGTGCTTCCGAATCGGTGAACATCCAATTGATGAAGTCTTTTGCAGCAGCTTTCTGCGCATCGGTTGCCTTGCTATGAATTGCCCAATATCCTGATACACCTACAAAATACTTGCCATCTGAATATCCCGGAACAGAATATGGTAACATATCCAATTTTTGAAGGACTGCCGGATCCGTTGTCTCTACTGCTGGAGCTACCCAGTTTCCCTGCTTGATACATGCAACACGTTCAATGGCAAGTCCACCCTCTAATGATGTTGTGTAGTCTACAGAATTAAGATTTGCCGTATTGTTGGCATTGGTTGTATAACTGGCCTGAAAATCAACCATTTTCTTATAGTCTTCAAAGCCGGTTCCCGGAAGCGAATCTGCCGCATATGCTTCATTCGGAGTCTTAAAGTCATGTGTTAAAGCAACATTAGCGTCATGGTCTCCTGCAATCCATAACTCCTTTGTCGGGTATTCCATAACAGCTTCCAGATTCGGATATTTATCTTCATCTCACCATTATCGATTTTCTCTTTCAAAGTATCAAAACCGGCCTTCATGCTTCGAAATTCATCATAGAATCTACAGAAACTCCAGCATCCTCAAACATCTGCTTATTAATAACGAATCCATAACCTTCCATGTATAACGGAATGGCATATACTTTTCCGTCTTTTGTAAAAGTATCCGTTGTTCCTTTTAATGCGTGCTGCATAATATCCAGATCAGAAACGTCTTCAATAACATCTCCGTAATCTTTCATGTCCGAAAAACCACCTACAGAAAAGATTGTTGGTGGATCCGACTGCATCTTTGCTTTCATTGATGCGCCAAAATCATTTCCTGTGACAGCTTCAAGATTAATTTCTACATTTGGATGATCCTTTTCATATGCTGCAATTAATTTCTTGTATCCTTCATTTGCCTCAATCTTACTCTGGAAAATTGTAATCTTTACATTTTTTCCACTGTTTGCTCCTGTCGAGGTATCTGCAGAATTTCCGCATCCCACAAATAATCCCCCAAGCATTAGCACTGTCATTCCAACTGCTACTAACTTCTTTGCTTTCATATATATTCCTCCTTTTTGTGAAACTGTTCCATATCTGATCAAAAAAAATTTTTCATCTATGGATGCCTCGTTTTGTGCCACGGAACTGTCCACATCATTTGTGGAACTGTTCCATATCTGTAATATACACTATGCGTAACTATATTGCAACATAAAAATGCAGTTTATTCACAGATTCGTTACTATATCCAAAAATCATCTTGATTTTTTATTAAAAATCACTAGAAAAAGGAGACTATGAAGAAAAGTCTGTAAATAATAATCTTCTATGATAATGATTGAGCTGGAAGCCTCTTCTTGCCATAATAAAAGGCCTCCTATGATTTATATTTTACCATAGAAGACCTTGCTGTTATTAGCTATTTACAGAAAAAGTTTCACACACTCCTTTGTGCCAATGCTCTCCATTCTACAAAGTATCGCCCTTTTTATATTTTACAGGAACCAATACTTCCCTTTTCTTAAGCGTTGATCATTGATCAGTTTAATAAGCATATTCACACTTTCCTTTGCAACCTTCTTCGCATCCTGTACAATTGAATCAATCGAATGGTAATTGAAGTCCGTGGCATAAGTTCCATCATAAGCCAATATTTTTTTGTTTTTTTCTGTCTTGAGGAAGGCGGCTGCACACAAGTCCAAAGCCATAATTCCATCAACGTCCGGATATTGATCCAACAATGTTCTGGTACGTTTCATACACAATTGATAGTTTATAACTTCCTCCCATTGAAAAGATTCAATGATAACCTCCCTATTATGCTTCTCCATAACATCGATAAGGCTCTCGCGCTATCGGCAGAGGCAAGTTCCATCCTGGTCGGATCACTAAAGCACATCACTTTTTTACAGCCTTTTTCCAAAAACAATTCGCCCGCTAAAATTCCTCCCTGATGATGATCCGATGTCACCAGCGGGATTCCCGGTATAATCCGATCCAGTGAGATAATTGGTTTCTCAATATTCATATAATATTCATCAGAAAGAAACGCAGATCCTACAATCAGTCCATCGAACAGATTACGTTCCAATGTATCAAGATATTCTCTTTCCTTGTCCTGATTTCCTCTGGTATTACAAATAACCACATTATATCCGTATTGATCTAATTCTGCCTCAAGATAATTCCAAAGAGTTGAAAAATACGGATGGATAATATCCGGTGTCATAACACCGATAATACCCGTTCTTTTCTTATACAGATTTCTGATCCACTGATTAGGAATATAATCTAGCTCCTCTACCGCCTTCTTAATTTTGTTTTTGCTTTTCTCTGATACATATCCGCTACCATTTAACGCTCTGGATACCGTGCTGGGTGCTACATGTGCCAGCTTTGCAACTTCTCGAATGCTTGCCATAATCTCTTCTCCTCACTTGTGTAATTGCAAACGAATTGCCCTTATATTCCCCTTTATCCTCTTAATTAAATCCGACAACCTTCTGCGACAATCGATAAGTCGCAACCGAAATCTTGCGGCCTCCCTTACCCTGAAGATTCATGGTCTGTCCCATAATGCCATTGCGTAGTTGCTGGAAGATTATAATATCTTTTTCCTTAATATACTGAAGTTTTATTTTATTATACACCTTTTTGTCCATGGAGTCGAACTATTTTTACTTAACAGTCAGCAGTTATACTCTTTGTATTTTCGTATAATAATCATATAACTTATAAACAATAAAACAGCTGCGCTGGTCCAGGCACAAATTTCCGCATAAAAAAATTCCGTCTTCACCGATCAGTTTTGGTAACAATAATGCAACACTGACACGCATCGCAAATTCTGCAATGCCACTGGCGAGGGGAATCAGGGTATTACCCAGACCCTGAATCGCCGAACGATATACATACAGCAGATACAG
>ENA-OQCE01001034-OQCE01001034.1-human-gut-metagenome-genome-assembly--contig:-NODE-1034-length-12350-cov-2.850773_pt1 | contig 12350 bp, 13 predicted proteins | sample MGYA00242495_ERZ504572 | MGnify/ENA primary metagenome ERZ504572 (study PRJEB26092, sample SAMD00036228) | human gut metagenome | host: Homo sapiens | study: EMG produced TPA metagenomics assembly of...
CCGGAAATAGAATTGCTCATGACACCAACTTTATTTCCGGGTTTCTATTTCAGGAACTATCTTTTTTATGTGAGGCAGAAATTTTTTATCAGTTTCTGCCTCTATATGACTTTAACTATATAATTTTTTTATTCTGGCTTCTTATTTTGTAATCTTCACAGAATTCTTTCTGTCCTTTGCCTTTCAGAAGTTTCTGGTATGCACTTAATTTTGCTGCCGGAACTTTGATCACTGCTTTTGCAGAGATTCCCTTAAATGCAGAAGAACCAACTGCTTTTAAGACATTCGAACTGATTGTTATGGATGTCAGTGCTTTGCATCCGCTAAATGCCTCTTTGCCAATTGTAGTAACCTTAGCGCCAATTTTTACGCTCTTCAGTTTTGTACATCCTGCAAATGCTTTATTTCCGATTGCAGTTACCTGGAATGTGTATCCATTGATCTTGACTGTTGCAGGTATGGAAACACTTGTCAGAGTTTTCTTAACCGGTGCATACACATTTACTGTTCCGTTTTTATATGCAGATTTGGTTACCTTGTATTTCAGGTTTCCTGCTGTATAGACTTTACCCTTTGCCGGAATTGCTGCAATTTCGAAATCTTTTGTTGCTATACCGACATATTTACCTTTACCTGTAATGATCACAGATGCTGTTGATCCGGCTTTTGTGTTGTTTGCATAGGAAACAGTATAGTCTGTTCCTTTTTTCAGCTTCTTGCCATTTAAGGTTACTGTTACAGACGGTGTGATCGCCTTACCTGCATAAAGTTGGGTCTTGATTGTAGAAATCTGTGCAGATGCGATGCTGTTCAGAGATTGACCTGAGAACTCATAGTATGCAGGAATCTCAACAGCTTTTATTTTCTCTTCATTTGTCCACCAGTCTACATAAAATAAACGGCGTTTATTTCCATCAATTCCAGTTGTTAAGCCTTCGAATTCATCCAGATAACTGTATCGAGGAAGTACTACTCCATAATTTTTTCTCACCATTTACATCAAATCTAAACTGCGCCCGAAGTCTGTTTGTAGAATATTCTTCATCCAGACTAGCATTAACCGTAACAAGATTTATTTCTTCATTCTTGTATATTTTTGTAAAGTAAAACCAGTCATTATCCTCTGTCTCCTCCCAGGCATACCTATATGTTGGATCAAAACAATCTTTCGATACAGGAACGCCTGCTGCCTGCGCTTCTTTTGTATCAAACTGTCGAACGATCAGATTTCTTGAATATGTCTCACCTTCCGCTTCATATGTACCAAGTTTCAATGCTCCGCCTATATACAGCTGCGCTTTCTGTTTTCCGTTTGTTCCAAGATAAATCTGCGGAATTGCTGTCTGAGAGTATTCTGCACTGTCAATTTCACCAAATTTCAGATAAGCTCCCGGCTGTCCATAAATGGTTATCTCCGGATTAATCACTGCTTTCTCAAAATTCAGATATTCAGATACAACCAGACATACACCCTCTTCTGATGTCAGTTCTTTACAGTTCAGGCTCTTCACTACAGCATCCGCAATCTTAATTTTATCTGCTGTTACATTTGCATTTAATCTGGCATTCATAAGTTCCACTTCTCCAGATCCTGTAAAGGTTAAAGTATTTGCTTTTACAAGAATCCTGGACAGTGACAGTTTCTTGCCTGCCGGAACATTTACAGAAGAAATTGAAACCGGAACAAAATTATCTGTATCTGTGCTTTCGTCATAATTATTCTGTCCCTCTATCTTCAGTGCTTTCGCAGCACTTGGAACAGTAAGCGTTCCACTGATCTTGGTGTTAGCTTTCATATTCATCAGATAATAGCCACTGGCATTGTTCTTCTTCTGATATGCATTTATATATCTTTCTGCCTGTGTTGTCGGTGCGACGTTAATCCACACACATCCTCCATCAGGGAATTCTGCCCTTCCGTATGCCTCGAAAATCTCCTGTGCTGACATTCCTTCACAATCCTGGAATTTCTGAATATCAACCGCACTATCTTTATCCGGATTCCAGATTTTTCCATTCATATCCTGAGTCGTACCATCTTCTGAATAGACCCAAATTCTGGAAAGCATTTCCACAATATCTTCGTCAGACATATCATATTTCACTGCCTGTGTACCAGCCGGAACAGGAATATCTTCCCATTCACCTTTCTCATCTGATGTCTTATATATAATTCCAATTCCGTAAGGACTGCTCCACTTCTCTCCATTTTCATTTTCAAACTCGCCAGTACCCCAGTCAAATGTTTTATGGAATACCGGAGCAGTCTTACTGTTTACAATGTGTATGAAAAAAGCATTTTCTTCCTGCGGATGGTTTTTGATATTATCCGTTTCATTGTAAATATTAAAAAATTCACTGGCACCAAATACCTGCAGATCATGGCTGTTATTTCTCAGATATATATTTTCTACTCCGGAAATACCACCTATCGCATTATTCTGCCCACAAAAGATCACTTTATCATCGGAACCTGTTCCTTTTAATACGCTTCTCATATCCTGACAGAAGAAAGTTGTCGTTCCTTTTCCTTCTTTGATTTCAATCGTCTCTGGCGGATCTATCATCCCCCAGAATACGATGTTTCCGTTCGGTGTAATACTTCTGGCTCTTGCATTCTCCACCAGTACTATCATCCCTTCAGGAGCCACAAAGTCTGCTGCATCTTCCAGATCCTGAACTCTTTACAAAACAGTATCCTGTATTTCTCCTTCGATACTGTTTAACGCATTTGAAAAAGTTAGTGTCTTCTACTGTTTTCATGTCCACTTCCGGACGTTCTTCATTCTGCAGGACATTATTGTACTGTTCCTCTGTTATGTATGCCACTTCAAAAGATCCTTTTACCTGTTTAGCACCTGCTGCGTCTGTCGATACCTCTGATTCTTCTGATGTAAATCCGTCCACTTCTGGCGCTTCGTCCGTACCAAAATCTGATACTTCTTCCCCGGATGTCCAGATTTCTGCCGTATCCTCTGCTTCGGCTTCTTCCTCCGTGCCCTGCATCTCTACAGTTTCTTCCCCCGAAGAAAATTCTGCACCCATAACAGCTGCGCTTTCTGCCATAGGTGTTATGCACATAAGTGCTGCCAACAATAATGCGACTTGTTTTTTCTTCATACGTAAAACCCTCCTTTTTCTGGATTTGAGTGTATTAAAAAAAGCACCCTGCAAGATGTAATCGCAGCTTGCACAATTTGCGAGAATGATTTTTTTAGTACCTCTGTAATTTTATACACTGCCATCTTCATTTTTGACAGCGTTCAGAATCCCTTCAGGGATATCTTTCAAAAATATTTTACAATAAAACCTCTTCCCCGATTTCATCCAGGAAGCTGTTCATCTCTTCCAGTGTCATCTTCTCTTCCAGTCCATAAATAATCGCTGCATCGTAACGTACGCGCGGATAAAGTCTCGGCTTCTGACCGATATCCAGAAGCCTTTGTGTATCCGACAGATCAAGAGAAAGGAGAAACGCACACTGCAGCAGTATTTTCCTTGTGGGGATTCGCTGACCGCCAAACAGTTTTCGTGCATAGGATTCTTCCAGATTCAGCTTTCGCACAATGTCTTTCTTTTTCATTCCACGCTCTTCGATTATATGTTCAAGATAAAGCCCTACCTCTACCTTGTTTCCTCGTTCTCTTGCAAAATATGCGGCGCCTTCCTCTTTTATCATTCCCATGATTTCTTCTGTTTCTTTCATTTCTTCTCACACCTCTTTCCTGTTCATATCTCCCTTCTGTCAAAACCCGAGGTTGTATTTTTTTTGATCTTTACCACTATCCGTTATCTGATGACTGATCCATAATTTAAAAGCAGATATGATACTGTTAAGTGTACCATATCTGCCCATTTTAGAGCGGGACAATTTTGTCCCTTTTTATGTATAAATTTCAAAATCAGGAGAAGAATCTATCTTCATGATTTCTTCTTTTTGTTCCTCTGTACAGTGTACCTCCGTCAGTCCCGAATGTCCAAACAGCGGTTCAAAATTTTCAATATCTGCATTGGAAATATCTATTACCTGCAGATTCTTTGCTCCTGTGACAGGAGACAGATCTTTCACCAGGCTGAAACTCACTGACAGGAAATTTAATGAAGGAAACTGTTCGATTCCTTCTAACGAGGAAATCTGTGTTGTGAATGCAAGTGTCTCCAACTGTGTCATCCCTTTCAATGGTTTCAGATTCTCCAGTATGGTACTATCCCCCACATGAACAGCGCCTTTAAGGTACTCATCTGCGAAAGAGTTTCGGCAGCCGCCTCATTTACATCACACATACACAGAGTATCCAGTTTCTTCATCTCTGTCAATGGCTCAAATATATTGTTTTCTACTTCCACATTACTCATATCCAGGTAATCCAGGCTCAGATTTTTCAGAAAGTCTATATCTGTCAGATTCATCCCCTGTATATTTAATCTTAAAATGCCTGTGCATTCTCCAATCACTGACAGATTCTCTGCCGGATTCTCCATAATACAGAGGGTATCCATATCTATCAGATTCAAAAGCACAGAGAAATCTGTGATCATATTCTTGCTCAGATAAAGTTTTTTCAAAGGCAGCTCTTTTAACCCGGAAATATCTTCGATTTTCTGGTTACACAGCGCAAGTTCCTCCAGATTTACCATTTGTGCCAGATCCGAAAGATCTGTAATATTTCCGCGCACAGATCCGAAGCTGCTGTCCTTTCCATCCACATGGTGGCCTTCACCCCAGAATGTGTCCTCATCATCAAGAATTTCTTTTCCGACAATACGGAGTTTCCTTACATTCTCCAGCATAGAGGCAGTTATTTTGTCTGTCTTTGAAAGCCCCAGTTCCTTGCGTACGGCTTCTTCTATCAGTTCTTCTCTGAAGGTTATCTCTGCCTGTATCTGTTCTTCTGCCGCACTCTGTTCTGCCGTTTCAATCCTTTTGTTTTCAATCACTGTGCCATCCGGGGAAAAAATTGCCAGTATATAACCTGCTGCAATCAGTCCAAAGACTGCGCCTGCTTTTTTATAAACCTTTTTTCTATTGTTCGCCTGACATTTCTCAACTGCTCTCCTTAATTGCGCAGCATCCCCATATCTTTTATCAGGCTCAAAAGAGCAGGCCTTCTCTATGATCTTTTTCATTCTCCGGCTCACTGCACACTCAGAAAGCTGATTCATTTCATAGCTCTCTAAAACCATATACAGCATTGTCTGCCCGATTGCATACACATCTGTACGCTGGTCTGTCTGTGTATAGCCATACTGCTCTGGCGCCGCAGTTCCTCTGGTACCCACCACAAAAGTATCACGCGACCCATCTTTTTTATAACTGCGCATAGTACCGAAATCAATGAATACCACCTCACCACCAGGTGTGACCACTATATTCTCCGGTTTTATATCCCGGTGTATCATAGGCTCATCCGGATTCTGAAACTGCTCTGCTGTCTGGCATATCTTCCTGCTGATCCTGTAGATTTCCGCTTCTGATATGCCACCTTTTTGCAGAACCATCTGAGCCAGAGACATTCCCTCTATATATTCCCTTACCAGATACACTTCGCCATTTTCTTCAAATATCCTGTATGCCTTTGGAATCCCGGACAATTTCCTGTCCGCCATTTTTTCATGATTTCCATTTCATTGCGCAGAAACTCCGTCTGCCTGTTACGCCCCCATTTAAGCACGCACAGGATTCCGGTAGCTGTCTCTTTCACCAGGAAAGTGGATGAATCTTCGCTTTCCTTCAGACATTCATATACAGTCCAGTGTTCTTGCATGTCTTCTGGCAAATAATCGTTCCATATCTTGTTCTCTTTCATACAATCTCTCCTGCTTTGGTATAACTGATCGCCGACAATCAAAAATGGGTCACATTTTTTCGCGTCACTATGATAATTTTATATCAGTTTCCCGATAAATCGGATTGTCTGTCGCTTTTTATAGAATTACTATAGATTGTATCAGAAAACTTATGGAAATCCTATATGTTTTTACACAAAAAAGATTCCCTCTCCAGTTTTACCTGAAAAAGGAATCTCCTGTTATCTTTACTTATTCAGCGTCTTCTGCTGTGTCAGTTGTATCTGCATTTTCTTCTGCTGTGTCATCTGCATTGTCTGCGTCTTTGCTGTCTGCATCATCTGCATCTTCTGTATCTGTTTCTTCTGCATCTGAGCTTTCTTCAAAAGGAATTACTGCACCATCATATTTCTCATTGATAAAATCTTTAATCTCATCAGATTTCAGTACATCTACAAGTGCCTGAATCTTTTCGCTGTCTTCATTGCCTTCTTTTACTGCGATTACGTTTACATATGTCTTTGCTGCTTCAGAATCAGATTTCTCATATGCAAGTGCATCTTTTCCTACTGAGAATCCTGCTTCCAGAGCATAGTTTCCGTTTAATACCACATAAGCTGTCTCGCCTGTAACACGTGCTACCTGTGCTGCTTCCAGCTCTACGATTTCTACATTGTGAGGATTCTCTGCAATATCCTTAACAGTTGCATTTAATCCTGCACCATCTTTCAGAGTGATGATTCCGTTATCCTGGAGAAGAAGAAGTGCTCTTGCTTCGTTTGTGGTATCATTTGGTACTGCAATGGAATCTCCGTCTTCCAGATCATCCAGGCTGTCTTTTGTTCCGGGATAGATTCCGAATGGCTCATAGTGAATACCGCCTGCATTTACAAGGTGTGTGCCCTTCTCCTCATTAAACTGATCCAGATATGGGATATGCTGGAAGTAGTTTGCATCAAACTCTCCACTCTCAACTACCTCGTTTGGTCTTACATAATCATCAAATACAGTAACCTCAAGGTCATATCCTTCTTTCTCAAGAAGTGGTTTTGCCTCCTCAAGGATCTCTGCGTGAGGTGTTGCAGATGCTGCAACTGTAATGGTCTTGTCATCATCCTTTGCATAAACGCCTGTGCTTAATGTTCCTGCTACCAGTACTCCTGTTAAAACTGCTGCCACTAATTTTTTCATAATAATTGTCCTCCTGAATTTTATATTTTAACTTTTTTCATAACCATTTTATAATCAACAATTTCTTAAAACGATTGGGTTTATGTTATTTTCATCCATTCGAAAATATTTCATTAATTATGGATTTCTTATAGCTATTTTCTTCTGTCAATCTTATTTGCGATCATCATTCCCACTGACTGGAAAATCTGTACCAGCACCACCAGCAGGATAACTGTAACGATCATAATATCTGACTGATATCTGTAATATCCATAGCGGATGGCGATATCTCCAAGTCCGCCTCCACCTACTGCACCGGACATGGCTGAATAACCAAGGATAGTTCCGATTGCAATCGTTGCTCCTGTGATCAGTGAAGTTCTGGCTTCTACCAGAAGAACCTTCACAATGATCCTTATATTGCTGGCGCCCATAGCTCTGGCCGCCTCGATCACACCTGCATCCACCTCTTTAATAGAAGATTCCACCATTCGTGCGATAAAAGGAATAGCTGCCACTACCAGAGGCACTACCGTTGCTGTAGATCCATAGCTCTTTCCCACCACTGCTCTGGTAAAAGGAATCAGCAGGATCAGTAAGATCAGAAACGGAATACTTCTCACAATATTTGCAATGGCATCCAGTATCTTATACAACACTGCATTTGGTTTCAGTCCCTCTTTATCAGACACTGCCAGCAGCACTCCCATAGGAAGTCCGAACAGGTATCCCAGAACTGTGGAAAGAACTGTCATGTAAAGTGTTTCTCCCACACCCTGGACGATCATCATTATTGTCTCATGATCCCACATATTCTGTCACCTCCCCGATTGCTAAACCTTTTTCCTTCAGATACTGCTTCATCATTTCTGTCCTGGTACTGCCCTCCATAAATTCCAGTATCATCTCTCCCTTGGCTACACCACCTACATTCTTGGTATCTGCTTGAGGATATTTACCGGTTCTCCGAAGGTAAGGATCAGATTTGCGATCACAGGCTCAAAAGCTGAATTCTCGGAGAATACGATTCGTATCTTCTCACCGCTTTTAATCTCTGCCTGTCCTTTTTCCCTGCCTGCATCCAGTCTGCTGTCTGCGCCGATATCGGAACCTGTATCCTTTCGGATCAGTTCTTTGGCAACCTCTGACTGAGGATTTGCAAAAATATCTGCAACCAGTCCTTTCTCAACCACTTCACCCTCATACATGATCGCCACATGTGTACAGATTTCACGCACAACCGACATCTGATGAGTAATGATCACTATGGTGATTCCAAACTGCTTATTAATCTTTTTCAGCAATTCCAGAATGGAAGAAGTAGTCTGCGGATCCAGTGCACTGGTAGCCTCATCACAAAGTAAAATCTTCGGATCCGATGCAAGTGCTCTTGCAATGGCAACCCTCTGCTTCTGACCACCGGAGAGCTGTGCAGGATAAGCATTCTGCCTGTCCCCCAGACCAACAATCTCCAAAAGCTCTGCTGCCCTCTTTCTGGCCTCTGCCTTCTTCTTTCCTTTTATATAAAGTGGAAAACAGACATTATCAATCACTGACTTCTGCATCAGCAGATTGAAATGCTGAAAGATCATACCAATCTCTTCCCTCTGTTTCCTCAATTCCTTCTCTGTCAAATCTCCAAGAGCCTTCCCATCTATCAGAACCTGTCCCTCTGTAGGAACCTCCAGAAAATTCATACATCGTACCAATGTACTCTTACCTGCCCCCGACATACCGATAATTCCATATATATCACCGGAATCGATATTCAGGTTCACATCCTTCAAAGCCTCGACCACGCCATCCTTCGTGTCAAAAGACTTCCCGACCTTCTCAATCACAATCCCAGACATCTCATTCTCCCTCTCTCTTATTCCCCGCTCCGTTGAGCATGAACATACTATACCACTACACTTCCAAATATGCCAATTCATAATATCTAGCACCAGCTATAGTTTAAAACTATATTTTTGTCGCTTTACCACATTAAATTCTATATCTCCTGGATTTATTTAATTATCTTTGTGAGAATAACCTACTAAACTACGAGGATTTTCAGAAGCATATCGCAGATATGGACGGTTCCGTTGCCTCCGCCCGGGACAAGATTGATGAAATCGGCCAGCAGATACAGACGAAACAGCTGATCAAAAAACAATGCTCCGCTTACCGCGCTTTCAGGGAAATCGTAGAAAATGAAAAAAATACCTAAAATCCTGCCCTCTATCGCGGACAACATCAGAAAGAGTATGAGCTTCACATTACCAGCAAAGAGGCCCTGAAGGAGCTCGGCGTAAAGGCTCTGCCAAAGCCGGAGAAACTGGACGCACAGATTGAAAAATTAGAAGCTGAACAGGCCACCGCCCGAGACGAATGGAAAAAACTCCGGAAACAGCAGGATATCCATCTTCACTCTGAAAATGTTGAGGAGCAGATACCGTCTGCGCCTGATATTTCCCAGAACCAGGAGACGCTCCATCCAGCATTTGCTTCAAGAAGCAACGCTGTTGTTAAAAATAATAATCACGAAAAATCATAACGTATTTGTATCAAAAGAAGGAGAAAATTTCAACATAACTATTGGAAAAAGGATTAAGATATGCAGAAAATTCAGAGCTATGACCGGTAATCAACTTGGCCGCGCCATCGGTCTGAACAAACCTTCGGCACAAGAATTACTCAATACGAAACGAATGCCCGGATTCCCAGACCGGAAATTTTAAAAAAATTGCAGATGTTCTTAACATTAGTCTGCTTTCAATCTCACCGCTCTTCGGAGACATGCCGGAGGAATTTATGGAAATCCTGTTCTGGCTGGATGAAGAATTCTGGATTGCCTTTTCCCACCGCCATACACTTCCATCACGCATATTAATCGGAATCAGGACTTTCTCACCGGCATGAGCAGCAATCGTACTTTTCCTTAAGATCATCTCATCCGTATCAATGTAATTGTGGATAGTATGAAATACCTTCTGGCACTTCATTCTTATCTTTTCCAAAACACTCTCCACCATTTCTTCACGGTTCTAGCAGGCAAAGCTCTGGCATATCTCTACATCATGCAGATAATCATCCGGATAGTTTCCATACTGACCGATCCCCGCTACATAAACCGCTGCCCATATATAGTCTTTCTTTAGTATTTCCCGTTTTTTTTAAAACACCATTTACCATACATTTATCAAATAAACAAATGCAGGAAGTAGATTCTAAAAACTCTACTTCCTGCATCTGTCATTTTTATCTTATATCCATTTTACAATTTTGCATATAAAGCATTAATTTTCGCCCGAGTAGCAGGTCCAATAATTCCGTCAACGGATAAACCATTTGCTTTCTGAAATTTGCAAACAGCGTTATATGTTCCCTGTCCAAAAATTCCATCTGCGCCAGAGGAACCACAACTGTACCCTAAAGCAATAAGTTTTTTCTGCATATTTTTCACATCAGTTCCGCTTGAGCCCATAGACAGATTTGTGCCGGAACTACTTCCTCCTAAATTTGAATATGCGGAATTTATTTTAGATCGTGTCGTAGGCCCAATAACACCATCCACCGTCAAGCCATGGTCTCTCTGAAAATTGCAAACGGCATTATATGTTCCCTGTCCGAAAGACCCATCTGCACCTGAGGAACCACAACTATAGCCTAATGCAATAAGCTTTTTCTGCATATCCTTCACATCAGTTCCACTTGAACCCATAGAGAGGTTTGTGCTGGAACCAGATCCACTTCCATATGCCGGTCTGCAAAACGAAGCCTTGGGAGAACCAACAGTACGATTAGTTGTTCTTACCTGATCTTTAGAATTTCCATCAATTGTTACATACGTATTTCCGCTGACTGACTTAACAATACCAACATGACCATAAGTTCCCCCCGCAGACGTAGTAATAATTGCGAGGTCTCCGACCTTCGGGCTTGAATAAACACGTCCTAATGAATTATAATATCTCCAAATTTCATAGACAGATGCTGTTTTTCCGCCTCCATAAAAAATGCTAGATGCGCCGGAATGTTTAAACACCCACCATACGAACACTGCACACCACGGATAAGCATCACCATTTACCGCCTTTCCATAATACTCCGTATTGTACTTTACGTTGTTATTGCCGGTTTCTTTTACTCCAATCTCATTGCTCGCTGTTTTGATAATTGTACTCGCTGTTGCCATATTATATTACCTCCGTTTTTTATTTGTGATAACCGGTTATCTGTCTTATATAAAGTAACTTACAGGCGAAATGTAAACCATTATTTTCATTAAAAACAAATATTCAAAAATAACCGAAATTCTACTCATTTCTAAAACATATTTCGATAAGTCAAAATTACAATTTTCACACTTTAATTGATATAATATTCAACAACTAAACAAGGAGGCCATTTAACCATGAATAATGTAAAAATTCTATGTATCGCAGGCAGTATCGTACTCGGTAGTATATTGCTATCCGGACAAGCTTTTGGCAAAGCCCCTCAGATCTAATCACCCTTTCCGCCCCTAAGGAGCCTGAGGGGCAACATGTATCTTATGATATAGATGGTTCCGGCTCTTATTATGACAGTGAGTCAGATACAACTTACTATTTTGTCAAGGGGATTGTCACCTTTTATTCTAATCATACCAAAACCTTTTCACTGACTTCCGACGTCGGTGAAACTTATGAGTTACCGGCAGATACGGATATTAATATAACCGACTATCTCAACACAGAAGCACATATATGGTACTCAGAAGACTCTCAAAAAAACTTAAAATTACTTGTGTTCTCTCCTCAAATTTTTTGGGAACATATTAATGAGCTGGAATCAGATGAACAAATTCCGGATGGTGCCACAGAAATCGATGGGACTCTTTCAAAATATATCTCTTTCTGGTTAACAGAAGATAAAATAGATGTTACTCTCTTATTTGTTGAGGACAACGATGGAAACACTCATATATATGCAGAGGATAACACATGCAATAATTGTAATAGTTCTGTTTTTGGCAAAACAATCGGCGACTATATCAAGTTATATGAAGATATGCATTTAAATTCTCAAGTATATGATGATTTTAATGTTGCATATCTTATATCAGAAGCATCATCTTGACTTACCCAAATGTCTGGTTGAGAACCTGATGTTTTTTACATCAAACATATCATATATTTTAAATGCCGCAGCCAATATTTTCAAAGGCTGCGGCATTTTTGACTTAATTTTTCTTTCAAACATGTTGCTTCTTCTTTTGACTGCTGCAAATATGTTTATGTCACAAATTCAAGCAATATTCAGCACTTACTATTTATGTAAAAAATCATTTCAGAAATTGATATATTTTTTTTCTTTTCTCTGTTTACATATTGACGGCTAAAGTGTAAGAAAGATGCGATTTC
>ENA-OQCE01001035-OQCE01001035.1-human-gut-metagenome-genome-assembly--contig:-NODE-1035-length-12343-cov-2.067780_pt1 | contig 12343 bp, 15 predicted proteins | sample MGYA00242495_ERZ504572 | MGnify/ENA primary metagenome ERZ504572 (study PRJEB26092, sample SAMD00036228) | human gut metagenome | host: Homo sapiens | study: EMG produced TPA metagenomics assembly of...
TTTACCGGGTTTCCCATGATGAAGAGGTGGGGGAGCGGTTAAAGTGGATTATGGATGTATTTGCAGATAAGGTATACAATCCGAAACTTAAGAGACAGGAAGTATTCTTTGACAAGAACTACAACACCATCATTGATCTGTATTCTTATGGTCATGATATTGAGACAGCATGGCTGATGGACGCGGTGTGGAAGTGCTTGGGGATGATCATTACAAAGAAAAAATGTCACCGATTACCGAGACTCTTGCAGAAAATGTCTACGAGGTTGCGTTTGACGGTCATTCTCTGGCAAATGAATGCTGCAAAGGGGAAGTGAATGACCACCGGATCTGGTGGGTACAGGCAGAGACTGTGATCGGATTCCTGAATGAATACCAGAAGCATCCGCAGAAAACGAAGTTTCTGGAGGCATCGGAGGCTGAATGGGAATTTATCAAAGAACACGTCATTGATAAGAGAACCGGTTCCGAGTGGTTCTGGGAAGTACATCCGGACGGCAGTCCGATTGCGGACCGTCCAATCGTAGAACCTTGGAAATGTCCGTATCATAACGGAAGAATGTGTATGGAAATAATAAGGAGACTTTAAACAATGCATGAAAGATATTATGTAGAACTGGCAAAGCAGGAAAAGCTGCTTTCACGTAAAAATGAAAAAAGTGACTTTTATAATGGTGTATTTGACCGTTATGTGAATCCCGTTCTTACAAGAGATATGATTCCGCTCACCTGGAGATATGACTTAAACGAGGAGACCAATCCATTCTTTATGGAACGTCTTGGAATCAATGCAGTCATGAATTCCGGAGCAATTTATTTAAACGGAAAGTATTATCTGGTTGCCCGTATTGAGGGAAATGACAGAAAGTCCTTCTTCGGCGTGGCAGAGAGTGATAACGGAATTGATAATTTCCGTTTCTGGGATTACCCGATCCTTCTGGATGATGTATGTCCGGAGGAGACAAACGTCTATGATATGAGACTGACACAGCATGAGGACGGATACATTTACGGAGTATTCTGTTCTGAGAGCAAAGATACCAGCGTGAACGATTTGTCTGCAGCCGTTGCAGCAGCAGGAATTGTCCGCACAAAAGATTTAAAGCACTGGGAGCGTCTGGAAAACTTAAAGACCCTTCGTTCCCCGCAACAGAGAAATGTCGTGCTGCATCCGGAATTTGTGGATGGAAGTATGCATTCTATACCCGTCCGATGGATGACTTCATTGATACCGGAAGCGGAAGCGGTATTGGATTCGGTCTTTGCGAGGACATCACACATGCAGTCATTGACGAAGAAAAGATGACCAGCATCCGCAAGTACCATACCATTACCGAGGCAAAGAACGGTGCAGGTGCTACTCCGATCAAGACTGACCGCGGCTGGATTCACATTGCACACGGTGTAAGAAATACTGCAGCAGGTCTGCGCTATGTGATCTATGCATTTGCCACGGATTTAAACGATCCGTCTAAGGTAATTGCAGAGCCATCCGGACTGTTAATCGGACCAAGAGGTGAGGAGCGTGTCGGAGATGTATCCAATGTTGTATTTACCAACGGTGCAATCGTAAACGATAAGAACGAAGTATTTATTTACTATGCTTCTTCTGATACAAGAATGCATGTGGCGACTACAACGATTGACCGTCTGATTGATTATGTATTTAATACACCACAGGATCCGGGAAGAAGTGTACTGTGTGTACAGCAGAGATGCGACCTGATTAAGAAGAACTTAGAGTATTTAAAAAATCATAAATAAGAGGAGAGTTGATTATGAGTGAAGTAAAGATGCTGACAGCTCCGGTACCAAATGTACCATGGCAGGAGAGACCACAAGGACCTCAGAACGGAGCCCCGATCTGGAGATACAGTGAAAACCCGATTATCGGAAGAAATCCGTTAAAGGGTGTTGCAAGAATTTTTAACAGTGCGGTTATGCCATATGGTGATGCTTTCATCGGTGTGTTCCGTGGAGAGCAGACCAATGGTATTCCATATATTTATCTTGGACACAGCAAAGATGCCATCCACTGGGATTTTGAAGAAAACAAGATTCCGTTTGTGGATGAAAACGGCGAGCCGTTTATGCCAATCTATGCATACGATCCAAGACTTGTAAAAGTAGAAGACACCTATTATATCATCTGGTGTCAGGATTTCTACGGAGCAGCAATCGGCATGGCAAAAACAACAGATTTCAAGACGTTTACACGGATTGAGAATCCGTTCCTCCCATTCAACCGCAATGCCGTGCTGTTCCCTAGAAAGATCAATGGAAACTTCATGATGCTTTCCCGTCCTTCAGACAGTGGTCATACACCGTTTGGTGACATTTTCTTAAGTGAAAGCCGGATCTGGTATACTGGGGCAAACACAGACATGTCATGGGCAAAGGAAGCGAATGGTGGGAGTCATTAAAGATCGGCGGTGGTGCTGCTCCAATCGAGACTTCCGAAGGATGGCTCTTATTCTATCATGGGGTATCCGGTACATGTAACGGATATGTTTACTCCATCGGTGGGGCAATCCTTGACATTGATAATCCTTCCATCGTGAAGTATCGCTGTGAGAATTTCCTTCTGACTCCGGAAGAGTGGTATGAGGAGAGAGGTTTCGTTCCGAACGTATGCTTCCCATGTGCAACCATTCACGACAGTGCATCCGGAAAGATCGCGATCTATTATGGTGCAGCAGACAGTTACGTTGGCCTGGCATTTACAAAACTGGATGAGATTGTAGATTATATAAAAACAAACAGTGTTGTAACATCTGCAGATACAGAAATCGGAAGGAGATAGTTATGCATATTTCACCGGACGACAAGAGATTACAATATTGTGGAAGAATTGATTTTGATAATCCAAAAGCACCTGTACTTGTCTATGCGGCAAGTTTTGTACAGATTCGTTTTACAGGGACGCAGATCTCCGTGACACTGGAAAACAAACGTGCATACTGGTCGAGCCGGATGGGATATATATTGGACGGGAAGCAGGGGCAGTTCTTACTCACCTCGGATCCGGGGGCAGAAACGTATGTGATTGCCAGGGATCTTGAACATACAGAGCATACCCTCACTCTGTTTAAAAGAATGGACTCCTGCCATATCGTCACTTTACTGGGATTTGAATTGGGAAGCGATGCTAAGGTACTTACTCCGGCACCGCTTCGTCCCGTAAAATCGAAGTTTTCGGAGATAGTGTTTCCTGCGGCGAAGTATCAGAGGCCGTAGATTATGCAGGAAAACCGGACCCGGAACACGATGGGGAATATTCAAACAGCTGGTATTCTTATGCGTGGATGACCGCGCGGAATCTGCATGCACAGTTGCATGACACATCACAGGGTGGTATCGCCCTTCTTGACAAAACCGGCTGGTTTATGGAGCCGGATTATCTGGGAATAGAATCCTGTTATGATAAAATAGAATACCAGCCGGAACTCAGTGAAGTAAAACCATGGGATTTTTCACGTTATACACCAGATGTTGTGATTTTTGCATTCGGGCAGAATGATAACCACCCGGATGATTATATGGCAGAAGATTATAACAGTGCACGTTCCGAAAACTGGCGGCAGCATTACCGCAGATTTTTAGAGCATCTTATGGAAGTATATCCGAAGGCAACCTTTATATTGACAACCACAATATTGGAACATAACGAAAACTGGGACATTTCCATTGAGGAAGTGTGCAAAACAGTAAACAGTCCGCGGGTACACCATTTCCTGTATTCACAGAACGGAAAAGGAACACCGGGGCATATCCGTATTCCGGAGGCAGAACAGATGAGTAAGGAACTTACCGCATTCATCGAAAGCCTCGGAGAGGAGATTTGGGATATGTAATCAATTTTAAAAAAAAAATTGATTACATTATATAAGGAGTATAACAATGCAGATTGAATATGAAAGAGGTATTTCCAATCCGGGCAATCTGTACCGGATGAAAAAATTAATGGCAAGGGCAGAGGCCGGGGAAACATTAAACATTGGTTCTTGGTGGTTCTATCACGCAGGGATGTCTTGCATCCGCACCGGAGCTGTGTTATGCTTACCGCGTATTTCAGTGGTGGGAGAAAACATTTCCGCAGGCCAAATTTCATTATATCAATGCCGGAATCGGTGGAACAACATCACATTTCGGGACGGCTCGTGCCGAGTCCGATCTGCTTTCCCATAGACCGGATTTTGTTATCATTGAATTTTCGGTCAATGATGAATCGACGGAATTTTTCCGTGAGACATATGAAGGACTGGTACGCCGTGTATGGCAGGATGAAAACGAACCTGCTGTGATGCTGGTGCACAATGTTTATTATAATAACGGTGGAAATGCGCAGATCATGCACGGTCAGATAGCCAGACATTATCAGCTTCCGGCGGTCAGCATGCAGAGCAGTATTTATCCGGAGGTCGTTGCGGGGCGGATTCCAAACCGCGAGATTACAGAGGATGATCTGCATCCAAAACGACAAAGGGCATGAGCTGGTTGCATCTGTGATTACCTATGCTTTGGATAAAATCCGCATGGCACAGACGGATGATGAAGAGCCGGAGTTTCCTGCACCGCTGACACAGAATTGCTATGAGAAAGCAGTTCGGTTGGATAATCGTAACTATGAGCCTGAAAATTACGGCTTTGTCAAAGATACCAGAGTACAGGAAGAAGTCAAAGACTGTTTTAAGAACGGCTGGGCGGCAAAAGAAAAAGGCTCATCTCTTACATTTACGGTACAGGGAAGTGAGATTGCCGTGCAGTTTAAGCGCTGTGTGACGCAGCCGGCACCGGTGCGCTTGCCATCGTTGATCACGATGAGGCACATGCGGTGACACTGGATGCAAATTTTGATGAGGACTGGGGCGATTCCCTGACACTCACTCCGGTTATGGTACACGGTGCAAACGGTACTCATACGGTGGAAGTGCGTCTGATCTCTGGGGATGAGACAATGCCAGCCGCATTTGAGCTGATTTCTGTAATCACATCGGAAAAATAAAAGGAGGAATGGAATGTTTCCAAAAGATTTTGTCTGGGGGGTGGCAAGCAGTGCCTATCAGGTAGAAGGAACCGACGCAAAAGATGGCAGGGGAAAAAATATCTGGGATGAGTTTGCACGCTCGGGCAGAGTATACGAACACCAGACCGCAGAGGTTTGCTGCGATCATATGCATCGGTACCGGGAAGATTTTGCTCTGATGCGTATGCTTGGCATTAAAAACTATCGATTTTCCATCAGCTGGTCGCGGATTCTTCCGGAGGGAACCGGGAAGGTCAACGAGAAAGCTGTGCAGATGTATCGTGATATGATTCTTTGCATGAAAGAAAATGGAATTCGTCCGTTTATTACGCTGTTTCACTGGGAATTTCCGTATGAGCTGTTTAAAAAAGGCGGCTGGCTGAACGATGAGGTGGTACAGTGGTTTGGTGAATATGCAAAAGTTGTTGCTGAAAATTTCTCCGATCTGTGCAGTGATTTTATCACGATCAATGAGCCGCAGTGTGCGATTGGACTGGGACACTTAAATGGGTACATGTACCGGGAATGAAATATTCCATTCCGGAGACTTTTCAGATGGCACACAATCTGATGAAAGCACATGGTCAGGCAGTCATCAATCTGCGCAAATATGCAAAACAGAAGATACGGGTTGGATATGCTCCGACTTGTGGCGTTGCATATCCGGCGACAGAGAGTGCCGATGATATCGCAGCAGCAAAGAAAGTGTACTTTGGATTTGAAAATCCGATGGATAATTGGACCTGGAATGTGGCATGGTTTTCCGATCCGGTATTTTTAGGAGAGTATCCGAAAGAGGGGCTGGAGAAGTTTGCAGACTATCTTCCGGAGATTACCGAAGAAGACATGCAGCTGATTCATCAGCCGCTCGATTTTATGGGACAAAATATATATAACGGTTATATGATCCGTTGTGGAAAAGATGGAAAACCGGAATATGTAGACCGCGCCCCTGGGGCAGCTAAGACAGGCACAGGCTGGCCAGTGACACCGGAGGCATTGTATTACGGAATCCGTTTCTTGACAGAGCGTTACCATCTGCCGCTTTATATTACAGAAAACGGAATGTCCGATCTTGACAATATTTCCGCGGACGGACAGGTGCATGACAGCGAAAGAATCACATTTTTGGATGCATATCTGGGTGCTGTGCAGCGTGCGGTCAATGAGGGAGTGCCGGTGATCGGATATTTCCTCTGGACATTTCTGGATAACTTTGAGTGGGCAGAAGGTTACAAAGAGCGTTTTGGACTTGTTTATGTAGACTACACAACCCAGCGCAGAATTGCAAAAGATTCTGCCTACTGGTACAGAGAGGTAATGAAAATGAATGGAGAAAATTTAAGCTGTAACCAGCCATGTAAAGAAATTTTGTTTATGAATCCGGTATTTACCCACAACATCTGGGGCGGCACCAAGCTGCGTGAGGAGTTTGGCTATGCGATCGAGGGCGATGACATCGGAGAATGCTGGGGTATCGCAGCACATCCAAACGGAACCTGTACGATTGCAGACGGTGCGTATAAGGGAAAGAAATTATCCGATCTGTGGGAGGAACATAAAGAACTCTTTGGAAATACACAGGGGAAAGTATTCCCACTGCTGATCAAGATTATTGATGCAAAGGCAGATTTAAGTATTCAGGTACATCCGGATGATACCTATGCTGCAGAGCATGAAAACGGTTCTCTTGGCAAGATGGAGTGCTGGTATATCCTTGACTGTGAGCCGGATTCCAAGCTTGTTATCGGACACAATGCAAAGACACACGAAGAACTGGAAGACATGGTACACAACGGACGCTGGAGTGAGCTGATCCGTGAAGTCCCGGTAAAGAAAGGTGATTTCATCCAGATTGATCCGGGTACCGTGCATGCAATCAAGGGTGGAATTACAATTCTTGAGACACAGCAGAACAGTGATATTACCTATCGTGTCTATGATTATGACCGTCTTTCCAACGGCAAACCGCGTCAGCTTCATGTACAGCAGAGTCTCGATGTCATCAAAGTGCCGGCAGCACCGATGTCCGAGTGCATGATCGAGACTGGGGAAGCGGAGACCAACAAACTGCAGAAACTCATCGAGTGTAAGTATTATCAGGTATTCCACATGAAAGTGGATGGGAAGGCTGAGTTTGAGCAGTCTTATCCGTTCCTGATCGTCAGCGTAGTCGAGGGCAATGGTCTTTTGAATCATACCAGTGTCAAGAAGGGAGATCATTTTATTCTTCCTTGTGGATACGGTAATGTCGAGATAGAAGGAAATCTGGAGCTGGTAGCTTCTACGGTTCTACGAAATAAGACTGGGTAACGGTTTGTAAAGGCATACATGATCCTTTGAGGAATGTATGCCTTTTTTATGTGTAAAACTTTGTTTGACAAAGTAAAATATTTATGTAAAATAATTATAACAGAATTTATCAATAAAGAAATCCATGAAAACATTGGAGGAATCGTATGGCAACAATTAAAGAAATTGCAGAAATCGTAGGGGTTTCGAGCTCAGCAGTTTCACGGGTACTCAATTATGATGAGGGAATCTCTGTTAGTGATGAGACAAGAGAGGCGATCTTTGCCACAGCAGAGAAAATCGGATATAAAAAGAGAGTAATCTATCCCAAGATCGAAAATGTGGCATTGCTGTATTTTGTTGACCACGAGGATGAACTTGAAGATGTCTTTTACCACGGGGTAAAGGATGAGATAATAAAGCAGGCGAAAAAGATGAATATTCAGCTCAGTATCTATGACCGAAAGGACGGCATGGATCATGTTCCGAAAGATCTAAGTGCCTTTATTGCGATTGGATGGCTCACCAGAAAAGAAATCAATGCTTTGTATAAACGGTGCAAAAGGGGCGTGTTTATCGGCACATCCCCGGATGAAAAACTTTTTGATGCCGTGAAGCCCAATATGGATTCGTTTGTGACACAGATGGTTGATTACTTTGTGGAAAAAGGACATAAACGGATTGGATTTATCGGGGGCAGTGATAGAAATATTGACACCGGAAAACCTTCCATGGATATCCGGGAGTGGTCATTTCGACAGAGCACTGCATACTATGGGTGTCTCAATGAGGAGTACATTTTCATTTCCGAGAGATTTACGGTGGATGATGGCTACCGCATGGGAAAAGAACTGCTTAAAAAAGAGATACTGCCAACAGCACTTTGTGTGGCAAGTGACACACTGGCGGTGGGTGTGCTACAGGCTTTAAATGAAGGCAATATACAGATTCCGGAGCAGGTGGCGGTTTTTAGCATCAATGATGTGAATATTGCAAAGTATTTATCACCACCCCTTACTACTATTCATATTGATATTCCATGTATCTGTGAAACCGCGCTTGATCTGTTGCGAAACAGGGTACTATATGGCGGACGCGTAACCAAGCTGGTGTTTGTAAATGGAATTCCAGTTTTCCGGAAGAGTTGTTGAAAAAAAGATGTTCGATTGCGGACATCTTTTTTTGTGCCTTTTTGTATATATTGCATAAAATACAAAAATAAAAATTGGCAATATAGTGAAAAGTGTATTTGTGAGTATTGACATTATTAGGCTTAGATGATACATTCTTAATAAGTAAACAATTTACTTGAAAATTAGTAAAGATTTAATTTGAAAAAGGGGGAACATTTATGAAAAGGAAGTTATTACATGCAGTCCTTGTAGCGAGCATGGCAGTAGCATTGTCAGGATGTGGAAACACATCTGGTATTAATGCTGATGCGGAGGAAACACAAAAAGCTACAGAAACAGAGAACATTGAAGAGGAGAGAGGCACAGAAGTTGCTGCCGCAGAACAGAAGGAAAATACAACAGGTACGCCAGATGAAAACGGAAATTATCTGATCAATGGAAGTTTTGAAGAACCAGATTTTTCCGGATGGACGGTGACAAACAACAATGATGTTACAGAGGAGTTAGATGTTTATGATCGTGAGACAGACTGTTTTACAGGTGCACAGTCACTGCATTTTTATTCAGGAAACAATCCGGTGGATTTTTCCATGAAACAGACAGTGAGTGGACTTGAGGATGGCACCTACAAACTAAACCGCTCATATTCAGGGTGATGCAGCCGGGGATGAAAATCCGACCGTATATTTTTATGCGCTCGTGGATGGCGAAGAGGTAAAAGCAGATGGCAAATTGCAGGGGTATGTTAACTGGTATACGGTGGAAATCCCGAGCATTACGCCAACGGACGGAGCAATCACAGTAGGAGCACACGTGGCAACAGCACCGGGCGGCTGGGGAACCATTGATGATATTACACTTGTGAAGGAGTAGTTATGAAATTTATTAAGGGTATGGATATTTCCATGGTGAAAGAACTGGAACATTATGGTGCGTCCTATCGGCTGAACGGGAAAAAAGAAGATCTGTTTGCAATTTTAAAGACATGCGGAGCCAATAACGTAAGGATTCGGATTTGGCCGGATCCCTACGATGAAAACGGAAATTCTTACGGGGGAGGTGGAAATGATCTGGAGACCACCATTGAGATCGCAGAAAGAACTGTACAAAGCGGTATGGATTTTATGCTTGATTTCCATTATAGTGATTTCTGGGCAGATCCAGCCAAACAGGTAAAACCGAAAGCTGGAAAGAATTAAGCGGAGAGGCACTGGAAACGGCGGTGTATCTGCATACCGTAGATACGTTAAAGGCATTGAAAAACCACAAGCTTGTGCCGACTATGGTGCAAGTTGGAAATGAGATTACAAAAGGGCTGTTGTGGCCGGACGGTTACATCGAACAGACCGAAAATATGGCACATCTTCTGCAGGCAGGGATTAAAGGGGTGCGCGAGGAGTGTCCGGACGCAAGGATCGTATTGCATCTGGATTTCGGAACGGATAATAAAATGTATCGACAGTGGTTTGATCAGGTTTCATCGTATGCGCTGGATTTTGATATTATTGGAATGTCGTATTATCCGCACTGGAACGGAAGTCTTTCACTTCTTCTGGATAATATGAATGATATCAGCAGCCGGTATGACAAAGATGTACTTGTTGCAGAGACTTCGATTGGTTATACTACGGAAACATTTGGCTGCAACGGAATCGTTTATTCGAAGGAGCATGAAAAAATCACTGGATACCCGGCAACACAGCAGGGGCAGGAAGCATTCTTGCGGGATTTGTTTGCAACGGTAAGAAGTGTAAACAATAAAAGAGGCATCGGCGTGTTTTACTGGGAACCGGCATGGTTGCCAATACCGGACTGTACGTGGGCAAGTAAGAGTGGCAGCAAGTACATGAAAGACAAGATGACAGCAGGAAATGCCATGGCAAATATGGCATTGTTTGACGAAAATGGAAACGCAAACAGCGCGCTGATAAACATGAAAACAATGTAAAGGAGGGCAATCATATGAAGAAAAAATTAATAACAGCTGTGCTGGCTGTAACAATGGCAGTGGGAATGTTGACTGGCTGTGGAAGTGGAACTGGAACCGGAAAAAGGGAAGCTTCTGGGGAAAAACTCGTGATTTGGACGAACATGAACGTGGAAGTGGATACCATTCAGAAATATGCAGATGAATGGGGAGAAAAGAACGGACGAAAGGTAGAAGTCATTCACCAGTCTCCATCTGTCCAGCAGTTTGCACAGGCAGTAAAAAGTGCTTCCGGACCGGATGCTGTGGTGGGGATTCCAAATGACCAGCTTGCAGATTATGTAAACGCAGATCTTACTGCAGAAGTGCCACAGGATCTGTATGCGGATCAGGATTTTTCCGATGCAGCCATCCAGGCATGTTATGTAGATGGAAAACGATATGCAGCACCACTTTCCGTAGAGACTACTGCACTGTTTTACAACACAGATCTTGTATCGGAAGTTCCAAAAACATGGGAAGAACTGGTCGATCAGGCAGCCGCAGACGGAGGTGTACAGTTTGATGCAACAAGCATATACTACGATCTTGGTTTTGTGAGAGCCTGCGGAGGTTATATTTTTAAATATCAGGATGGGGCATATGACACGGCAGACATCGGTCTTGATAATGAGGCAGTGTGGAAGCCTATGCCTTTATCAATGACCTGTGCAATAAATATAAACTGATCACGCAGATGTGACAGCCGATATCGCAAGAAGTAATTTCCAGAACGGAAAATGTGCTTATTATATTGGTGGACCATGGGATATTGACGGTTTTACCTCTGCAGGAACTAAATTTGCTGTAGCAAAAATGCCAACTTTCCACGGACAGCCGTTTGTGACCCCGGTGGGTACACAGGTAAGTTTTGTGAGCAACAGCAGTAAAAATCAGGATGCAGCATGGGATTTTATTTCCTATCTGATGGAAAACGGTGCACTTGGCATGTATGAGGCGGGTGACCGTATACCGGCAAAACTGGCAGATCAGAAACTTGATGAGATCCAGAGTAATGCATACACACAGGCATTTGTCGAGCAGATCAATGATGGAGAGCCGATGCCGACCGTATCAGAAATGGGACAGCTCTGGAGTATCCACACAAACAATATCCGTTCGATGTGGTCTGGGGAGCAAACACCAGAGGAAGCTGCCAAAAATATGGTTACGCAGTTGAAAGAAGCGATTGAATTGATGAATTCAGGAAAGTAGTGATGGCATGAGAAAGAAAAAGAATGCGCTTGGGTATACTTATCTGGCACCGGCACTGATCTCGATTCTGTTGGTGACATGTCTGCCAATTATTTATACGGTGATTTTATCTTTTACTAATTACAACATGTATCATCTGACAGATTACACGTTTGTGGGTCTGGAAAATTATCTGACCGTATTTTCCGGAAGTATTAAAAATGTGTTTTTCCCGGTACTTGGGTGGACGATTTGTTTTGCGCTGTTAAGTACGGCAGGTTCCTATGCAATGGGACTGATTCTTGCCATTTTGTTAAACAATCCGCATATGAAAGAATCAAAAATTTACCGTGCAGTACTGATTGTGCCGTGGGCATTGCCATCTACGATTGCAATCCTCGCATGGCAGGGCCTGCTAAATGAGCAGTATGGTGGAATCAATAATTTACTGCATACAATCGGTATTGCCTGGAATGTACCGTGGCTGACCAATCCATTCTGGGCAAGGGTTGGGCTGATTATCGTGAATGTGTGGCTGGGATTTCCCTATATGATGAATGTCTGTCTTGGCGGACTACAGGCGATTTCTGGTGAATACTATGAGGCGGCTAAAATGGATGGGGCATCAAAATTTCAGTGCTTTAAGAGCATTACATTGCCGATGGTGACGAAACTTTCCATTCCTCTTGTAATTTCTTCGTTTTGCGGCTAAATTTTAACAATTTTTGGAAA
>ENA-OQCE01001036-OQCE01001036.1-human-gut-metagenome-genome-assembly--contig:-NODE-1036-length-12342-cov-2.192714_pt1 | contig 12342 bp, 11 predicted proteins | sample MGYA00242495_ERZ504572 | MGnify/ENA primary metagenome ERZ504572 (study PRJEB26092, sample SAMD00036228) | human gut metagenome | host: Homo sapiens | study: EMG produced TPA metagenomics assembly of...
TCTCGGTGATATTCTTGCGGTGTGAGATGATGGTGGTCAGGCTGATGTTCAGTTTGTCGGCAATCTCCTTGTTGATGAGGCCTTTGGTAATCAGCACCAGCACTTCTATTCTCTGGCGGAAGTCGTAGGCTGGTGGTGTCTGGTGCCATGTTTGCGTGTCCGGCAGACTCCGGTCTGCCTTGGTGCAGGTGGTATTGGTCTCCGTATTGACGCAGCTGCAGAATGTTCTTTGCCAGGTTCTGTTCGTCCTGATAGATATTCAACGTCGGCACGCTCGACAATTGGGGAACGGTTTCACCGTTGACCAGCACAATGGTTTTGGGTTTGCGCTCCAGAAAGAAAGCGGTATGCTCGAAGTAAATCTGCGAGGAGATGAAGTAATGCACATACATGTCAGGCGTATCATCCATCAGCTCACCAAAGGAACGGAAAGAGCGGATGACGGCTGTCGGGATGATTTCCTCCAGCAAGTTCTGCAGTCCCAGGCAGGAGAGGGTGTTGGAGTCGACGATTGCTATTTCAGGAGTCATTCTCGTTTTTTTGTTTCTGCAAAAATACGGATAATTTTTTAGGGTTTGGCTGTGTGGGGCTGCAAAATGAAAAATTCTCCTATGCAGAACTATTCTCCCTCTCCTTTGGGGGAGCGGGGAGTGTCTCCTTTCGCATATTGGCTGGGGCTGACATTGAAATACTTCTTAAAGACTTCCCGGAAGTATTTCCCATCGCAGAAACCGGTTCTTTCTGCGACTTCGGTAATAGAATATTTTCCCTCTTTTAGTAAATTGGCAGCGTGTTTCAAACGAATATTCCGTACGAAATCTGCCGGGGCCTGGGCGGTTAGTGCTTTCAGCTTGTTGTAGAAACTGGTGCGACTCATGTTCAGGAGAGAACATAAGGTGTCTACTGTGAAATCGGGATTATCTATGTTATCTTCGATGTTCTTCTTTACATTGGACATGAATATCCAATCAAGGCTATTGGAACAAGTAGCTGTAGGAGGTTCCTCTTCTGCTGCATTGATTTCCAAATCTGCATACTTCTTACGTAGCAATGCACGGTTGGCAAGCAGATTGGCTATACTGGCTTTCAGTATGTTTATGCTGAAGGGTTTTACAATATATTCGTCAGCACCGATCTGGAGACCTTCAAGAATGTTTTTTCATCTCCCAGTGCCGTCAGCAGTAGTATCGGGATATGGGAAGTTTCGATGTCGCTCTTGATGGCTGTACATAATTCGTCTCCTCGCATTTCCGGCATCATGATGTCGGAAAGAATCAGTTCTGGCCAGAATTGTTTTACAATAGCAAGCGCTTCTTTGCCGTTACCGCATACTTGCACGTTGTAATTGGGGGAGAATGACTGGAGCAGATAGTTTCGTAGCTCGTCATTGTCCTCTACAATCAAGATACGTTGCAGTTTGTCCTTGTCTTCGGTCAGGAAAGAGTCGGTACGTTCCGAAGGAGTAATGGGAACGTCCAGTTCATAGGCAGACTTCTTCTCTTTGATTGCCAATGTGAAGTGCTTGAACTGTTCTTTATCTTTGGGCAGGGTGATTCTGATAGTAGTGCCTTGATGTTCGGTACTTTCAATGTGTATTTTGCCATTGTGCAGGTTTACCAGTTTCCGTACCAGCATTAAACCGATGCCACTCCCCGTGGTCTTGGAGTTAATGGCGTTTGTACCACGGAAGTGCATCTTGAATAATTTCCTTTGTTCTTTGGCTGGAATCCCTATGCCATTGTCTTTGATCTCCAGTCTCCACGTATTTCCAATGTCATATACGGAAATGAGTATGTCACCTTTTTCAGGAGTATATTTCAAGGCATTGGATATGACGTTCTTCAGGATGGAGTCCATTTTCTCTTTATCGAACCACACATTCATGTAACTGAAGTTACTTTCATATCTGAAAGAAATGTGCTTTATGGCAGCGTATGTACGGAAAATATTGTATATCTCCTTTATATAAGTATTCAGTTCATATTCTGCTATGTACAGATGGGAGGAATATACTTCTGCCCGTTCGAAGTTTATCAGATTGGTGGTCATGTGCAGGAGTGAATTGACATTTCTCAGTGCCATGTGCATATTGTTGGTCTCGGCTTCGTTCAATGTCTTGTTTTCAAGCATTTCTTCCAGAGGTGCCTTTATCAGTGTCAATGGCGTGCGGATATCATGTGCGGTATTGACAAAGAAGCGGGTTTTCTCATCGGATATCTTTTTTTGTTTTCTCAGTGCTATGATACGAAAACCGGTAATGAACATCAATGCCGCCAATAAAACATAGCAAGCTATAGCCCAAAAACTGAACCAGACGGGACGCGCAATGCTGATGTCGATACTTCGCTCTTCAAAATAGAGATACGGCTCTTCCTTGGATACCGCCCGTATGCAAAGCTTGTAATCGCCCGAGGCAAGATTGGTGAAGCGGAGATGCCCTTCTTCACTCAGTCGGTTCCAGTCATCGTAAAATCCTTCCAATTTCCAGTAGAAAGTGACATTGTCCGGTGCGTCATAATTAATGGATGAAATGTTGAGAGAGAAAGTGTTCTGGTTATATTTCAGCTTTAACCGGTCTGTCTGGTTGATGTTTTCCTTCAAGGGGGAATTCATACTGCCGGGAAAGACTGTCTGATAGAATATCTGAAAATCGCTGAGTATCATGGGGGAGTAGATGTACTTGGGAAGACGGGTTCCTTCGGGGAATTCGATGGCTCCGTCTGTGCTGCCAAAGACAAAACCCTTGTTCTTGCGTAGCGTTCCGGAAGAGGCGCTGAAGCAGGAGGACATCAGCCCTTGCTCTTTAGTCCAGTTGTGGAATGTCTTCTCCGTAGGGTGGAAACAGCTGATTCCGTTTTCGGTACTCATCAGGATATGCCCGTCCGACTCGGGGAGTATGGTGTAGATGTTGTTTGAAATCAAGGCACAATTGTCCTTATGATAATGCTTGAACGTACTGTCCTTTGCGTTGTATACAACCACTCCGGAGCCGTTTGTTCCTATATATAGAGAGAGGTCTTCCGCTTGGTAAAGTGTGTTGATATAGGTCGCCTCTTCCTGCAAGGCGATATATTGGAATCTGCCTGACTCTCTGTCCAACAGATATAGTCCGGTACTTGTCCCAATCCACATGTGTCCGTCGTCCTTTTCTGTAATGGCGGTGATGGAATTTATTCCGGGATACAGACGGACAGAATTCAGGGACAAATCGAAGCACTTCAGATTGTAGAACCCTCCGGACCAGATATATCCTTTGGAGTCTTTTACAATGTCGCGGATATACTTGTCAGGACGAATGTTGTCCGGATTGAGCAGGTAAGGGGAGAAATATTCTACCGAGAGTGTCCTTTTATTTATTTTGTATACTCCCGAAGTATATCCTCCTGCCCAAATAATGCCGGGTGATACCTCGCATAGCGTAATGAAGATGTGGTTCTTGTCTTTCAGTTGATGGTCGAAAGAGCTCAGGAATGAATGCCACTGCCCGGTTTTTGATTGATAAAGGCTGATTCCGTTGCTTGTTCCGAACCATAGGTCTCCGTCACTGTCTTCAATGACAGAGTGCACCTGGTCGTTGACCAGCGATTGTCTGTTTCCGATGGAATGCTTTATCCAGTTGTAGTTTTTGTACCGGTTGTCTATAATGGTAATCCTTCCGGGTAGTTGGCTATCCATATCCGCTTTTCTTCATCAATATAAATGTCATTGATGTTATTGCTGTTCATCTCATTGTAACTTTTGTAGTTGGAGGTGATGTTACGGTTCCGAGATGCACGAGTTCACATTGATTTTGTGTATGCCCATACCTTCTGTCGCTATCAATAGTTCTGTCCGGTTCAGAGGTCTGATTCGGGCGATGTTTACATCGCTCAAATCTGTATTGGAGTGTATAATTCGTTGTTGCCGTATGTCGTAGGCAAAGACTCCTTTTTCAAAAGTACCGATGAAAAGTCTTTGTGACTCTTGGTGGAAATAGAGTGCACTGATTTGGGCCCGGATTTTGTCAAGAGGTTCAAGAGGGACAATCTGCAATGTTTTGTTTTCGAGTTTGACGTATCGCGCTCCCTTGCTGGTGCCCATGAAGAAGTGGTTATTGTCTATTTGTTCGATACTTGTAATGCTCCTTTTTAATTCATTGGGCATTTGATGGGTTTCTCCGGTCTTTGTGTCATAGAGAATGATACTGTATTTGCTACATAGCCAAATTCTATTATTGTGATCCATATAGCTGCAGCTGATATTGACCGATGCTTTGGGCAGTTTATATATCCTGTTGAACGAATCGCGTTCTTGGTTATATTGAAAAATGCATCCGGATTTGCCTATTACCCATAATTTCCCTTGGTCTTCAAAATATAGCCAGCCAAGATGGATGGGGGAGTTTGACTTTTTATCTTCTTCAATTAATTTGTAATGTTTGATGTCTTTTCCATTGTACCGGTCTATGCCTTCGTTGGTGAGGAACCACATGTAACCTATTGAATCCTTTTGAATGTCGAAGATTCTGCGGTTACTTAATCCGTTTTCCACTCCGATGTATTTATAGGTTTGCGCTGTGGCAATGAAAGGTAAGAAAAATAGAAAGCATACAATGTTTCTGATGAATCTCATATAAATATTTCTATAAATACAATAAAACAATGTATATGTGATAATTGTTTACAAATTAAACGATAAAATAAAAATTTGAATGTAAATATTATAGCTTAATTAAAGAATGCCTTTGCCGCTTCCGCACATCGTTCGCCGTCAATTCCGGCAGAAACAATGCCGCCAGCGTATCCAGCGCCTTCTCCGCAGGGGAATAGTCCTTTTACGCGTACATGTTGTAGTGTCTCCTTATCTCTTGTTATGCGTACCGGAGCCGATGTACGGGTTTCCACTCCAATCATGACCGCCTCATTCGTCAAGAACCCCCGGCTGTATTTCCCGAATAACTGAAAACCTTTGCTCAGGCGTTCTGCAATGAAAGAAGGCATCCAGAAGTGGAGAGGCGAGGAGACCAATCCCGGTGCATACGAAGTTTCCGGCAGGTCGTAACTTAGTTTTTTCTTAGTGAAGTCTGCCATTCTCTGTGCCGGTGCTGTCTGCTTCATATTGCCTTGTTGCCAGCAGAGGCGCTCCAGATATTCTTGAAAGTACATCATGCTTAATGGGGAATTGACGGTTGGCAATTGACAATTAGCCGCGCTGTCGTGCTGCATAGAAATTGTAAATTGTAGATTGTCAATAGTAAATTGCTCTATGTCTTCCGGGCGTAGCTCTACCACCATTCCCGAATTGCTCCAACGGGAACCGCGGTTGCTGGGACTCATCCCGTTGACTACAATCTGCTCGGGACCGCTGGCGGCGGGCACAACAAAACCACCGGGACACATGCAGAAGCTATATACTCCTCGTCCGTCTACCTGGTTTACAAAGCTATATTCGGCGGCAGGCAGATATTTTCCCCGTCCGTTCCGGTTGTGATATTGTATTTGGTCTATCAAGGTGGCAGGGTGTTCCAGTCGTACGCCTACGGCAATGCCTTTAGCTCAATCTCTACATTGTTGGCGGCAAGCAGCGGTATACGTCCCGGCAGAGTGACCGGTGGCAAGTATCACCGGGCCAAGGAAAGTCTTGCCGGTATTTGTTTCAATGCCTTTGACTTCATCCTTCTCTATGAGCAGGGCGTCCATGCGTGTTTCAAAGTGGACTTCGCCACCGCACTGGATGATAGTGTTCCGCATGTTTTCGATGACACGCGGCAGTTTGTCCGTACCTATGTGCGGATGTGCATCTACCAGAATGGAAGTGGAGGCTCCATGTTGGCAGAAGACGTTCAGAATCTTGTCTACATTGCCGCGCTTCTTGCTGCGTGTGTACAGCTTGCCATCCGAGTAAGCTCCGGCACCTCCCTCTCCGAAGCTGTAATTGGACTCCGGGTTGACGAGTTGCTGGCGGCTGATTTGCGCCAAGTCTTTCTTGCGTTCCCGTACGTCCTTTCCACGTTCCACAATGACGGGGCGTAGACCGAGTTCTATCAGGCGCAGAGCGGCGAAGAGTCCTCCGGGACCGGCGCCTACCACTACTACTTGGGGTTTTCCTTCTACATTATTATATAAGGTATGTTGATATTCGTCCTCTTTCGGCATTTCGTCCAGATATGCCCGTACGTTGAGGTTGATATAGATGGTCCGTTGGCGGGCATCGATACTGCGCTTCAAGATGCGCGTTGCTGTTATCTCCCGCGCATTCAGTCCTTTCTCATGTATTAAGTACTCTTTCAGGCGTTGCTCGTTTGCCGCTACTTCGGGCAATACGCGCAGTTGGTATTCTTGTATCATAACGATTATCCGAATAAGGCACGGAATGCCTCTTCTACCTTCCGTACCGGTATTAATTCTATTTTTATCTTTTGGGTATTGAGTCCCTGCATATTATACTTGGGAAGTATAAAACGCTTGAAGCCAAGTTTCTCTGCTTCTCCGATGCGCTGCTCTATGCGGTTCACTGGGCGGATTTCACCTGACAGACCTATTTCTCCCGCCATGCACACCTCCGGCTCTATGGCCGTGTCCATGTTGCTGGAGAGGATAGAACTGATGACGGCAAGGTCTATTGCCGGGTCGTTCACTTTCAATCCGCCGGCAATGTTGAGAAAGACGTCTTTCTGTGCCAGCTTGAAGCCTACACGCTTTTCCAATACGGCCAGCAGCATATTCATGCGGCGGATGTCGAACCTGTGGCAGAGCGTTGCGGGTTACCATATACGGCACTGCTGACCAATGCCTGCGTTTCGATGAGGAACGGTCTGATGCCTTCTATCGCGGAGGCGATGGCTATGCCGCTCATACCTTCATGGTCCTGGTTCAGCAGCAGTTCGGATGGGTTGCTCACCTGGCGCAATCCATCTTGCCGCATTTCGTAAATCCCCAGTTCGGCAGTACTTCCGAAACGGTTCTTGATGCTGCGCAGGATACGGTACATGTAGTGTTGGTCGCCCTCGAACTGGAGTACGGTATCCACGATATGTTCCAGTACCTTGGGGCCGGCTATGCTTCCTTCCTTATTGATATGCCCGATGAGGATGACCGCCGTATGCGTTTCCTTGGCAAAGCGCAGGATGGAGGCGGAACATTCCCGTACCTGGGCGATGCTCCCAGGCGACGATTCAAGGGTTTCGGTAGAAATTGTCTGTATGGAGTCGATGATGACTATATCCGGGCGAATATTTTTGATGTGGACGTAAATCTGTTCCAGGGAAGTTTCGCACACGATGAGGCAGTCACTGGAGGTGCTTGTCAAGCGGTCGGCACGCAGTTTCAATTGGCGGGTGCTTTCTTCGCCGGATACATAGAGAATACGTTTTTCCGGTATGCGGAGTACGGTCTGTAGCACCAGGGTGGATTTCCCAATACCCGGTTCGCCGCCAATTAAAACAAGAGAACCTTGTACAAGACCACCACCCAGTACCGGTTCAGCTCGGCATCATGGAGGTCGATGCGCGGTTCGTCATCGGCTACAATCTCATGGAGGGTTACGGGTTTGGCTTTGGCGGTTTCTATGCCGATACGGGACGCTTGTTCACCACTTCTTTCCGTACCACCTCTTCCACATACGTGTTCCACATTCCGCACGACGGACACTTGCCTACCATTGGGAGAGTCTTGTCCGCAGTTGCTGCATACATAAACCGTCTTTTCTTTAGCCATAGTTGCGCATTCCTTCTAAAATGATTGCCCAAAGGTACAATTTTTCAATGCAGGGCTTGCAGACTCCCATAGAGTTTTTTTATTTTTGTGAGTAGAAAACAATAACATGTTATAAAAGCCATGATAGAAGATATTCTTGCATACAACAAGCGTTTTGTTGCCGAGAAGGGATATGAGAAATACATCACGAATAAATACCCGGATAAGAAGATTGCCATCCTCTCTTGTATGGATACCCGTTTGACCGCTTTACTGCCGGCGGCCTTAGGTATCAAGAACGGTGATGTGAAGATGATAAAAAAATGCGGGTGGAATCATTTCACATCCGTTCGGTAGCGTCATCCGTAGTCTGATGGTGGCCATCTATGAGTTGGGAGTGACGGAAGTTATGGTTATTGCCCACTCCGATTGTGGTGCGTGCCATATGAGCAGTGCCCAGATGATAGAGCATATGAAGACCCGGGGTATCAAGCAGGAGACGATTGATATGATTCGTTTCTGCGGAGTGGATTTCGAGTCCTGGCTATATGGGTTCGAAGATACGGAGAAATCGGTAAAAGGTACGGTGGAACCATTGTCAACCATCCGCTGATACCGGATGATGTCAATGTCAGCGGTTTCATAATAGATTCTGTGACGGGAGAATTGACCCCGGTGCAGTGATAGTTGTGCTTCACACGGTAATTTCCCCTGCCAGCGGTCGTCCCATCAGTCGCGTATTTCGGCAGGTGGATAATCGTGCCCCAGAAGGAACATCAGCTTGGTTACGGCAGATTCCGTTGTGCTGTCATATCCGCAGACAACTCCTGCCTGCATCAGGTGGTAACCGGTTTCATAGCGCTCCATTTCAACGGTGCCGGCACTGCATTGGGTGACGTTGACAATGATGATGCCTTGTTCGCAGGCATCATGCAGGCGGCGTAGAAACCATTCCTTTCGGGGAGCGTTGCCGGAACCGTAGGTTTCGAGGACTACGGCCTTCAGTCCTTTAGTGGCAAGTATGGCTGCCACGACATTTTCCTGAATACCTGGAAAAAACTTCAGTATGGCGATGTTGGTATCGAGCAGATAATGAGGCTCCAGTTCGCGGGGAGTGCCGTGTGTATGAATCTGCACATTATTATATTTAATATGTATACCGGCAGAAGCGAGTACCGGATAATTGAAGGAGCGGAAAGCATTGAAGTTCTCCGCGTTCATTTTGGTGGTACGGTTGCCGCGCATCAGGTGATTTTCGAAGAAGATGCAGACTTCGGGTACGATGGGCTGTCCGTTGGAGTGGCGGTCGGTGGCTATTTCGATGCTGGTCAGCAGGTTTTCCTTGCCGTCTGTGCGGAGCACGCCAATGGGCAGTTGCGAGCCGGTTAGGATGACGGGCTTGTTCAGACCTTCAAGCATGAAGCTGAGTGCGGAAGCTGTGTAGGCCATGGTGTCTGTGCCATGCAGAATGACGAAGCCAGTGTATTGGTCGTAGTTGTCGCTGATGATACGTACCAGTTTGCGCCAGGCATCGGGTCCATGTCCGAAGAGTCCATGGGCGGGTCGAATTGATAAGTGTCGATACGGAACGCAAATCTCTGAAGCTCGGGAACATGTTTCTGCAACTGCTCGAAGTTGAAGCTTTCCAGGCGCCGGTTTCTGCATTCTCTATCATTCCGATAGTTCCACCGGTGTATATTAGCAAAACGGAAGTGTTTTCTGGGTTCATGCGCACTTTTCTTTCATGTTTTCCATGCAAATATAATGATATATATTGAGAATGATAGCAAAATGTTAGAAAAGAATAAACGGATATACAGAAAAAAGGTATGGAAAGTGTGAAAGTGTAAGCCGTAAGTTGCGCATATTTCTTGCCTTTTTAAAGGCTTTCTGTATTTTTATCGCAAAAAAGTCGTAAAAAGTGATAGATTGAATGTTTTTATTGTTACTTTTGCAACACTTATCATAAACGATAGAAACAAGAGACAATGAACAAGTACTATCAGCATATAGTCACATCCATGTGGACCATGACCCTTAGGGGTTAGGGATAGTATTTTGTGTTTCTACGTGTTACACCATTTTCAAGCAGTTTTTCCATTTAATAAAAGTCAATGCAAGCCGTATCAGCTTGTTTCCGACACATTGTATCAACCATCTCAACAATATAAAGAGAAATGAAAGTAATGAAATTCGGCGGAACGTCCGTAGGTTCCGTGAACAGTATTTTGAGCGTCAAGAGAATTGTAGAAGCAGTCGATGAACCGGTTATCGTGGTAGTGTCCGCATTGGGTGGCATCACGGACAAGTTGATTAACACCTCCAGAATGGCGGCAGCCGGTGATGCTTCTTACGAGAATGAGTTCCGGGAGATTGTCTACCGTCATGTGGAAATGATTAAGGAAGTGATTCCGGCAGGCGAGGAGCAGGTTGCCTTGCAACGTCAGATTGGCGAACTGCTTAATGAGCTGAAAGATATTTTTCAGGGTATTTATCTGATAAAGGACCTTTCGCAGAAGACGTCCGATACGATTGTGAGCTATGGCGAACGGCTTTCATCTATCATCGTGGCACAACTGACGGGAGCTGAATGGTTTGATTCGCGTAAGTTTATCAAGACGGAGAAGAAACATTCCAAGCATGTGCTGGATACGGAGCTGACAAATTCGTTGGTGCGCGAAACATTCAGCAGCCTGCCCAAACGCGTATTGGTTCCGGGGTTTATCTCCACAGACAAAATGACGGGAGAGGTAACGAACCTGGGTAGAGGTGGTTCCGACTATACAGCGGCAATCATGCTGCCGCACTGGATGCCGACAGTCTGGAAATTTGGACGGATGTAGACGGGTTCATGACAGCTGACCCGCGTGTGATTTCCAGGGCATACACTATCAATGAATTGAGCTATGTGGAAGCTACGGAGCTTTGTAACTTCGGTGCGAAAGTGGTCTATCCGCCTACAATCTATCCGGTTTGCCACAAGAATATCCCCATTCTGGTGAAGAATACCTTCAATCCGGAGGGTGTGGGAACTGTCATCAAGCGAGAGGTTTCCGACCCGCAAAGCAAGGCCATCAAGGGTATTTCATCCATCAATGATACGAGCCTGATTACAGTGCAAGGCCTTGGTATGGTAGGTGTTATCGGTGTGAACTACCGTATCTTCAAGGCGCTGGCAAAGAATGGCATCAGTGTGTTCCTTGTGTCCCAGGCTTCTTCGGAGATTCAACGTCTATCGGTGTGCGCAATGCGGATGCTGACCTGGCTTGCGAGGTGCTGAACGAGGAGTTTGCCAAAGAGATAGAGATGGGAGAGATTTCTCCTATTCAGGCAGAAAAGAACTTGGCTACCGTGGCCATCGTAGGCGAGAACATGAAGCATACGCCGGGTATTGCCGGAAAGCTGTTCGGTACGTTGGGGCGTAACGGTATCAATGTGATTGCTTGTGCTCAGGGTGCTTCGGAAACCAACATCTCGTTTGTAGTGGACAGCAAATCATTGCGCAAATCGCTGAATGTCATCCATGATTCTTTCTTCTTGTCGGAATATCAGGTACTGAATCTCTTTATCTGTGGCATAGGAACCGTAGGCGGTAGCCTGATAGAGCAAATCCACAGCCAGCGCCAGAAGCTGATGCAGGAGAACGGCCTGCAGCTGAATGTAGTGGGTATTGCCGATGCAAACAAAGCCATGTTCAGCCGCGAAGGTTTCGATTTGGGACGTTTCCGTGAAGAACTGCAGGAGAAGGGAAAGGACAGCTCTCTGGAAACGCTGCGTAATGAGATTATCGGTATGAACATCTTTAACTCTGTCTTTGTGGACTGTACGGCAAGTGCAGGCGTGGCTTCCCTTTACAAGGACTTGCTGCTGCACAATGTTTCGGTAGTGGCTGCCAACAAGATTGCCGCTTCTTCCGAATACGAGAACTATCGTGAACTGAAACAGATTGCCCGCCAACGCGGTGTGAAGTACTTGTTTGAAACAAATGTAGGTGCCGGACTCCCCATCATCAATACCATTAACGACCTTATTCATAGCGGTGATAAGATATTGAAGATTGAAGCCGTGCTGAGCGGTACGTTGAACTATATCTTCAATAAAATCAGTGCCGACATTCCTTTCAGCAAGACCATTAAGATGGCACAGGAGGAACGTTACTCCGAACCCGATCCGCGTATCGACCTCAGCGGAAAGGATGTTATCCGCAAACTGGTGATTCTGGCACGCGAGGCCGGTTACTGTTTGGAACAGAGCGATGTTGAGAAGAACCTCTTTGTGCCCGATGACTTCTTTGAAGGCTCCCTGGATGACTTCTGGAAGAAAGTGCCGAGCCTCGATGCCGATTTCGAGGCCCGTCGCAAGGTGTTGGAAGCCGAGAACAAGCATTGGCGTTTCGTAGCCAAGCTGGAAAACGGCAAAGCATCTGTCGGCTTGCAGGAAGTCGGCGCTAACCATCCGTTTTACGGTCTGGAAGGCAGCAATAACATCATCCTGCTGACCACGGCACGTTATAAGGAATATCCGATGATGATACAAGCTACGGTGCCGGTGCGGGGTGTAACGGCTGCGGGGGGTATTTGCGGATATTATGAGTATTGCGAATGTTTAAGCCTCTCCCCCCTTCTCCCTCCCCGTAGGGAGGGGAGCGGATAGATTGGCATTCATAAAT
>ENA-OQCE01001037-OQCE01001037.1-human-gut-metagenome-genome-assembly--contig:-NODE-1037-length-12342-cov-1.835284_pt1 | contig 12342 bp, 12 predicted proteins | sample MGYA00242495_ERZ504572 | MGnify/ENA primary metagenome ERZ504572 (study PRJEB26092, sample SAMD00036228) | human gut metagenome | host: Homo sapiens | study: EMG produced TPA metagenomics assembly of...
CCGTGTTCGTCGTCACCGATCAACTTACGTTTCGGGTCAGTAGACAAAGTTGTCTTACCTGTACCAGACAGACCGAAGAAGATAGCAGAGCTAGTTCCTTCCATATCGGTGTTAGCAGAGCAGTGCATAGAAGCGATACCACGAAGCGGGTTCATGTAGTTCATGATAGAGAACATACCTTTCTTCATTTCACCACCGTACCAAGTGTTCAGGATAACTTGTTCTTTAGTCTTCAAGTTGAAAACAGTAGCTGTTTCAGAGTTCAAGCCCAGTTCTTTATAGTTGTCAACTTTTGCCTTAGATGCATTGAAACATACAAAATCAGGTTCTCCGTAAGCTTCCAGTTCTTCAGCAGTCGGGCGGATGAACATGTTAGTTACGAAATGAGCCTGCCAAGCTACTTCCATGATGAAACGTACTTTCATACGAGTTGCAGCATTAGCACCGCAGAATGTATCAACAACGAACAAACGCTTGCCGCTCAATTGTTTTACAGCTTTAGACTTCAAGTCAGCCCAAGCTTCTTCAGTACAAGGTTTGTTATCGTTTTATATTCGTCAGAAGTCCACCATACTGAATTTTCAGAAGCTTCATTCTTAACGAAGAATTTATCTTTAGGAGAACGACCTGTGTAAACACCAGTCATTACGTTTACAGCACCCAGTTCAGTAACCTGTCCTTTTTCGAAACCTTCCAATCCCGGTTTAGTCTTCAGCGAAAAGCACATCATAAGAAGGATTGTGGAGAACTTCCTTCACGTCGGTAATACCGTACTTGCTTAAATCTAAATTTGCCATTTTTTAATGATTTAATTTGGTTATTGTATAATGTTATTTTTACTCTTTATTTTCTGAAAGAAGATGTTTTTCAACACCCCCTTGTCTAAGGCGCTACAAAATTAGTGCTTTATTTTAAAAAAAAGAAGTTATTAGAGAAAAATTTCCGTAATAATCAAATATTTATATTTGTGTAACAAAAATGCAATTCGTACTTTACAAATCTAGAAATTATTTGTTTCTTTGCAGGTCAAAGTCAACAATATAACAAAAGCATAGATATGAAAATCATCAATCTCAGTGAAGGCAATTCTCTCCTAAACCAATATGTAGCGGAATTGCGCGATGTACATGTTCAAAATGATCGTATGCGTTTCCGCAGAAATATTGAAAGAATAGGAGAAATCATGGCATACGAGATGAGTAAAGCACTAACCTATTCCGTAAAGCAAGTACAGACACCCTTGGGAACTGCCACGGCCAGCACACACGATGACAAAATAGTGATCGCAACGGTATTCCGTGCCGGACTGCCGCTGCACACCGGTTTTCTGAACATGTTCGACCATGCCGACAACGCTTTCGTTTCCGCATTCCGTTTTTACAAAGATGATGAACACCGTATTGTAGATGTACACATTGAATACATCGCCGCTCCTTCATTGAATGACAGAACCTTGCTTCTCGTTGATCCCATGCTTGCCACCGGTGAAAGCATGAACTTGCCTGGAAAGCGTTCCTTACCAAAGGCAAACCAGCTAAATTGCAGATGGCCTGTGTCATTGCCAGCCAACAAGGGGTAGCGCATATGGCAGAACTTTTTCCCGGCGATGATGTCACATTATGGTGTGCCGCCATAGACCCTGTCTTGGACGAGCACAAATACATTGTTCCGGGGTTAGGGGATGCCGGTGGATTTATCATTCGGCGAGAAACTCTAAAGCTCAAACTATAAGGACAGTTTCAGGTGTGTTTCTCTTACACACTAAAATTCTAAATTAAATGGTTAGTAACCGGCAATTATTCACTGCCTATTACTAACCATTTAATTTTTAGAACAACTCTGTAGATCCGGTTCCTACAGGGAAAATGAAAATATTATTTCACTTCCCAAATATCATTTGTCATCAGTAATTCCTGGAAATTATGATATTTTTTCTTTGCGGCCACTTCTTCAATCTGTGTATTAACGGCGTCATCATAAGTAGGCGCTTCCACATCACGGATCACACCTAATGCAACCGGAAAATCCGGTCCTTCCATCAATGCCAGTTTCAACTGCAAAGTATTATCCATACAATGAGCATCGTGCACTAAAATGTCTTTTTCCGTCACACCATTCTCGCCAAGCTTTACCACTTTCAGCCCGAAACCTTCCTGCATCAGCCCGTATTCTTTATCTACCCCAAACAACATCGGTTTACCGTGTTCCAAATAAATGGCATTCTTTGAACGACCTTCTTTCGTATATACTGATTCGTGTGTTCCATCATTAAAAATGACGCAGTTCTGAAGAATTTCACATACAGCCGCACCTTTATGATTGGCAGCAGCTTTCAGAATCTCCACTGTACCAGGACCATCCGTAGCTACCGCACGGGCAAAGAAACGCCCACGCGCACCAAAACATAATTCAGCCGGATGAAACGGATCTTCACAGTGCCGTAAGGAGATGATTTGCTAACAAATCCACGGGGAGAGGTCGGAGAATACTGTCCTTTAGTCAAACCATATATCCGGTTGTTCAACAAAATCATATTCAAGTCGATATTACGACGAACGGCGTGTATAAAATGATTTCCACCAATAGCCAGCCCATCACCATCCCCTGAAATCTGCCAGACAGTAATCTTCGGATTAGCCACCTTGCAGCCTGTAGAAATAGCAGCCGCACGACCGTGCACAGTTTGCATGGCATATGTATTCATGTAATAAGGCAGACGGCTGGAACATCCGATACCCGAAATAACGGCAGTATCATGAGGAGCCACTCCCAATTCAGCCATCGCTTTGTGCAGCGAAGCCAAGAAAAAATGGTCACCGCAACCCGGACACCAGCGAGGTTGTCCCTTTTTGAAATCTTTTGCTGTATATTCGTTCATAGTCTTTACTTTCTTTACGGTTATTATTTATTTAAAATCTCAGTGAAAGCATCAACTAACTCGCTGACTACGAACGGCTGGCCTTTTACCTCATTAACTGATAAGGAACAAATCCGTCCACTTTCATACGGAGATATCCGGCAAACTGACCAAGATTCTGCTCAGCCACGACTACCTTCTTATATTTCTTCAGCACTTCTGCCGTATTGTGAGGCAGCGGGTTCAAATGAACAAAATGTGCCAAAGCAACCTTCTTGCCCGCATGGTTCATTTCCTCCATTGCTGAATATAAATGACCGTAAGTTCCACCGAAACCTACTATCAGCAAATCTGCATCCTCTACGCAGCCTTGCACCTTAACATCAGCACTGGAATTTTAGCAACCTTCTCGGCACGCAAACGGCACATCAAATTATGGTTTTCAGGCTCGGTAGAAATAGCACCTGTATCACTGTCTTTTTCCAAGCCTCCCAAAATATGCATATACCTTCCTGTCCCGGCAATGCCCAATAACGGACACCTGTTTCGGCGTTACGCTTGTAAGGAGTATAATTATCCTTCATTTCCGGAGTAACATAGGGTGGGTTAATAGCCGGATAGTTCGCCAGATCAGGCAACTTCCATGCACCGGAACCATTTGCTACAAAACCATCGGTCAGCAACACCACCGGGGTCATGTGTTCCAAGGCAATCTTACAAGCATCATAAGCAGCATCAAAACAATGAGTTGGAGAAGCTGCGGCAATGACCGGCATAGGAGATTCACCGTTACGGCCAAACAAAGCCTGCAATAAATCTGTTTGCTCAGACTTAGTAGGCAAACCAGTAGAAGGACCGCCGCGCTGTACATTAATAACCACCAATGGTAATTCTGTAATAACAGCCAGATTCATAGCCTCTGATTTCAGACAAACACCCGGTCCCGAAGTAGAAGTAGCTGCCAACGCACCTGCAAACGAGGCACCGATAGCCGTAGCGCAACCTGAAATTTCATCTTCACATTGAACCGTAGTCACTCCCAATGATTTATGTTTAGAAAGTTCATGCAAGATATCTGTTGCCGGAGTAATGGGATAAGATCCCAGGAACAAACGCAGACCTGCTTTCTCGGCAGCAGCAATTAAGCCATAAGCCGTAGCCTTGTTTCCGCTGATATCCATGTACTTTCCAGGTACTTTAGACTTAGTTTCCACCTTATAAGTATGATCCACAGACGCATGCGTATTGTGCCCATAATCATATCCGGCGTGTATCACTTTAATATTCGCTTCAGCTATTTGCGGCTTCTTTGCAAATTTCTCGCGCAAGAAATTTTCAGCAACCGCCAGGTCACGATTAAACAACCAGCAGACCAATCCCAAAGCAAACATATTACGACATTTCAACATTGACTTGTTGTCCATGCCTGTATCTGCCAGACAATCTTTCACCATCTGCGAAATAGGAGCAGCAATTACATCCTGCTTAATACCCATTTCTTCAATCGGATTGTCTGTTTTGAAAGCCGCCTTGTCCAGATCTGATTTCTGAAAACAATCTGTATCAATAATGATACAAGCTGTGGACTTCGCAAATTTGTATTGTGTTTTCAATGCAGCGGCATTCATTGCGACCAGCACGTCGCATTTGTCACCAGGGGTAAAAACTTTACCCGCACCGATATGCACCTGGAAACCTGACACACCGGTCAACGAACCTTGCGGGGCACGTATATCCGCCGGGTAATCGGGGAATGTACTGATATCATTTCCCACTGTAGCCGAAATATTAGAAAAGATATTTCCGGCCAGCTGCATACCATCGCCTGAGTCGCCTGAGAAACGGACCACCACTTGGTCCAACTCCTTGACTATCATTTCATCTGCCATAACTTATTATTTAGGGTTACAAAATTTCACTGTTTGCAAAGTTCGGAAAGTTCTGTCAAAGGACAAAATATTCCGCTATCAAACTACGTTTGAATATCAAAATGTACAAAATTAAAGGTTTATTTGTTTCCAAGCTAAGAAAAAGCAGAGATAATTACCTGTTTAAAAGCATAAATCCCTATCATTATGACAGCATCAAAAACGATTCATTTTTACAATTTATTATTTTTATCCATGTTTTATGAACAACATGAAAGTTTATAGCAGAATAACAACATTATTAGATTATAAAAAACAGACAAAAAACAACAAAACAACAAAGAAAGGATTATTTTCTTCCCACTTAAGACATTTTTCAATCTTTCATATTGCCATTTTAACAAAAAGAAGTACCTTTGTACCATAAAGGGGCCTTGTAGTTCAACGGATAGAATAGAAGTTTCCTAAACTTTAGATAGGGGTTCGATTCCCCTCGGGGCTACAAAGAGCAGTAAACAATTGTTATACAACCGTTTACTGCTCTTTTTTTACTGGATAGCTTTCAAATCTGCTTATTTAATCACCCCAAGTTCTTTGCCCACTTTAATAAATGCAGCAATTGCCTTATCCAAATGTGCCTTTTCATGCCCGGCAGACAACTGGACACGGATACGTGCCTGTCCTTTCGGAACAACCGGATAATAGAAACCGGTTACATATATGCCTCTTTCTGCATCTTGGCGGCAAAATCCTGAGACAGTTTCGCATCATAAAGCATCACAGCACAAATCGCGCTCTGAGTTGGTTTGATGTCAAAACCGGCAGCCAGCATCCTGTCACGGAAATAATTCACATTATCCATCAGCTTAGTATGCAAAGCATCACTTTCTTTCAATATCTTAAACATTTCCAGACTAGCACCGATAATGGCAGGAGCTACAGAATTAGAGAATAAATAAGGACGGGAACGCTGGCGCAACATATCAATAATTTCTTTCTTACCGGTGGTAAATCCTCCCATTGCCCCACCAAATGCTTTACCTAATGTACCAGTAAAGATATCCACACGCCCGTATGCATTAAACTGTTCTGCCACGCCATGCCCTGTAGGACCTACTACACCGGCCGAATGAGATTCATCCACCATAACCAACGCGTCATACTTTTCCGCCAGTTCACAAATCTTATCCAATGGAGCCACATTACCATCCATCGAGAATACACCATCTGTAGCAATAATACGATGACGCTGTGCCTGCGCTTCCTGCAAACAACGTTCCAGGTCAGCCATATCAGCATTGGCATAACGATAGCGTTTTGCCTTACACAAGCGTACACCATCTATAATAGATGCATGATTCAACGCATCTGAAATAATAGCGTCTTCTTCTGTAAACAGCGGTTCGAACAAACCACCGTTAGCATCAAAACAAGCTGCATAAAGTATAGTATCTTCTGTTTTAAAATAATCAGAAATGGCAGCTTCCAGCTGTTTGTGCAAATCCTGAGTTCCACAGATAAAGCGTACGGAAGACATACCGAAGCCATGTGTGTCCATCGCCTCTTTGGCAGCATTGATCAAGCGTTGATTATCTGACAAACCTAAATAATTGTTGGCACAAAAGTTCAACACATCTTCTCCGTCATTCACCTTGATGTCCGCACGCTGAGGTGTGGTAATTATACGTTCATTTTTATACAATCCGGCTGCCTTAATATCAGCCAGTTCCTTCGCAAGGAACTCCTTCATTTTACCATACATAGCTTTGTTTTTTTATTAAGTATATAGTTTAAGTTTAAAAATCAGTCTGACTTGACAAAGTTCTTATTTTTTTTTGATATCCGATTAAATTATAGAGAAAATTTTGATAAAATATGCAGTTTTCTATCTATCTTTGCTTCCAAAAGAAAACTTAAAGCAAATAGCAAACTATGAAAAATGTATTAATTATCGGCTCCACCGGTCAGATCGGTTCGGAACTAACCATGAAATTGAGAAGTATTTACAATGGTAATATCGTAGCCGGATATATTCCCGGTGCTGAGCCTAAAGGGGAATTAAAAGAATCAGGCCCTTCTGCATCGTAGATATCACCAACGAACAACAAATTGCCGAAACTGTATCAAAGTACAACATCGACACCATTTACAACCTGGCAGCCTTACTATCGGCTGTAGCAGAAGCCAAACCTCAACTAGCATGGAAAATAGGCATGGGAGGCCTGTTCAACGTATTGGAAGTAGCACGCGAAATGGGTTGCGCCGTATTTACCCCAAGTTCTATCGGTGTATTCGGCAACAACACCCCTAAAGACAAGACCCCGCAAGACACTATCCGTAATCCGCGTACCATGTATGGAGTTACAAAAGTATCAGGAGAATTACTGAGCGATTATTACCATATCCGTTTTGGCGTAGATACCCGCTCCGTTCGTTTCCCCGGATTAATTTCGTATGTCACACCTCCGGGTGGCGGGACTACCGATTATGCTGTAGACATCTATTATTCGGCTGTAAAAGGTGAAAAATTTGAATGTCCTATTGCAGCCGGTACATTCATGGATATGATGTATATGCCTGACGGTTTACGTGCAGCCATTGAAATCATGGAAGCGAATCCCGACAAACTAATTCATCGCAATTCGTTCAACATTGCTTCAATGAGTTTTGATCCGGAAATTATTTATAACAATATAAAGAAGTATATGCCCGACTTCCATATGGAGTACAAAGTAGATCCACTACGTCAAGCTATCGCCGAATCATGGCCGAACTCACTGGACGACACTTGTGCCCGTGAGGAATGGGGATGGAAACCGGAATATGATCTAGACAGCATGACACAGGATATGCTTGCCAAACTAAAAATACGATTCAATAAATAAACCACTAATATTGAATAAATAAAATAGCCTTCTCTATTCTAATGGAAAAGATAGAGAAGGCTATTTTTATACATTTCTTGCACTTATATAAAATTTTGATCGTATCTTCGTGCAAATTAACATACTGATTAAAAACATACTATGAATACAAGAGCTATTACCCAGAACAAGAAAGTCGTTACATTCGGAGAAGTAATGCTAAGCTGACCGCCCCCAATTTCCAGCGCTTTTCCCAAACAAACGAGTTTATTGCTACTTATGGAGGAAGTGAAGCGAATGTAGCCATATCACTGGTCAACTTCGGCATACCCACAGAATTCGTTACCAGACTTCCCGAGAATGCAATGGCACAAGCCTGCGTAAACTCACTCCAAGCTTACGGATTAGGTACAGACGGCATTATTTATGGTGGGAAACGCATGGGATTATACTTTCTGGAAAGCGGTGCAGCATTTCGTAACTCCAATGTAGTATATGACCGTGAAGGCTCTTCCTTTGCCACTTTACGTCCCGGCATGATAGACTGGGAAAAGATTCTTTCCGATGCAGGCTGGTTCCACTGGTCGGGTATAGCAGCGTCCCTGTCACAGGAAGGAGCAGATGCCTGCCTGGAAGCACTGCAAACAGCAGACCGCCTGGGATTAACAATCTCATGCGACTTAAATTTCCGCAAAAAATTATGGAATTACGGTAAATCCGCATCAGAGGTAATGCTCCCCCTTGTTCAATATAGTGATGTCATTTTTGGTGCAGAACCCGAATACAAAGAAATTTTCGGCATTCCCCCGGTAGGTTTTAAAGCTGTAGACACCTCATATCCATTAGATTTGTCCGGTTTCAAAGTATTCGGTCAAAAAGTATCAGAACAAGCTCCCCGATGCCAGAAAATGTTTCTGGAGTTGCGTAATACCATCACTTCCAATCACAATCTGCTGGCAGCCATACTTTATTCTAAAGGAACATTAAGGCATACCGGCATTTACGATATTGTCCATGAAGTAGACCGTGTGGGTGCAGGAGATGCATTTGTAGGCGGCATGATTTATGGTTTGCTGACCTACCCCGACAATGACCAAAAAACATTGGAATTCGCCCTTGCCGCATCTGCATTGAAAAATACCATATATGGAGATTTCAATCAAGTAACAGTAGAAGAAGTGGAAGAGTTAATGCAAGGAAACACTTCAGGAAGAGTAGTCAGATAACTATTTTCACGATTATAGCCAAACAGAATTGATCTGCAAGATACAGTGTAAAAAAGCAAGTTAACTTCATGGGACAAGCAAGTTAAGTTGAAATGCCAAGTAAGCTAAGTTACTTACCCAATGTACTTAAGTTAATTTTTGAAGCCACAGAAGATTCATCTACCCTTTTTCCACAAACCAATTCCAATCGACCATTATAAAAAGAGGAGGATGCTCATGATATGAGCATCCTCCTCTTTTATTTATTCTTAAAAGAAACCTTCTTATGCCTTTGTCTCTTCCGGCATCTTGTTACCCATAGTCAGGTAAGCGATAGGAGCAGCAATGAAGATAGAAGACAATGTACCGATCACAACGCCCAAAAATCATTGCAAAGGCGAAGCTGCGGATACTGTCACCACCCAGCACGAAGATACACAACAATACGATCAATGTACTTAATGAAGTATTGATGGTACGAGCCAAAGTAGTATTCAATGAATCATTAAACAACTGCATACGGTTACGTTTCGGATACAGACCGAAGAACTCACGGATACGGTCAAAGATAACCACCTTGTCATTGATAGAATAACCGATAGCGGTCAAAATAGCGCCAATAAAAGTCTGGTCAATTTCCAATGAGAACGGAACCCATCCATAACATAACGAGTATGCACCGATGATCAAAATAGTATCGACAGCCAATGCAACAGTCGCACCCACACTATAAGCTACATTGCGGAAACGCAGCAAGATATACAAACCGATAGCCACCAATGCAAACAATACAGACCAGACAGCCGAAGTCTTGATATCATCAGCGATACTAGGACCTAACTTTCTGAGAACTGATGATAGAACCACCGACACGATTATCACGGTCAATAAAGATTTCCAATGTAGTACCTTCGCCCAGCAAGTTACCATCTTTCAAAGACTGATACAAGAATCTTCAATTTCAGAGTCGTATAGTAGGAGAATCTTCATTAATACGGTAATTGGTTGTAATACGGATTGTCTTCTTGTCTGTACCCAAAGCAATAGCCTGTACATTATCTTCTGTGATTTTCTTCTTCAACAGGTCACGCACTGTTTCAGGTTCAACCTGCTGTTCAAACTGAACTACGAAGTTACGTCCACCGGTAAAGTCAATACTCTGCGCCAAACCACGGATAAAGAATGAAATGATACAGATAACGATAATCGCTCCGAATACCGTGAATGAACGTTTCATCATTCCCATAAAGTTGTAATTCACGTTCTGCATCAGATTCTTGGAGATCCCTGTAGTGAATGTCAAGTTCAACCACTTGTCTTTATTCATGAAGTGCTCATAAACAATACGGGTCAAGAATACTGCTGTAAAGAATGAGCAGAGAATACCGATAATCAACGTAGTGGCAAAACCACGAATCGGACCCGTACCGAAATAGAACAGAATGATACCAGTGATAATTGATGTCAAGTTTGAGTCAAAAATAGCAGAGAATGCGTTAGAATAACCGTCTGCTAAAGCAGCCTTAACAGTTTTACCGGCTCTCAATTCTTCTTTTGTACGTTCATAAATCAACACGTTAGCATCTACAGCCATACCCAATGACAACACCATACCGGCAATACCAGACATGGTCAGTGCAGCTTGGAACGAGGTAAGGATTCCTAATGTGAAGAAGAAGTTAACAACCAATGCGCAGTTGGCAACCATACCCGGAATCAATCCGTACATAGCGCACATATAGATCATCAACAGAATCAACGCAACAACAAATGAAATAATACCTTGATTGATAGATTCCTGACCCAATGACGGACCAACAATATCCTCCTGAACGATACGTGCAGGAGCAGGCATCTTACCAGACTTCAATACGTTAGCCAAGTCTTTTGTCACCTCCGGAGTAAAGTTACCGGTAATCTGAGAGTGTCCCCCCGTAATTTCACCGTTTACATTCGGAGCGCTGTATACGTAACCATCCAGTACGATAGCGATAGCCTTGCCTACATTGTTCTTTGTCAGAACAGCCCAGCGGCGTGCGCCGTCAGTGTTCATAGACATACTGACACAAGGCTTGTTGAACTGGTCATATTCATCTTTAGCATCAGTGATCACATCACCTTCCAACGGAGCACGTCCGTTACGTTCAGTAGACTTGATAGCATACAATTCAAAGATACGTCCCTGCTTGTCAAAGTCAGCAGCCTTTACACCCCATTTCAAACGAAGATCTTTCGGCAACATTTCTTTCACTTCTTTCATAGCAAGGTACTGGTTTACCTGAGCAGTATCTTTATAATCGGCATAACCTACCACCGACCCGTAACCATTCGGATTTAATTGAAGAACAGAAGCCAACGGATGTTCTTTCTTCATCTGCTCCATTGCGGCAGAATTACTTGCCGTTTCGCCTTTCAATGCGGCTGCAAGACTGTCGGCAGCAGAAATTGCAGAAGCCTGTGCGACAGCAACAGTATCAGTAGCTACAGAATCAGCAGAAGCAGCACCACTTTCAACAGCAAGAATATCACGCAGTCTGTTATCTACAGAAGAAAGATAAGGAACTATTTCTTTTTGCGTCGAAAGTTTCCCAGAATTCCAAGTTAGCAGATCCCTGCAACAGTTTTCTGACACGTTCCGGTTCTTTGATACCCGGCAGTTCCACCATGATACGGCCCATCTTTCCTTCCAACGCCTGAATGTTAGGCTGTGCCACACCAAAACGGTCAATACGTGTACGTAATACATTATAAGAGTTGTCGATAGCAGCCTTTACCTCTTCGCGCAATACTTTTTCAACTTCACTGTCGGAACTGCGGGTGGTTACTTTGTCTTTCAACTGCTGAGTAGCAAATAATTCAGCCAATTTGCCATTGGGAGCTTGTTTCTTATACTCTTTTACAAAAAGAGTGATAAAGTCATCCTGACTAGTGATAGATTGTTTTGATGCTTCTGCAACCGCTTTGTTAAAAGCTTCATCAGTCTTGTTGTCAGCCAAAGCCTTCACTACATCCGGTACAGAGACTTCAAGGATAACGTTCATACCACCTTTCAGGTCCAGACCCAGACCAATCTCCATCTCGCGACACTGTTTCAGCTATAACTACCCAAATAAACTTTTTCATTCTGCATAGAATCAAGGTAATGTGCTTCACCTTTCGGGTCTTGTGCCGCTTTGTCCATGTGATAGCGGGTCACAAAAGAGAAAGAAAGATAAAACACACATACAAGGGTGAGTAATACCGCAAAAACCTTTACAAATCCTTTGTTTTGCATGTTACTTTGAAATTTATTATTTTTACTTTTTGATTAATTCTTAGTTTATACAAGGTTGCAAATATAGTTTTTTTTTCACATTCCCACGGTATCAAACACAAATATTTAGATTCCAAAAGAGAAAAAAAGGCTGCAAAAGCATTTTTTGCAGCTAAATTATTCTATCTCACAGTCTATTTTATTTCAAACCCCTGTTTTTAAGCAAGGTTCCAAGCTGGGATCAGCCCCACGAAAACCTCTGTAAAGGGTCATAGGATCTTCCGTTCCACCTTTC
>ENA-OQCE01001038-OQCE01001038.1-human-gut-metagenome-genome-assembly--contig:-NODE-1038-length-12334-cov-1.904071_pt1 | contig 12334 bp, 17 predicted proteins | sample MGYA00242495_ERZ504572 | MGnify/ENA primary metagenome ERZ504572 (study PRJEB26092, sample SAMD00036228) | human gut metagenome | host: Homo sapiens | study: EMG produced TPA metagenomics assembly of...
ACCCGGACCACGCGGCCGCGGTGCGCCGAAATAGGAGATGAATATGACAGAAGGAAACGAATTCCATCCGCCTAAAATCTACGCGATCTGGGTGGATGCAAGGCCGGAGAGTCCCATGGCGGGGCTGTCCGGATTTTATCTGAGAACAGCCGCCGCCTGTTCTTTACCGAGCGTGGGGACGCGGAACTGAAGATCCGGGATATGGAGGCGCTGCGGCTCAACCGCCACCCCGCCGCGGAGTACCGGTGTGTGGAGTATCCGGGCGGGTATGATGCGGAGCGGAGCATACAGGCGGAGCTGCTCAAAACAATTTCCCTACAGGCAGACCCTGAGATCATGCGGTATGAAGTCACAGACCGCATCTACGGCAACACTGGAGGGGGCTGCATGGTAGGAACACTGGCTGTACGCCTCCCTGATCTGGATAAGACCATCTGGATCAACTGCAATGACGAAGGCGTGACCATCACCTCCGCCGACTATGTGTGGAACGAGGATGACAGCGGGAGCTGGGAGCGGTACGAGGATGTGGTCATGTTTGAGGTCAACTTTCGGGATGACGATCCGCAATCCATGTGGCCCCTGCTCCCGGCAATCCACGAGGCCCTTGCCTATACCATTCAGCGGGAGACAGAGTACTCCTCCAGGCTGTTCAGCATCCCGGCAAAATGGCTGCCGGAAACATACCGGCGAGGAGCTGACCCGGCGTACCTGAAGTGGGCTGAGGAAATGGAGCAGTCTGTTGAAGTAGGCGTGAATGGTCTGGTAGTCAATGATCCCTCATATCGGCATCAGCCCCAGAGGGAGACAGACGCCCAGGCCAAGGTGGTCTACATTGCTTCCCCTCTGTCCGGAGATGTGAAGCGAAACCTCCAGTTCGCCCGGCAGGCATGCCGGTATGCCATCTCGGAGGAGATGACCCCATTTTGTCCGCACTTGCTCTACACCCAGATGTTGGATGACAGCGACCCGGAGGAACGGCAGCTGGGCATTGATCTGGGAAACCGGATGCTAAGGCTTTGTGACGAGCTGTGGCTGTGTGGGGACCGGATTAGCCCCGGCATGGCGGGAGAAAAGGAGATGGCGGAGCGTCTCGGCATCCCTGTGCGGAGCGTCAGCATGGAGGAGATCCAGTCCATGGAGCTCTCGCCTACGGAGGGGATGGGGATGTCCATGGGATGAACCTGACCATGGGGAGCCTGTTTGATGGCATCGGAGGCTTCCCCCTCGCGGCGGAGCGGTATGGGATCAAAACTCTCTGGGCCAGCGAGATCGAGCCGTTCCCCATGAAAGTCACGGAGCGGCGCTTCCCAGGCATGGCCCATAAGGGCGACATCACAAAGTTGAACGGCAGGCTGCTGCTCCCGGTAGACATCATCTGCGGGGGCAGCCCTTGCCAGGACCTGAGCGTGGCCGGAGCGCGCGCCGGATTATCCGGCGCCCGTTCCGGCCTTTTTATGGAACAGATTCGGATCATAAAGGAAATGCGGACAGCGGAGAGAGAACGGGGCCGGACCGGCGCCGACATCCGTCCCCGCTGGATGTGCTGGGAGAATGTTCCAGGCGCGTTCAGCAGCGGATCGCCCAAAGGGGAGGACTTCCGTATTGTGCTGGAGGAGATCATTCGGATCCATGACATCGGCGCGGAGGTCCCGCGATCTATCCCTATTCGTGGCCGGACGCGGGAGACGCCGTGATGGAAAACGGCTTCTCTCTGGCGTGGCGCTGCCTTGACGCGCAATTCTGGGGCGTCGCTCAGCGGAGAAAGCGCATTTTTCTGGTGGCGGACTTTGCCGGCCCTCTCGCGCCCCTGCTCCTGTTTGATGTCTTAGATGGGAGGCTTGACTATGCAGCACTGCGACAGCGACGGCCAGATGATGCTGTTCTCTCTGGAGGAGGCTGATGAAATATATGCGAGACCTCCGAAACGAAAAAGCGGGACCTTAACCCTGTCCACGCTGATTTCCATTCCTTATTTCCACCTGGATCTGTCCAAAGGCCATGTGGACCTGTTCGGGTGCCATTATTGGGAATTCCGATCCCCGTGGCAGGAAAATGGCCCGCCGCTCAACACTGGAGCAGCTCCCAGAGAGCCGGTCAAATGTGATCTATCCAGCATCTTGGAGCGAGATCCTGACGAGAGACACGACCTGAGTCCAAAAGCCTGTCTCGGCATCCTGCGCAGAGCAAAGGAGCGCGGTAAACCGCTGCCGGAGCGGCTGGAGTGGGCTTTGATGGCTCAGGCCGGCCTGCTCCCGATGAATTTCCAGGCAGCGGAGATGAGAGCGTATCACATCAATCGGAGAGATGAGGACACCAATCTATATGGTGTAGCTGGTACGCTGATGGCCACCAGTAATATGCAGATGCAGACCTTCATCAACGGCGATTCCGTGGTCTTTGCCGCAAATCAGAGAGAGAAGGTGAATTGCCGCAAAGCGGCAAGAGAAGCCGCCCTGGGGCGTGAGGTACGGGATCTGCATGATCTTACTGGTGCGCTTCAGGCACAACCCGGAATGAAGCAGCAGACCTTTGTTGCCGGATTTTCTGCGGGGGCCGGAGCCAAGGCCGGAGGCATCGGCTATTCCGAGAAGATCTCCCCCACGCTGAAAGGGACAGCCAGCGGGAACTGTATGCCCTCTGTCCTGTGCCTGAACGACCAGGGCGGCAGCGTGATGGACTGTACGGTGGGGATCACGGGGACCCTGCGGGCTCAGGAGCACGGGCATCAACCCCTGGTGTATGAAAACCACGGCATCGATGCAGATACACCGGGCCACACACCATTGCCCCGACGCTCTCCGCCCGTGCAGGGACCGGAGGCAACAATCTGCCGCTGGTGGAACAGAGAGACGCGGCTCACGGGTCGCCTTCTGAAAAGGACGGCATTCTTTATGCCAGACAGCGTGTAGACGTATTTCACGATAACGATGTGGCTCTACAGAAAGCGCCAGACAGTATAAAGATGCCACAGACCTGGTATGTCAACAGGCAGATAGCCGCCGATTGATCCGCCGCCTGACGCCGCTGGAATGCGAACGCCTCCAGGGTTTCCCGGATGGCTGGACGGCTCTCTCCGACGCCTCGGACTCCGCCCGGTATCGGCGTTGGGCAACAGCGTGGCCATCCCCTGTGTGGAGTTCATCATGCGGGGAATCACCATAGCGGTCTCTTATTGATTATTCGGATGACAGAAGCAGGACAGCTCATGGTCGTTGACCACACCCACAGCCTGTAGGAACGCATAGATGATCGTGGTGCCGACGAAGCTCATGCCCCGGTGCTTCAGGTCCTTGGAGATACGGTCAGACAGCTCTGTATGAGCGCGCGCTTCATCATCCGTATTCAGGATGACTTTCCCGCCTGTGAAAGACCAAAGGTAGCGGTCAAAGGAGCCAACCTCCCTCTGAATGGAGAGATATACCCCGGCATTACGAATCGCGGCCTCGATCTTGCGCCGGTTGCGGACGATGCCCGCGTCAGCCATCAGCGCCTCCACTTTTTCCGAGCCGTACCGGGCGACCACATCCGGCTGGAAGCCGCCAAAAGCCCTGCGGAACGCCTCCCGCTTTTTCAGGATCGTCAGCCAGGACAAGCCTGCCTGGAAGCCCTCCAGAATCAGCATCTCAAAGAGCTTGCGGTCATCATGCTCCGGCCGCCCCCATTCGTTATCATGGTAAGCAATGTATAATTCCGAGTTTGGGTCCGCCCAGCGGCACCGCTTCATCTCAGATCCCTCCCGTGAACAAGTTATCTTGATTATACACATGATCGGAACCAATGGCCACCAAAAATTCCGAAAAAGGACTTGTTGCTTGTGCTTCGTTTTAGCCAGGTTCTTCGTCGGATTTGGTGAATAGCTTTGGGCCATAGCCTGGGATATACTTGGCCTACCAAAAGGAAAGGAGGAGCCTACAAAATGGGCAAACTGACAATTAATTTATGTGAAGAACTCCACCAGAAGATCCGGGAGGATGTGGCGGCGGACGAGAGCCTGACCACCAGCCTCCTCATGGAGCGGATCATCCGGGAGCACTATGAGGGGCCCAAGCCGCAGCCCCGGATAGAGAGCGGCGGCCGGACCATGGCCTTCTCGGTATCGGAGGAGCTGTTCCAGCGGGTCAAGCGGTATCTGGCGGCCCACGGGGGCCAGTCCCAGCGGGATTTCGTGATTGGCCTGGTGACACAAGGACTCGCTCTGTGGGAACAGGGTAAGGCCCTCAAGATGCTGGAGGGGTACACGCCCCAAAAGGGGGACCGGACGCTGGCGTTCGCCGTCACGGAGGAGCTGTTCCAGCAGATCAAAGCATACCTGGCCGCGCATAAGAAGCTCTCCCAAAAGGAATTTATGGTCAGTCTGGTGGAAAACGCCGTCTCAGCCTGGGAGGCCGGGGCGGAAGCGGACGGATCGCCCATAGTGGAGGTCCTGCCGGAGCTGACCGAGGAGGAAAAGCGGCGCCGCAGCTTTAACCCACTCTCTGGAGAATACACGTACCCCTAAGAGCGGAACTGTCACAGGAAGAAACCGCCATGGGAGATGCGGATGCCGCACTCCATACCAACGACGCACAGTAATGAACAAAAGATCATCCAGACGGAGGAGAAACCTCCCGTCCATTTTGTTTGCCAAGGGAGGGACGAATATCTATATTTACCCTGAAAACCTGAGAGCCAAAGCCATGCTGTGGCTGTGGCCCCTGCGGGATGTGGCTATCATCGGGACCGGCTTTATCCTCTCTGTCCTGGCTCTGGCGCAGAGCGGCTTCCTGCCGCCTCTGGTGGCCACATTCCTTTTCGCGTTCCTCAGCATCCGCGTGGAGGACGCCAGCATTCTGGACTTCCTGCGCTATGCCGTCAATTTTCTGTTTTTGAAACAGCAGTATTACGAATGGGGGGAAGCGGTTGAATAAAAAGCAGAAACAGGAGCTGCGCCAGCGGCAGACCGCACGGCAGCTCATGGGCATCAGCCAGCTCACCGGCTACGGCGTCCGAACCGCGGAAGGAGAACTGGCCTTTTTCCTCATCAGGCCGGATAACCTCTCCGTGCTCTCGGAGGAAGGGGTCCGGGGCCGGGTGACGGCCCTGACCCACCTGCTGTGCGCTATGCCGGAGCTGCGTATCCTGGCTCTGGACTCCCGCGAGTCCTTTCAGCGCAATCAGGAGTGGTACCGCCAGCGGCTGGAGCAGGAGGAACTGCCCGCCCTGCGGGAATTGCTGCGGCAGGACTCCGCCCATCTGGATGAGATCCAGACCACCACCGCCTCGGCGCGGGAGTTCGTTCTGGTTTTCCGGCTGGATCAGCAGAGCGGAGAGAGCGACGAGGTCCAGCTCCGCCAGATGGAAAAACGAATCCGGGACCAGGGCTTCCATGTACGGCTGGCGGAGGAGCAGGACGTCAAGCGTCTGCTGTCGGTCTACTACCAGCAGGATGTGACCACGGACCGCTTTGAGGACTGCGACGGAGAGAGGGGGGTGATGGACCGTGGCTAAAAAAGTTCAGAAGAAAACGAATAAAAGGGTCCCTTCCAAGCCCTCGGAACCCCGCGTCAAGGATTTCCTGGACTCATCGCCCCCACAGCCGTGAAGTTCAACACGGACCACTACATCTGCGGCGGGACCTACCGCTGCACCCTGGCCCTGCGGAGCTACCCCGCCAGCACCGAGGAGCTGGCTCTGCTCCGCGCTGGGGGAAAAGAGCGGCGTGACCCTGCACATCTATAACCGGAAGGTGTCCGTGGCGGAGGAGGACAAGATCATCCACAACGCGGAGAACAAGAACAAGCTGGACCGGGGCAGCGACCAGCAGCATGAAGCAGGCGGTCACTGCGGAAGCCAACCTCCAGGATGTGGCGGCGCTCATCGCCTCCATGCGCAAGAACAGCGAGCCCCTCATCCACTGCGCTGTGTTCATTGAGCTCTCCGCCAGAGACCCGGACAGTCTGCGCGCTGCGGATGGAGTGACGGTCGTAGGCGCGATCCGGAGCAAGCTGGGCGCGGACCGGCTCCTCCTGCGCCAGCGGGAGGGATTCCTCTCCTCCAATCCGGCGGGCCGCAACACCTTCGGCTCCCAGTTTGAGCGGGTGCTGCCGGCCAAATCCGTTGCCAATCTGTACCCGTTCAACTACTCCGGCAAGACGGACCCCAACGGCTTCTACATTGGCCGGGACCGGTACGGCTCCAACATCATCGTGGATCTGGACCGCCGCACCGATGACAAGACCACAGCCAACGTCCTCATCCTGGGCAACAGCGGCCAGGGCAAGAGCTACCTGCTCAAGCTCCTGCTGTGCAACATTCTGGAAAGCGGCAAGTCCGCCATCTGCCTGGACACGGAGCATGAGCTTGTGGACCTCTGCTCCAACCTGGCGGGTGCTTCATCGACTGATGAGCGGACAGTACCGGATCAATCCCTTAGAACCGAAGCTGTGGGATGACGGCAGCGAGGGGGATGACCCGGATGCTCCCGCCGCGTTCCGCCAGAAGACCCGGCTCAGCCAGCATATCTCGTTCCTCAAGGATTTTTTTCGGGCCTATAAGGAGTTCTCAGACCGGCATATTGATACCATTGAGCTGATGCTGGGGCGGCTGTACGCCAAATGGGGCATGGACGACGATACCGACTTCCAGCCCCTGTCTCCCAGGGATTATCCAGTCCTCTCCGACCTCTATGACGTGATCGAGGAGGCGTACCGAAACTATGACAGCGAGGAGTATCCCCTCTACCCAAGGGAACTGCTGCAGGAGGTCCTGCTGGGTCTCCACTCCATGTGCCGGGGCGCGGAGAGCAAGTTCTTCAACGGCCACACCAACATCACCACCTCCCGCTTTCTGGTCTTCGGCGTCAAGGGGCTCCTCCAGGCCAGCCGGAATGTGAAAAACGCCCTGCTGTTCAATGTGCTGTCCTATCTCAGCGACAAGCTGCTTACCAAGGGCAATACCGCGGCGGGGCTGGACGAGCTTTATATCTGGCTGAGCAACCTGACCGCCATCGAATACATCCGCAACAGCCTTAAGCGGGTACGGAAGAAAGAGTCCTCCATGATCCTGGCCAGCCAGAATCTGGAGGACTTTGACGTGGATGGGGTCCGGGAGCTGACCCGGCCGCTCTTCGCCATCCCCACCCACCAGTTCCTGTTCAACGCCGGCAGTGTGGACAAGAAGTTCTATATGGACAACCTCCAGCTGGAGCCTGCTGAGTTCGAGCTCATCCGCTATCCCCAGCGGGGCGTCTGCCTCTACCGCTGCGGCAACGAGCGGTATCTGCTGGAGGTCCACGCGCCGCCCTATAAGGAAAAGCTGTTCGGGACAGCTGGCGGACGATAAAGCCGGCATCTGTTGGAAGGTCAATGGCAGTCCCCTATGTGTAAAGAAATGGACGGCGCATTCGTGCCGTCCATCTCCACAGGATATGAAATTACATTTCAAGCCCCAGCTTCTCCGCGATCTCTTCCGCGGATAGGCCGGCGGCCTTTGCTTTCTCCATGACAGTTCTCATGGTGACCGGGTGGAGGAGCTTCTGCTTCTGGGCTTCCAGAGTCTTGATCTCCTCCTGCTTTTTGGAGATCTTCGCATCGATCAGCGCGATACGTTCTTCGGTGCTGCGAGCGGCCATTCAGGCACATCCTTTCTGTTTGATGTGATTATCATAAAATACAAGCTGAACCCTGTCAACCGAATTTTGTCATATCGCCGCCTTTTCCGTCTTGATTTTGTAGCCACACGGCGATATGGGATGAACATACAAAACCAAGGAGGAAACGAAAATGGAACCAATTGAACTATCCCGCTGGGAACCGTCCCCGGAAGATCCCCGGCGGAAGCAGTACGCCGGACAGCGTACCGCGCAGGAGGTCTTTGAGGAGCTGAGGCACCGTCTGGAGGGGATGGGGTACCTGCCGGACGAGTATTTTCTCATGAACCGTGACTGGGAGAATGGCCGGGAGATCCCGCGGGGCGCGGATATCTTCTGCACCACTGACTACGGTGGCAGTGAAGGAATCTATTTGGATGTATCTCTGCAATGGTATGAAAATGATCGAACAGTCACAAGGAACTTTATCACAGGCAAAACGCTGGGCGAAACCGGCGCGGACCTGGACCGGATGTTCCTCATCTCCTCCGCCATCACCAAGGCATTCCATGGAGATCGAGGAACCTATGCCCGGTACCTTAGCTGCGGGGAACAGCCGGAGCCGGAGGCCATGATCGTCCATCTGGATCCCGCAGAGCAGCGTACCATCATCCAGGCGTTGGTAGAACAGCGGGAGCGGCAGGAGCAGGCCATGTCTCAGACGGAGCAGCTTCTGAGGCGGATGACCGGGAGCATCACCGCCTATATGGAGGAGGTGGGACAGCGGCCTCTGCGCATGAGCGACTATGATAAAACAGTGCTGGCGATCCAGGATGGTGAGTTAACAGAGTTCTGGGCACGCTATCCCAAAGCACTGGATCAAGCGGACAGCCTGCTGGTGGAGACTGCGGGCCGACCGGGAGCGTAGGCAGAAGGATGACTCTGAGTATACTGTCTGCCGCAACGAAAATCTCTCCCTCTGCCTACCTGACCGCCTGCAAGCGGGCGGTGGATACCGGAGATGGGCAGCGGGTGCAGTCTCTCATAGAGCAGGCGGAAAGCTGTCTCTCAGAGCCGCTTCCCGCTCTCACCGGTGTGGCCATCCTGCATGCCTATACGAATGGCCATCGAAACATGGCCAAAGATCTGATCGCCCAATGTACGTCCGAGCAGATTGCCGCCGCGCCCCAAACCTCCTCCGTCTGGTTGCGGAGCGCTGGACTTCCAGACCGCAATGGAGCTGGTGGACAAGGGCGTCCAGCCGGGGGATTATGCGGCAGACGTTCTGCACACCCTCACGGGCCAGCATCAGGAATGGATGGCGGAGAAGCTGCTGGAGCACGGGATGCCGGTGGCGGCGGACAACTACGCCGCTCTGTATGTCTGCGTCAATAACCAGGCGGCCGGCGTTGCAAAGCTCCTGCTGGATCGGGGGATGGATCTGGAGCAGTACCAGACATGGGCGGAGAAGCAGAGAAAAAACGAGGGATATGAGGAGACAATGGCGGAGCTGACCGAATACTGGTCGGAGCTGCAAAGCGGGCCTGAGCAGGACAGCCCCTCCATGGACGGCATGAGCTTATGAGCGCCACAGCCGCGGCGTTGGTCAAGGCGGCCATCCTCGCCCTGACTGATGAAAACACCAGAAAGAAAATCGGTTGGGTGCTGGCGGCGATTCTCTCTCCAGTGATCCTGCTGATTGCCTTTTTGTGCGCTCTGGGTTCGGGTACCGCCAGCCACAACCTCTCCGTTGTGGAGCTGTGCTTTTACGGCGGCAAGGTCCCGTCTGAGACCCCTGATGAGTACCGGGCCTACATTGAGGAGATGCGCGCGGGCTTCAATCTCTTGGATGGATCCATTGAAAATATCAATGAATTGACAGAAGGAGAAGACGGCCTTGACGAGATCCGCGTCAAGGCCCTTTTTTATGCTCTGTACTTCGGCACAGACAGCCCCAGCCAACAGGACTGCCAGAAGTTTGTGAGCTGCTTTGTCACCTACGAGGAGCGGACCCGGACCGTCACCGTGGAACATGAGGACGGGACCATCACAGAGGAGGAAGAAACCTATACAGTGGCCGTGTCCATTGAGGATCTGGAGGTGATCTATCAGAATATCCGTTCCACCATGGGTGTGGAGGCCACAGAGGACCAGCGGAGCAACGCGGAGAGCATCTACAGCCTCATCCGCTACGGCTATACGGGGGGAAGCAGCTTCGAGGGGGCTGATGTGCCGTTCATCGGGGCGGACGGCTTCTGCTCCCCATCGGGGAGAACTGGCGGAGCGTGGTCACCTCCGAGTTTGGTAACCGTATCGACCTATCACCGGGCAGCGGCGGGGACACACCGGTATGGATCTGGCAGTCCCCACAGGCACACCCATCCGCGCCGCCCTGCCGGGGACGGTGACAGTGTCCACCTACAACCGGGGCGGATACGGTTATTACATCATGATCGATCATGGCGATGGGCTGTCCACACTCTACGGTCACTGCTCCCAGCTGCTGGCATCGGTGGGCAGGATAGTGAATGCTGGGGATGTGGTTGCCCTGTCCGGTTCCACCGGGCGCTCCACTGGCCCCCACCTCCACTTCGAGGTGCGCGTCAACGGCCAGCGGACAAACCCACGGGGCTATCTGCCATAAGGGCAGAGGAAAGGAAAACGCAATGAAAATCAAAGCCAATCTCTTAAACAAACCAGTAAACTTTCAGATGGACGACTGCCAGATCGAAAAGGTGGTGGAATTGCCGCGGGACCAATTTTCTGCGCTGGTCATCACACCGCTCACAAATCAGCCGTTCATCGCGGAGAACAAAAGATGGATGTTTGCGGACGACAGCGCCGTCCACTGCCTGCTGGTGCTGGGTCAGGGCAGCGGGGACGGCGTGCTGATCTATTCCGCCGGCTATGACTATCCCCGCCTTGCCGCCTACCTGCCGGGGATGCGGGATATCCTCAACGCCAGATTGGAGCGGGCGGCGGACTTCATCGTCCATCAGGCACAGAGGCCACAGAGAACGGAAGCTGGAGCATCAGCTTCAAGGAGCTGGAAAAGCAGACCGAGATCACAGTCCGCAGAGGAAACGGTCTGGACGGGATGCTGCTGGAGGCGCTCACGCACCGCAGGGAGGTGACCTCGGCGGCGCTGACTGATACGGGGATCGACACAGCGTACCACCTGAACTTCTGCTCCAGAATTCCAGGCCAGAAGCCGTGCTACTTTACCAAACTTCCTGAGGAGCAAAAGACACAGCTTTTCTACGAGGCGGTAGAGACCCTCCTTGATTTTTTTGGCGATGAGAATCTCTATGGTGTACTTCACAACGGATTGCAAATGCCGAACGAGGAGATCCTGGCCCGTGGATATCTCACCACGGAAGCTATGCTGGCCGCGGGCACCGTCATGTCCCTGCCGGAAAACTCCGGTATCTCCCTTCGTGACGTTCTCCAATACGAGTTGACCGAAGACCTGTCTCTCGTCCATGCCCAGGGCGGAGAGCCAGTACCGCTTGAACAGGAAGAAGAACTGACCCGCACGGAGCGGAAGCGGTTCTCCGATGTGCTGGACGCCACGTTCTGGAATCCCGCGCCGGGGAGCATGGTACGGAACTCGTGATTGGCGGTGTGAAGCCGGAACGGCTGGAGCGGTTCCGCTCTATCCTTGACGCCTATAAGCCGGAGGACCAGAGCATGGAGACTATTCAATAAAAGGGGGCGGCGGTTTTATGGACAGTTACTTTCAGGTCCGGGACGCGGAGCGCACGGCATGGTTTACCTCGCAAGAGGTGCGGAATATCGCGGATGTGGCCGCCATGGTCACGAAAGCCCTGGACGCCGCTGGTGGGAGGGGGAAACCTCCGTCCAAGCACTTGCGGATCACGGTGGAATTTCCCTGCGGCCGATCTCCGCGGATCGTTTCAGCGCGCAGGTGCGGGACCTTTTCTGTGAGCCGCCCGGAAAGCTCCTGGCAGAGCTGGACCTCAAAGATGACACATTCTACTGCGCCAGCTGGGTTCCGCGGGAGGAACACTGCGTCGCGGTCTCCGGAATGATCAGCCGCCTCCTGGGTGTCTATGAACTGGCGATGGTAGAGCGGCCCGCAAAACATCTGGATCTGGACCGGTTCTGCGATGAGATATGGGACCACCTCCACGTGAGCTTTGTGGCCCCCCCGGATGGAGCGCCAGTCTGAGCGGTGGGGCCCGCGGGACAGACCTGAGACCGGGCGCGGCGCCTTGTACAAACGAGCGGCGGATCTGGTGGCCACCTATGAGGAACTGCTCCTGGTACCGGATGAGGCGTGCGTCACCCACTATTTAGGGGACCTGGGGATACACATTTTTAAATATGACGCGGCACAGGAGCAGATCCAAAACGCCTATGAAAAGGCGCTGAGCGTCATGGAGATGGATGACGCCGAATTCCAGGCAGAGAAACAGTTCGTCTACCGGGGGGAGATCATCTCCGCCATGCGGGACCGTCTGCTGGTTGGGGAGCTGAAGCCGGGAGAAACCGTATTGTTCGTCGGTACGGAGCCATACGGCGGACCCGGTGATTTTGAGCTGCGGGGCGGAGTCGTGGAAGCAGTGGATCCGTCCGAACGGACCTGCTCGGTACGCGGCGAGTTCTTCACCATGCACGATGTGCCGCTCCACTATGTGCTGGGCCGGTACGACACCAGCGTGGAGGGAGAGCACTACGGCTTCCCCCATGTGCGGCCTCTGTTCGGGGAGAACCGTGACCTGGCCGGCCAGTATCTGCGGG
>ENA-OQCE01001039-OQCE01001039.1-human-gut-metagenome-genome-assembly--contig:-NODE-1039-length-12314-cov-2.551571_pt1 | contig 12314 bp, 12 predicted proteins | sample MGYA00242495_ERZ504572 | MGnify/ENA primary metagenome ERZ504572 (study PRJEB26092, sample SAMD00036228) | human gut metagenome | host: Homo sapiens | study: EMG produced TPA metagenomics assembly of...
AGCAACTGCTTCTCCATAAACTTTATTCAACAACTTTTCAGAAACGCAGAAATATAATTGATCAGCTAGAATATGCTTTGCTACTAAATTTCGCGGAATTTGTCCATCCATGACGCAGATTGCCAAATCTATTTCTCCTTCATCAAGCATTCTTTGCAGGTTGTTCGAAGTATCATTTGTAAGATCAAAATCAACATACGGGTAAGCCGAAGAAAACTTCGGTAAAATTTCCGGCAAACAGCCAGATGAGCGTAGAGTAGATGCACCTAAACTAATCGTGCCTATATTTTCTCCTTCGATTTCTTTCAAAATTTCCATCAATCGGCGCTGATCAAAAGAAACCGTTTTGGCAAAATCCAATACATGCTGTCCGGCTATAGTTAATTTTAACTTTGGTTTACGTTCAAATAGCTGGACACCTAGTTCTTTTTCCAGTCGGATAATCTGATTGCTTAAAGTCTGTTGAGAAATAAAAAGACGTGATGCAGTTTTTGTCATATTTAGGTCTTTCGTCAATTCTTTAAATGCATCTAATGTTTCAAAATTCACTTTAGCATCCCTCGCCTTCAAGTTAAGCAAGCACTTTTTGCGTTCAAAACATCATATATCATTTTATTATAATGCAAAATTTTACAAAATGATATGCATTTCCCCGTTGTGTATATGTCAACATTTTCTCGAAAGCCCCTTATAAGATTGTGTTGCAGCCTCATTATATGCGGAAAATGGAGCTTACGTTTCTTATGCTGTACGGCTTTCCGTATACGCACCAATTCTCCCGTTTCTAATTCCTACATGTGGAACCATGGGAGATTTCTTCAGCGCGCTCCTCAAGGCTTTTCACAGCTCCGCGCTCTTCGGGCTTCTACGGGCTTGAACTTGCTGAATAGCCGGCTTCCAGCTCTTCATTTTGCAGGCCCGCAAGGGCCTAGCCATGGCTAAGCAGCCTTCTTTTCCATGGGAGACCTTCCTTTGTTTTGATATTCGTGTCGTCAACACGATCTTAACAATAGGGGTCTTCCCTTTATTTTGCAAGGATTATTTATACCCTACCGAGAAACATTTTACGCTTAGAGGGAGAATTTTGTAGAAGCATGGAATAAGAACGCTTCACTGTGCTTTGTGAAGCGTTCTTATTTCTTTATGTACTTTCTCGTTCGATAAGCTTCGATGTATAAACAACCCGTTCAACCGGGGCGTCTCCGCCACTGTTTGCCTCAATTTCTGCAAGCACAAGCTGGGCCGCCTTTTTTCCAATTTCCACTGCAGGCATTTCCATCGTAGTCATTGTTGTTTCAAGCATGCTCCCTAACTCATGACCTGTAAGACTAATGACACGTACATCTCCCGGCACTTTTTTCCTTGCCTCTTTGAGCGCACGAAGTGCTCCAATCCCCTGTGCATCCATAGCAGCAATAATGGCGTCTAGTTCTGGATGGATTTTGAGCATTTCCTTTGTAGATGTGTATCCGTAGTCCAGTTGATTTGAATATCGCTTCGCTTCCGCCGTAAATTCACGCATTCCAAGCTCCATCATAGCATCTCGATATCCTTGGAAGCGAAATTTATATGGAGAAAGCTTGAGCGACCCCGTAATAAGCCCAATATGACGACAACCTTTCTTATAGAGGAAATGGACTGCCTCATATCCACATTTATAATAATCAACAGTGACGCTATTAAGTGTATTGTCCTGGACACGGATAACTTGTGTAATGGCTAGTCGTGAACTATGGATATCACGGATAAGATTTTTATTTTTTTCCTGTTCCAGCAATAATAATGCCATCTACAAGGCCATTGCGCAGACGATTGAGACTATCTCTTTCGGCAATGGGATTATCTTCAACACTGCACAAAAACGCGGAATACCCTGCTTCCCGAAGTGTTGCTTCAATGGATTGAGCAATCATGGAAAATACTGATAGATGCAGGTGAGGTACGACAATTCCGACCGAATGACGCTTACCTTGGCGGAGTCCTTTGGTAGAAGATTAGGACGATATGAGAGCTTTTCTACTGCAGCCATAATACGCTTTTTCGTTTCGGCATGGACACAGGGGTTGTTATTAAGAGCCCGCGAAACAGTGCTCACATCACAGCAGGCAAGTTTTGCGACATCCCTTAAAGTTGGCATAAAGCCACCTCTTTTCTGAAAACGTTTGCATATTTACTATATATCATAAATTTTGAATTTTTACAACGGAATAATAAAGAAAAAGTTCTAAAATTGGCTTTAATACTTAAGATTCACCTAAAAATACTTTGCAATAAATTGCGGAAATATCAGAAAATATTGACGCTATTCTATTCTTCGTGGTATAAAAAAGCCATCGGAAATACAAACGATTGCATTAAATAGAGTGCAAAGAATTAAGGAGGATGTTACCATGAAAGAAAAACATTTCAAAACAATTTTCCCGGCGGTTGCTGTTCCTTTGAACAATGACTATACGATCAATGAACCAGAATTCCGCGCTTATCTGCGCTGGATTAAGACGTTCTATAACAAGGGAATTAAAGGCCTTGTCTGTAACGGTCATACGGGCGAAATTACAGGTCTTACCCGTGCTGAAAGGAAACGCGTCGTTGAAATCTGCTCCGAAGAATGTGGCGATATCATGACGATCATCTCCGGTGTGAACTGTGAAAACACGGCTGAAAGCATCGAAATGGCTAAGGAAGCTAAGGAAGCCGGTGCTGATGGCATCCTTCTTATGCCGCCTCATATGTGGCTTCGCTTCGGCATGCACAAGGATGCTCCGTTCGAATATGTCAAAGATGTTGCTGAAGGTGCTGATATCGACATCATCATCCACCTCTATCCTGCTACAAGCAAGGCTTTCTATCCGGTAGAAACCTTGATCAAAATGGTTAAAGAAATCCCCCATGTTAAGGCCATTAAAATGGGTACTCGTGTAACGGCCATCTATGAACATGATGTTCGCGAACTCCGCAAGGAATGCCCGGATGTATCCCTCATCACCTGCCACGATGAAACGCTTTGCGTCACTTGGTTCACGGGTATGGATGGTGCTTTAATAGGTTTTGCCGGCTGCGTACCTGAACTTATTACCGGTGCTTGGGAAGTCTTCTCCCATTCTGAAAAACACACTCTCAAGGAAGCTCAGGAATGGTCTGATCGCATCTACCCGATTTCCCAAGCTATCTATGGCGGCGGCCAGCTTCCGGTGAAGCTCATGCCCGTTTGAAGGAAGCGCTGGTTCAAAGAGGCGTTTTCAAATCCGGCCTCATGAGAAAACCGGTTCTGCCGCTTGATCAGGAAGAAAAAGACTGGATTGCTATGGGCCTCAAGAAGAGCGGTCTTCCCAAAGTTGATATGACTCCGTACGAAAAATAATCGCCGCTGATGCCAGCGAAGTTTTACGGTGCACAGTGAGAAATGCTGTGCACCGTTTTTCATATTCGAAAAGGACGGATTATTATGTATATTGATAAACTTGGATTCGATCCTGATACGGTTCCCACACTCTCTTTCGGTGAACTTCTCAAACGAATTGGCCCAGGTATCATCTTAACCGGTGTTGTCATTGGTCCGGGAGCCATTACAACAGCGTCTATGCTAGGTGCCAACTATGGCTACCAAATGCTTTGGCTCTTCATCCCCATTTTCATCATGGGCATTACCTTTATGCTTTCCTGCTACCGTATCTGCATGTTGACAGGCATGCCCATCATACATGCAATTCGTCATTATTATGGAAAAGGTGCCGCTGCTTTTGTCGGGATCTGCCTTTTCTTTTCCTGTCTTTTTTTCACTTTTGGTAATATTTCAGGGAGTGGAGCCGGAATGAATCTCATTTTCGGCATTAACTGGAAAGTAGGCGCCCTCATTATGATTGCCATCCTCCTTCTTATGTATTTTTCAAAAAATACATATTCCAAGGTAGAAAAAGGGGTTCTTCTCTGCATTATGGGCATGATCATTGCCTTTTATGCAACCCTCATTGCTTCTGGTGGCCCAGCCGCAGGGCCCTTCTTTACGGGGATCACACATTGGCAATTTCCTCAAGGCAGTCTACTTCACTCACTCGCTTTCATCAGTACTCACGCCGCCATCACTGCCGGCGTTTACGGAACCTATTTGGGAGCAGAAAAGAAATGGAAGAAAGAAGACCTCTTTAACGGCACCATGTTTGCTGACGGCATTGCCCATGTCATTACAGTTATTCTCATTTCTGGAGCCATCGTTACGGTTGGTGCTATCGTCCTTCACCCGGCAGGCCTCAAAATCAAGGCACCGGCCCAGATGGCGGCCATGTTGAAACCGGTCCTTGGCACTTTTGCCAATCCAGTTATGGGGCTTGCCCTCCTGGGGGCTGCTTTTTCAAGCCTTCTTGGTAATACACAGCGCGGCGTCGTACTTCTCAATGCTGGGATGGATTGGTCCGTCGGTCTTGAGTCAAAACGTGTCCGTTGGACCTGTGTTGCTTGTATTCTCTTTGGTGTCATCGTTTGCTTTGCTTACAGTGGTTCTCCGACACAGCTGATTTTCCTAGCAAATCTTGCCACTTCCATTGGTACACCAACAGCGGGTTTTTTTGTAACCCTTCTTATGTGGCGAAAAGATATTAACGCTGGCATGAGAGCACCTCGTCTTCTTCAAGTCAGTATGACCGTATGCTACATATTTGCAACAGCAATTACCATTTTTGCTCTGGCAAACAAGCTGTTGAAATAATCTAATCCACTCGATTGTTAGAACACATTTGATAGGTTCTCAATAACTATGTTCCTGGGGAGGAAATACTCATGAACAAGAAACTCTTTATTGCAATGGCTGTAGCCCTAGGGGTAAGCGAAACTGCCTTTGCAGACAATCCTTTTTCTGATGTGCCAGCCGGCCACTGGGCTTATGCGGCTGTTGCTAAACTTGCTGCAGCAGGAATCGTAGATGGTTATCCCGATGGAAATTATAAAGGGATCCGTACCATGACTCGTTATGAAATGGCCCAAATTATTGCAAAGGCCCTTGCTAAAGGTACTATCGGTGCTGATGATAAATTGGTCGGTGAATTTGCTGATGAACTTGACAACCTTGGAGTATGCGTAGCAAAGCTTGAAAAAAACGCCGATAATGTTAAAATTACGGGTAATATCCGAATGAGTTACGCTAATACAACCGGAGGATTTGGCGGCGACAGCAAGTCACAACTTCGTTCCAGGCTCTTCTTTACAGGTGAAGTCAATGATAATTGCACTATGTTGCCATGTTAGAAAACAATCAGTTTTTTGAAGGGAAGAATGAATCTGGAGACAGTGATACCGATTTTCAGAGAGCATTCCTCAAAGGCAATATTGGAGTTGTAAACATCTCTGCAGGTCGCCAGCATGCAGATTATGGGGATTCTGATATCTATTCTATGCGTGTTGACAGTGTTCGTGCTTCTGTTCCTTTTGGCGATGCTTACCTTAAGGCTGAATATGGAAAGATGGCAAATATTGGGGCCTACGGTTGGTCTGGAGCTGTCAAACAAGGGTCTTCCAAAGCTGTCGCTGACACGTTTGTTGAAACAGAATTGGGTGAAACATGGGGTAATTGGGACCTTGCTGCTGAGTTCATTAAAAATAATAATCAGCAGGTCATGGTAAACGGCGACAACACCATTTGGAACACCCGTGCCAACTACAAAGTTGGAAAGTTCAAGGTTGGCGCCATGTATCTCAAAGGGGATGACGATTCCCTCAAAAAAACTAAGTACCCCAATGCGGATGACGATGGCTATATCATCAACATGGGCTGGAATGGAGCAAAATCCTCCAAAGCAGGTTCTTGGGGCCTCTTTGCCAAATACTATAACCTTGGTGCACCAACCCAAATCAATCCGACCATGAACGGCGCCTGGAAGAAATTTGCCGGCGAAGGCTACAAAGGCTACCTCGTTGGCGGCAACCTGACCCTTGCCAAGAATATGGTGGCTCAGGTTGAATACTATGACCTTGAAGGCAAAGAAACGGAAAAACACGCGCGGACCCTTTGGTCTCAGCTCGTGGTCACGTTCTAACGATTCTCAAAAGCTGGAATTCCATTTACCAACACTGTATTGTATGTTCTCTCAATCTATTTTCTCCGCTTTAGAATGACCTCTGCGGCAATCTTGCTACAGAAATCTTTCTTTAAAAATGATCTAGAATCATCTTGGTTAATCCCTGTTATGACGTGACTATAGACAAGAGAAAAAGACTGGAGCGTTCCACCTAAATCGCCTTTTATTTTTGACTCGACGCACAAATCGCTCCGATTCAATGAAGTTATATGCCCATTGCTTAAGAAAAGATTCTTTTGAGAGCAATGGGGGCATGATGTTTCGTAAAAAGATCCCGTACCACAATCTCATTTTTAAGACGCCAAGATAAAATGGTGCCCTTGGGGGGGCACTTTTAGTTTTTTTCGGATGATAGAAGAACCCTTTTTCACCTACGGTTCCCATATCGGTCCATCTGTATTGTCAAACGCGTCGAACCTCCTAGCATCTGGCTCATCTGGAGCCATATTCGAAAAAGGTAAATGGGAAAAAGACCGGACGCACGGCGCCAAACCGCCTCCCTTCGTTCGTGGGCGCCGAATTGATTTTTCGATAACACGGTCCTGCGACCGGCTATGGAGCAGGAGCTCCACACGCAGCGGTCTTGGCCCATCGAAAAATGTTCCTCGCTAGCCGCTCATGATGAGACGTCGCTGCCGCTCCTCATCCACCACCAAAAGGACTTGCCTGCTGCTGCGCAGCATCAAGTGGCTTTTGGTCCCCCGCCTTGGTAAGGCGGAACGGCTTTCGCCGTCTCTAAGACGAAAACACGAAGGGAAAAAGACCGGGCGGCTTGAGGCCAGTCTTTTAGCGACACAGCGTCGCAGCATCACGGCCTATATGTTGTCTTTTGCTTGACAGCTAGAGCCGAAAGACACGGTCCAAGTCCAGGTCTTCTTTCTTTTTTCATTAAGTTACTGCCTCACTAAAATACGGTCCCTATTCCGCGCACATTCTGGTCTTACACAGATTACAATCTTCTCATTTTCTTTCAACTTTATTTGTCACAATGCGATTTTACAGTCTTTTTAACCTGCATGTAAAGACGTTTGTATTTTCAAAATTTTCATTACAATTATGCTTGCGTGGCTCTTTCTTTTTGGGTATCATATAGGAAGAGAGCAATTTTTTCATTCATGGTTTTACATTTTTTATCACATTTTTTGAACTTCAATTTCATGGACCCAGTGTAACCAAGAAGGAGAGACGCACAATGAAGCAAACCAAGATGATGGATGGAAACACAGCGGCAGCCTATACATCCTATGCTTTTAGTGATGTAGCGGCCATCTACCCCATTACGCCGTCGTCCCCCATGGCAGAGGTGACGGATGAATGGGCTGCCTATGGCAAGAAAAACATGTTTGGCCGCCCTGTCGAACTCATGGAAATGCAGTCTGAAGGCGGTGCCGCCGGTACGGTTCACGGCAGCCTCCAGGCCGGAGCGCTCACAACGACCTACACGGCTTCCCAGGGGCTGCTCCTTATGATTCCCAATATGTTCAAGATTGCCGGCGAACTGCTCCCCGGCGTATTCCAAGTGGCAGCCCGTACGATTGCAACGAGCTCCCTCAATATCTTTGGTGACCACAGTGACGTCATGGCCTGCCGTCAGACGGGATTTGCCATGATGGCCTGCGCTGGTGTCCAGGAGGTCCTCGATCTTTCGGCCGTATGCCACCTGTCGGCTATCCGCGGCCGCGTTCCCTTCCTCAACTTCTTTGATGGGTTCCGTACGTCCCACGAAATCCAGAAGGTTGAGCTCCTTGATTATGATGATCTCAAAAAATTGGTGGACCAGGACGCCCTCGCTCGCTTCCGCCGGGAATCCATGAACCCCGATACACCAGTCATCCGCGGTACGGCCCAAAACCCGGACATCTACTTCCAGACCCGCGAGGCCGTGAATCAATCTATGAAGCCCTACCGGAAGTGGTTGATGGCTACATGAAGGAAATCAGCAAACTCACAGGGCGCGACTATCAGCTTTTCAACTACACCGGTGCGCCTGATGCCGAACGGGTCATCATCCTCATGGGAAGCGGTGCCCAGACGGCTGAGGAAGTAGTGAAGATCCTTGCTGGTCAAGGCGAAAAAGTCGGTGTCCTCAATGTCCACCTTTATCGGCCGTTCTCCGTGAAACACTTCCTCTCCGCCCTTCCGGAAACGGTGAAAAAGATTGCCGTTTTGGACCGCACGAAGGAACCGGGCTCCGACGGGGAACCGCTCTATCTTGATGTGCGCAATGCCTTCTATGAAAGTGACCGCCGTCCTGTCATTGTAGGCGGACGCTATGGCATGGGCAGCAAGGAATTTTATCCCGGCGACGTTCTCGCTGTCTTTGACAACCTGAAACTTGATGCGCCAAAGAACCACTTTACGGTGGGCATCGTCGATGATGTGACCCACACGTCGCTTAAAAAGGAAAAATCCCTCGACATTACGCCCAAGGGTACGCGCAGCTGCCTTTTCTGGGGCCTTGGGAGCGACGGCACGGTCGGCGCCAACAAGAGTGCCATCAAAATCATTGGCGACAAGACGGACATGTATGCCCAGGGCTATTTTGCCTATGACTCCAAAAAATCCGGCGGCATCACCATTTCCCACCTGCGCTTTGGTCACGATCCCATCCATATGCCGTTCCTCATCAACTTCGCGGACTACATCGCCGTCCACAATCCGTCCTATGTCCGTCTCTACAATGTGCTAAATGGAATCAAGGAAGGCGGCACGTTCCTCCTCAACTGCGGCTGGAGCGGGGAAGAACTCGATACGCGTCTGCCCGGTCAGCTCAAACGCGTCATTGCTGAAAAGAAGGTCAACTTCTACACCATCGATGCCGTGAAGATTGCCCGCGAGATCGGTCTTGGCGGTCGCATCAACATGATCATGCAGGCAGCCTTCTTCAAACTGGCTGATATCATTCCCATCGACGACGCTGTCGCCTACCTCAAGGAATCCATTGAACATACCTACGGCAAGAAAGGCCAAGATGTGGTCGACATGAACGGCCGCGCTGTCGAAGCCGGCGTCAAGAATCTCGTCAAGGTCACGGTTCCTGAAGCCTGGAAGGACTGCACGGACGAAGAGCTCTATCCGAAGACAGGCAACGCCTTTGTCGATCAAATCATGATGCCCATGAACCAGCAGGAAGGCAATACCCTTTCCGTCGGGCAGCTCATGGATCAGGCCAACGGTACGTTCCCGTCAGGCACGACAAAATATGAAAAACGCGGCATTGCTGTCATGGTACCGGAATGGCAGATTGAACACTGCATCCAGTGCAACCAGTGCGCGTCCATCTGTCCGCACGCGGCCATCCGACCGGTACTCCTCACGAAGGAAGAAATGGAAAAATCCGACGTACCGGCGAAACCCGCCCTTGGTGCCAAGGACCTTTATTTCCGCATTGCTGTGTCGCCCATGGACTGCCAGGCTGCCGCAACTGCATCGACGCCTGCCCGGCCAAGGAAAAGGCCCTCGTGGCCAAACCGCTTGATACGCAGCGCCATCTGGCTGACGCTTGGAACTACTTCATGGAAGACGTCACGCCAAAGAAAAACCCCATGAACAAATACACCTTAAAGGGCAGCCAGTTTGAAAAGCCGCTTCTTGAATTTTCCGGCGCCTGCGCCGCTGCGGTGAAACGCCGTACGCCAAGCTCGTAACCCAGCTCTTTGGTGACCGCATGATGATTGCCAACGCTTCGGGCTGCTCCTCCATCTGGGGCGGTTCCGCACCGAGCATGCCGTACACGAAGAATGCCGCTGGCCATGGTCCGACTTGGGCCAATTCCCTTTTTGAAGACAACGCCGAATACGGACTTGGCATGCATCTGGCACCCAGGCCTGCCGCAAGCAGATCACGGATATCATGACGGGGCTCATTGAAGAAGGCAGATTTCCACGGAACTCAAAAATGCCATGGAAGACTGGATCTGCCACCGCGATGAAGGGGAAGGGAGCCGTGAACGGGCCGATCGCCTGACAGACCTCCTCGAGAAAGAAAAGGCCGGCAATGAAACGCTGGAGCACCTCTACGAAAATAAGATCTACTTTGTCAAACGTTCCCAGTGGGTCTTTGGCGGCGACGGCTGGGCTTATGATATCGGCTACGGCGGCGTAGACCATGTCCTTGCCATGAACCGCGATGTCAATATCCTCGTCTTTGATACGGAGGTCTACTCCAACACGGGCGGACAATCGAGCAAATCGACGCCGACGGCAGCGGTTGCCAAATTTGCCGCCAGCGGCAAACGGACAAAGAAGAAGGACCTGGCATGATGGCCATGAGCTATGGCTACGTCTATGTGGCCCAGATCAACCTCGGCTATGACAAGAACCAGGCCATCAAAGCCATCAAGGAAGCCGAAGCCTATCCGGGACCGTCGCTAATCATCTGCTATGCACCGTGCATCAACCACGGCATCAAACGCGGTATGGATCATTCCTTCATGGAAGCCAAGGCGGCTGTGGAATGCGGCTACTGGATCAACTATCGATATAACCCGCAGCTCAAGGCTGAAGGCAAGAAGTCCTTCTTCCTTGACAGCAAGGCCCCGACAGGTGATTTTGAAGCCTTCCTCCGTGGAGAAGTCCGCTATGCCTCCCTCGAACACGAATTCCCCGATGTCGCAAAGGAACTCTTCAAAAAGACCAAGGAAGATGCCATGGCGCGGAGAGCCCTGTACGAACGGCTCGATGCAGAATGAAGAAAAGCTCGGATAAAGAGTGAGGTAATGTAAAACGCAGCGTCCACTGGGCGCTGCGTTTTTTGGTGTGAGGCTGCCACGAGCCTGCGGCTCTAGCTTTCTCGCACATACGGTACTAAAAGACCGTAAGGGAAAAGACCAGGAGGTGCCGCCCCAAACCACCCTACGGGCGGATCGGCATTCGCCGTCTCTAAGGCAAAAGATTCGGAGGCAGTTCGTGCTGAGAATAAAGGTATTGCCTAGTGATTTTTGTACTTAGTATAGAAAAGCCAATAGAAGGTCATTGATAGCAAACTATGCAGAATCAACTAAAAAGACTTAACCCGAAAACACGCTTTGATTCGGGGTAAGGCTTACTTTTTTATTTTTTTCTTTAGGTTCGGTGCTCCTGCATCGAACCGTTCCTGTCGGGTCTTTTCGCCTTAGAACTCGACTCGTAGAGTCGATCCGCCCCGCCAAGGCGGGGGACCGAAAGCCGCATGTTGCCTCATTAAAATGAGGCACGCGTGCCCTTTCGGTGGTGGATGAGGAGCGCAGCGACGTTTCCTTGCGAGCGGCTAGAGAGGCATATCCGCCCGGGTTTCGAAGGACGCTTTTGGAGCGGAAGTCCGAGAAACATGTTTAAGGGCGGATTTAATTCGGCGCCCACGACCAATAGGAAGACGGTTTGGCGCCGGCCTCAAAGTGCCTTCTCCCCCTCAATTTCGTGACAGCACGGTAGCCATGCGGTATAATAGACTTCCAACTACAATCCTACGGAGTGATCACAGTGGAAGAACGGACCCGCGGACCGAGACGGGATACACGAACACGCAAGCCGATGACGCCGCAAGAGCGGCGCAATCTGCTCTACAAGCGCTGGCGAAAGGCAGAGCAGCAAAAGGTCGATGCCAAGGAACTGCGGGACCCTACAACCTGCGACATGGTCGTCTTTGACCTTGAACTGGCCGGCTACGCCGAAGATGATATCATTGAAATTGCTGCCATCAAGGTGGATTTCTTAGGCCGGCAGACAGCCGTTTTTCGTGAGCTTATCCGACCTAGGACGAAGATCAGCAAACGCGTTACGGAAATGACGGGTATTACGCGGGACATGGTGAAGGATAAACCTCAGCTCCCCGAGGTCCTAAAACGTTTTTTTGCCTTTGTGGAAGGCAGTGCCGTCATGGGGCACGATATCGGCTACAACGATATCATGGCCATCAACCTTGCCTGTCGCCGTTACGGCATGAAGCCTTCCGCCCGCCTTTTTTAGATACGTCGCGCCTCATCCTGCGCCACCTCTCCCGTGAAGCTGTAGGCGGAAAAACGGGCCTTGCAGCGCTTCTCGCGCACTTCAATATTCCCATCCATCGCCATCATGAAGCCCTGGCAGACTGCGAAGCCACGCTTCTTCTTTATGAAGCCGTTGCAAAGGAAATCAGGAAACAAAAAAGCCACCCTTAAGGCGGCAGGAAAAGAAGCCCCCTCCTTTATTTTGAAGGAGGGGGCTTTATTACAACAAAAAATCCATGTGACTGAAGCCACATGGATCTGAGTCCAAATTGGTGGAGACA
>ENA-OQCE01001041-OQCE01001041.1-human-gut-metagenome-genome-assembly--contig:-NODE-1041-length-12286-cov-2.505058_pt1 | contig 12286 bp, 14 predicted proteins | sample MGYA00242495_ERZ504572 | MGnify/ENA primary metagenome ERZ504572 (study PRJEB26092, sample SAMD00036228) | human gut metagenome | host: Homo sapiens | study: EMG produced TPA metagenomics assembly of...
GAGCGCTTTCGTAATAGGATCTTGTACATTAACACACGCAACGAAAAAGGACACGCACTGTATTCAGTGCATGTCCTCTCCAGGAGTGCATAGACACTTTAGCACCCCAAAATTTGACAAAGAACCATAAAAAGGGAGCACCTCTCCGAACGCGTGTCAATTGTTCGGAGCAGTGCTCTCGTTATCTTTTTTTAGGTCTTTTGCTTTCGAATCTTTCGCTTTGGTAAGGCGGTAAGTCCATCGCCGATTTCCTTTTTACTTTCCATTAAGCGTGGGCCGAGCCTTGTTCCAGAATCAGATCGTTTTGCGCAACCGCGTCAAAGAAGGCTTTGACGACATCGGGATCAAAATAGATCCCGGAAAGGTCACGAATCCTTGTTGGCGTGACAGCGCTCTGCCACTGCCAGTTATGGGTGCAGGGCTTGCAGCGCCGATCATAATAGTCACAGACGGCAATGATGCGGGCCCCCAAGGGAATGTTCACCCCTTTGAGGCGTTTGGGATAACCGCTGCATCCCAATGTTCATGATGATGGAGGACCATCTTCATGATGTGACCAAAGCCCGGGATATTTTCCATCATACTGGCGCCGGCCAGGCAGTGACGCCGGTACGCAGCCCGTTCTTTGACGTTGAAATAGGGATATTTGGCAAGAATGGTGTTCGGTACGGAAACCATGCCGATGTCGTGAAGGAGTGCTGCGGTTTTGATAGCAGCCACTTCCGACAGGGGAAGCCCCATCTTGATTGCGGTGCAGACAGCGTAGTTGGCAACCTGCTGGCTGTGGAGGAAGAGTCCTTTGTTTTTATGCTCCAGAAGCTTCAAAAAGAAGGATACGAGAGCGCTGGTGTCTTCAGTTGTTGGAAACTCCAAAAATTGGGGTATCGTCAGCATAGTAAAACGACCTTTACATATAAAATAGAAAAATAGGGGAAAAATGCCCCACCTTTTTTTTTCTGCCAAAATCCTCTCGGGGCTTATAGTATACTATAAAAATTTGACATTGAAAACACTCTGAAAAAAATTCGTGAAAAATGAATAAAAATACTTGCGTTTCCTTAACTTCCTCATTATAATAAATAAATATACAATTCAGGTCTGTGGTTGAAAGTCGATGCCAGTTGCAGGCAAAACGATCCACGTAAGCAGCGGAATCCGCTGTGAGCACGGTGCAGCTTAGAAGTAAGACCTGCCGCAAAATGCGAGAGGAGCAGTAGTGGGGAGCCAGAACGCTTAGGAGCGAACCTTCCAGCAGGCGAGTGTGGGGGCGAAGACCAGGTCAGCTGAATTGTATATTTATAAATAAGATGAGGGGTTGAGACGGATGAAAAGTTGGGTGAAAAATTGGCCTTAACAGGCATTCTTGCTGCAGTGGTTGTAACCAGCCTTTCTGGGTGTGGAAATTCCGGCAGTAAGGATGCGGCACAACAAAAGAAGGAACTCATTGTAGGCACGGAGCCTTCCTTTGCTCCTTTTGAATTCCCTGATGGGAAGGATGGGGAAATCACGGGCTTTGACATGGATCTTATCAAGCCATGGCAAAGAAGATGGGCTATGAAAAGTGACCATTAAGGGCATGGGCTTTGATGCCCTCTTCCCGGCCATGAATGCCGGCCAGATTGATGTAGCCATGGCAGGTATGTCCATTACGGAAGAGCGAAAAAAACAGTTTCTCTTCACCGATCCCTACTATGAATCCGGTCTCATGACCATTGTTCGTAAGGATAATACGGTTATCCATTCCCTTGCTGATCTGAAAGGTAAACGCATTGGTGTCCAGCTAGGCACTACGGCGCCCAGGAAGCCGAAAAGATTGAAGGTGCCAAGGTCACGAATTTTGACACGTCGGACCTTGCTTGCCTGGAACTTAAAAACGGCAATGTGGACGCCGTTATCAGTGACCTGCCGGTACTGGAGTATTTCCTTAAAAAGGGCGGCGCTTCCTACGCAAAGACCGTTGGAACCCCGAAAAAGGGTGATTTTTACGGAATCGCGGCACCTAAGGGGAAAAAGGAGCTCATTGATGGACTCAATAAAGCCCTCAAGGAACTGAAGGATTCCGGCGAGTATCAAAAGATCCATGACAAATGGTTTGGCGCAGAAACAAAATAAGATGGGAAAGAAAGGATGAAAACCATGAAAAAAGTCTGAAGATGATGTGCCTCCTCGCAGCGCTTATTTTGGGTGTGGCTGGCTGCGGCGGCAATGCGGCCAAAGATGACAAAAAGGCAGCCGCGCCCCAAAAGAAGGAACTTGTCGTCGGGACGGCCCCTTCTTTTGCCCCCTTTGAGTTCCCCAGCGAAGAAGCGGATAAACCGACAGGGTTTGATATGGAACTCATAGAAGCCATTGGTAAGAAGATGGGCTATGAAAAAGTGACCATCAAGGGCATGGGCTTTGATGCCTTGATTCCTGCCATGAATGCCGGCAATATTGATGTAATCATTTCCGGTATGTCTATTACGGACGCACGGAAAAAACAGGTCCTTTTTACAGATCCCTATTATGAATCGGGACTGATGGTCATCGTCAAGAAAGACAACAATGAAATCAAGTCCTTTGATGATCTGAAAGGCAAACGCATCGGTGTCCAGCTAGGCACAACGGCGCCCAGGAAGCTGAAAAGATTGAAGGCGCCAAAGTTACGAATTTTGATACGTCGGATCTTGCCTGCATCGAACTCAAAAATGGCAACGTTGATGCTGTCATCAGTGATCTGCCCGTGCTTCAGTACTTCCTGAAACAGAAAGGGTCCAGCTATGCCAAAGCCGTTGGCACGCCGAAAAAAGGCGACTTTTACGGCATTGCAGCTCCGAAGGACAAGAAAGACCTTGTGGACGGCATGAATAAAGCCCTGAAGGAACTGAAAGACTCCGGTGAATACAAGAAAATCTATACCAAATGGTTTGGTGAAATGAAATAAGTGAGAACGCCCTGCCGAATAATCGGCAGGGGCGTTCTATGTGTATAGGAGGCTGTCAGGCTGAAAACTTATGGAAGGCAATCAATGAAAAACGTAAAGAACACCGATCTGAACACCTGTCAATCGTTCAGAGCGGTGCGCTCTTCTTATTAAGGCTTGATGCAGAATGAGCAAACCGTTGCCGCAGTTTTTTTGCTTTAGGGCGGCGAAAACCGATTCGCCTCACCAAGGTGATTTCGAAACGCTTCGTCATCTTTTCCCTTTCGTTTTTTTCCTTGACTCTTATCCCCCGGTCATAGACGCCGCAGCCTACGCCTTGCTGTTAGCTTAGGCTGCTTTTTTTAAAATCTCCCATTGTATAAAAATTCATTCAGATGTATAATGTCATATGCTTCTTAAAAATATCAAGTCTATCTGGAGGAACAGCCATGAAAAAACGTACCGTACTTGTTGGAATGTTAGCCGCTTTGACGATGTTTGCTGCTGGCTGCGGCGGTAAGGATGCAGCTAAGGAATCCAAGGTCCTTCGTGCAGGCACGGAACCGACCTTTGCCCCTTTTGAATTCCAGGAAAAGGATTCCAAGGATTTCACGGGCTTTGATATGGATCTGATCCGCGCCATTGGCAAGCAAATGGGCCGTGACGTGGAAATTAAGAATATGGCTTTGATGCCCTGATTCCAGCCATCAATTCGGGCAATATCGATGTTGTAGCTTCTGGCATGAGCATTACGGAAGAACGTAAAAAAGCCGTGACTTCTCCGATCCGTATTATACGTCCGGTCTTGCTATCATTGTCAGAAATGATGAAAACAACATCAAGAGCCTGAAGGACCTTGAAGGCAAAACGATTTCCGTCCAGATTGGGACGACGGGGGCCGATAAGGCCGCTTCCGTACCGGGCGCCAAGGTCAAGACCTTCAACACGAATGCGGAAGTCTTCCTTGAACTCAACAATAAGAATGCCGATGCGGTCATCATTGACCGTCCTGTTGGGGCTTACTTCCTGACGAAGGAAGCAAGGGCCAGGATAAGATTGTCGGTGAAACGATGGATGCTGAACCGTATGGATTTGCCGTCAAGAAGGACAGCAAACTGGCTGGCGAAATCAATAAAGCCTGGGCGAACTAAAGAAAAACGGCGAATACGATAAGATTTACAAGAAATGGTTCGGCGAAGCGCCAAAAGAAAAATAATGGCAGAGTAAGGATTGGTGGGTATGGATCTAGAAATTATTACGTCGTCCTTTCCCCTGCTTTTGGCAGGGGCGGGCGTAACCATTGAAATTACAGCACTGAGCGTTGGTTTTGGCATGGCCATCGGAATTGTCATTTCCCTCATCCGCATGACGGGTATCCGCCTCCTGCGGATCTTGGGCAATGTATATGTCGATTTCCTACGCGGGACGCCGCTTCTTGTGCAGATCTTCCTTGTTTACTTTGCCTTGCCGGCACTCATCCATCATCAGGTGGATGCCTTTTTTGCTGCGGTCTTTGCGTGCTCCATCAACAGTGGGGCGTATGTTGCGGAAATTTTCCGCGGAGGCATTGAATCCATTGACAGAGGGCAGATGGAAGCGGGCCGCAGTTTGGGCATGAACTGGTGGCAGACCATGCGGTTTGTCATCCTGCCCCAGGCCTTTAAGCGGATCATTCCGCCCCTTGCAATGAATTCATCGCCATGCTGAAGGATTCGTCCTTGGTCTCCGTCATTGGTTTTGAGGAACTGACCCGCCGCGGCCAGCTCATTATTGCCAGGACCTATGCCTCTTTTGAAATCTGGCTGTCCGTCGCGTTTATCTACCTCATTATGACATTTGCTGTGGCTCGTCTCGTAGGGCTTCTGGAAAGGCGGTATAAGAAAAATGAAAAATGATCTCATCAAGATTACCGGCCTTCGGAAAAGCTATGGCAAGAACGAGGTCCTAAAGGGCATCGACATCAATATCAAGGAAGAGGAAGTGGTCGTTGTCATCGGCCCTTCAGGCGGCGGCAAGAGTACATTCCTGCGCTGCATCAACTATCTGGAAGTGCCTACAGGCGGCGAAATTGTCTTTGATGGCATTCCTCTTAATGGCGAGGCTAACATCAACGAAGTCCGCAAGGAAATCGGCATGGTTTTCCAGCGCTTCAATCTTTTCCCGCATATGACGGTCATGGAAAACTTGATCCTTGCGCCGATGAAGGTGCGCCACGCCTCGCGGGAAGAAGCGATGGAAAAGGCCGAGATGTATCTTAAAAAGGTTGGGCTCCTTGACAAGGCCGCTGCTTATCCTGATTCTCTATCCGGCGGTCAGCAGCAGCGCGTTGCCATTGCCCGTGCACTTTGCATGAACCCCAAAGCCATGCTCTTTGATGAACCGACAAGCGCCCTTGACCCGGAAATGATCAAGGAAGTCTTGGACGTCATGAAAGACCTTGCTGAAGGAGGGATGACCATGGTTGTTGTGACCCATGAAATGGGCTTTGCCCGGGAAGTGGGGGACCGCGTGATTTTCCTTGACCAAGGCGTCATCCAGGAAGAAGCGGATCCACAGGAATTTTTCTCCCATCCAAAAAGCGAAAGGGCGCAGCTCTTTTTGTCAAAAATCCTGTAAGGAAACAAATCCAGCCGGCCAACAATTAAAAAAGGTTTCAGTTATTACTGGGGAAGCCCGATGGAATCGGAGCTTCCTCTTTGTTACATTTTTAGAAAATTTTTCAAGATTTTTAGAGGAATTTCGCTTCATTTGTAGAAATAGGATAATAAGAACGAACAGGAAATATCCTGTGAGTTAGGAGGTAATCATTATGACAGTTAGAGTTCGTGGTAAGAATCTTGAAGTAACGCCTGCATTGAAAGATTATGTGGAAAAAAAGGTTGAAACCATTACGAAGCAGTTCAAGACCGTTGGTGAAATCACGGCCGTCATGAGAATTGAACGCAATAAGCACATTGTGGAAATTACGGTTCCTGCAAGCGGCATCGTTCTCCGCGCCCAGGAAGGCAGCGAAAACATGTATGCTTCCATTGATAACTGTGTGGAAAAGATTGAGCGCCAGATCCATAAATATAAAACCCGTCTCATGAAGCGGAAATACAACAATTTCCGTGATGCCGCGGTTCCGCCGGTTTCTGGTGATGTTGAAGAGGCCTCGGCTGACGGCGAATTCAAGGTCGCTCGCACCAAGACCTATGCGATGCGCCCCATGAATGTGCAGGAAGCATCATGCAGATGAACATGCTGAACCACGACTTCTTCGTCTTCTTCAATGACGAAACGGAATCCATGGCCGTTGTGTACCGCCGTAAAGCCGGTGACTATGGTCTCATCAATCCGGAACTTGTCTAATCAAAAAACATGCCGCCTTCGGGCGGCATGTTTTTTTAGGAGCTGTTTTAACTAGCCCAAAAATCGGGCTGGATTGATGAAGAAGGGGCGCCTCACATCCGCTGCCAAATCTGAGAAATCATAAACTGGATCCACGCTGATGCCCGGTTTAGGGCTCTGGAATTGTATTTGACTTTTATAAGAAGACAATCTTTTTGAAATATAGAAATCACAATAGCGGCAAGATCGTCCCGCTTTCGTGTTTTCCTTTTGTACTCGATGTGCGGCATCAATCCGACTTACCAAGACGATTTGCAATCATTTTGTCATGTTTTTGCCTTCCGGTCTTTTATTCCATTTGCTTTTTACAAATTCCGATCAGATGGTTCCCGTTGCGAAGAGCTCATGTTTTCATCGACGACGTAAGTTACTTGTCTAATGCGGTTGGTTAAAGCCTTCGCGTTTTCTTTCAATTCCTTTTTTTGAATAGGGGACTCAGGCAAATCATGCTTCCTCTAAAGAAAACGAAATAATACCAAGACGGGCTCGCCCAAGGACTCCACTTTTTCGGACGATTTAGGAATGAAAATGCAGTACGCGATTTCTTACGAATCGGCATGCTCCCGTTGCAATCGAACGAATCTTTCTCAAGCAATGGGAGCGCGTCACTGCATCAAATTGGCACGATTTGCACACCGAGTAAAAAGGGGAGGGGGGCTTTGGTGTCGGCTCGACCTTTAGTTTCCCTCACGGTCTTTAAGAACCACAGCATCAAAGCTAGAGCGTTAGTTTTTTTTTACTCGACAGCCGCAGCCTTGCATGCAGGACAGCCATTCGGCCAATAGACAGCTTGAACGCGGCTTTCTATGTACCCACTCGGCGTAATTTGCAGACCCAGCAAAAAAATAAAAAGTTCTCTCTTTTGACACGCTTTTTGCGTGCCTTTCTTTGACTTTCCTATATGCATTTGATAAAATGAAACGATGAATAAATAGGCTATCTATGCGTCCATGAGGAGTGATTTTAGTTGCTGGAACAGCTAATGAAAATGGTCTTTGGTGACCCCAATAAAAAAGAACTGAAGGTGTGCCAAGGCTATGTAGATAAAATCAATGCGCTGGAACCGGAAATTTCTGGTCTTAGTGATGCCCGTTTGCGCGCCAAGACGGATGAGTTTCGTCTGCGCCTGACCAAGGGAGAAACGCTCGATGATCTCCTGCCGGAAGCTTTTGCCGTTGTTCGGGAGGCCGCCAAACGTGTCATGGGTCTGCGTCATTTTGACGTTCAGCTCATGGGCGGCTGCATCCTTCACCGTGGAAAGATTGCGGAAATGCGTACTGGTGAAGGGAAGACCCTTGTGGCAACGCTGCCGGCTTATTTAAATGCCCTTGAAGGCAAGGGCGTCCATGTTGTGACGGTCAATGACTACCTGGCTCGCCGTGACAGTGAGGATATGGGCCGTGTTTACCGTTTCCTGGGACTTTCTGTCGGCCTTATTACTCACGAAATGGATTACCCTGCCCGTAAGGCCGCTTATGCTGCCGATATTACCTATGGAACAAACAATGAATTCGGGTTTGACTACCTCCGTGACAACATGGTCATTTCCCTTGACCAAATGGTGCAGCGTCCCCTGCATTATGCCATCGTCGACGAAGTGGACTCCATCCTTATTGATGAAGCCCGTACTCCCCTTATCATTTCCGGCCCTGGCGCCCAGTCAACGAGCCTTTATCAGTCATGGCGGATGTGGCGGCCAAACTGAAGGAAGGGGAGGACTATACGGTCGATGAAAAGCAAAAGACCGTTGCCCCGACAGAAACCGGCATTGCCAAGACGGAAAAACTCCTCGGCGTTTCCAATATGTATGACGGGGAAAATGGCGTCGACTATTCCCATCAGCTCATGGCAGCCTGAAGGCCAAGGCCTCATGCACCGTGACCGCGATTATGTCGTAAAGGATGGGGAAGTCATCATTGTCGATGAATTTACGGGTCGCTCATGTTTGGCCGCCGGTACAGCGAAGGGCTGCATCAGGCCATTGAGGCAAAGGAACATGTCAAGGTCGAACGGGAAAGCCAGACACTTGCCACCATCACTTTCCAGAACTACTTCCGTATGTATGATAAGCTCTCTGGCATGACCGGTACGGCCAAGACCGAAGAGCAGGAATTCCAGAAGATCTACGGCCTTGATGTTGTGGTTGTGCCGACAAATAAACCCAATATCCGTATCGACTATCCAGATGTCATCTATAAAACGCGCCGTGCTAAGTACCGCGCCGTGGCAAATGCTATTGAGGAACTTCACAAGAAGGGCCGTCCGGTCCTTGTAGGAACGACGAGCATCCAGCAGTCGGAAGAGTTGTCCGAACTCCTTAAAAAACGCGGCATTGAACATAATGTCCTCAATGCCAAGTTCCATGAAAAAGAAGCTGAAATCGTCGCTGATGCCGGGCAAATGGGGGCTGTTACGATTGCCACCAACATGGCCGGCCGTGGGACGGATATTGTCCTGGGGGATGGGGTCGCTGAACTTGGCGGCCTGCATATCATCGGTACGGAACGCCATGAATCACGCCGCATCGATAACCAGCTCCGCGGACGCTGTGCCCGTCAGGGAGACCCAGGGTCTACGCGTTTTTATCTTTCCCTTGAAGACGACCTGATGCGTCTATTTGGTTCGGATAACATTTCGGGCATCATGGATAAGCTCGGCATGGAAGAAGACGAGCCCATTGAGCATAAGATTGTGACCCGTTCCATTGAGTCGGCCCAGAAGAAGGTCGAAGCGCGCAACTTTGAAATTCGTAAGCAGGTCCTTGAATATGACGATGTCATGAACCAGCAGCGCGAAGTCATTTATGACCAGCGCCGCCAGATCCTTGAAAAAGCAGACCTCAAGGAGACCGTCCTTGACATGGCAAGCCATATTGTTGACCGCTCCATGGATATGTATGCACCAAAAGAGGCTTACAGCGAAGATTGGGATGTCAAGAGCCTCATCAGCTATGCAGAGGAGTTTTATGCGCCGGCCGGTTTCCTGAAGGAAGAAAAACTGCAGGAAATGAGCCGTGATGAACTGGAAACCTTCCTCCACAAGGTCGCGGTTGATTACTACAATGCCCGCGAGGAAAATAACACGGCTCCCATCATGCGCGAATTGGAAAACCTGGTCATGCTGAAGGTTGTTGATTCCCACTGGATGGAACATCTCGATGCCATGGATGCCCTGCGCGAAGGCATTGGGCTGCGCGCCTATGGACAGCGTGATCCGTTGGTTGAATACAAGTTCGAAGCCTATGAAATGTTCGAAGCCATGAAGGAAGCCATCGTCGATGATGTGGTCCGTTATATGTACCGCGTCAACGTCGTTACCCAGCCTGTTGTGGAAGACCATTTGAGCGAAGCCTCGACGAACAACCCGAACGTCGACGGCAGTACAGAAACGCCGAAGGAACCGGTCAGAAATGACAGCACGGTGGGGCGGAACGATCCCTGCCCCTGCGGCAGCGGCAAGAAATACAAGAATTGCTGTGGTAAAAATCAAAACAGCTGACACCGCACAGTCATGAAGAACGGGACCTTGCCATAGGTCCGGAAAAAAGGCCTGCGCCTTTTTTCGTGCGGCGCATGACAGAAAAGGGGATGCCGCCTTGGCGGCAGCCCCTTTCGGACATTGAAGGGAAGAATCCAACATGGGGCCCTGTGGCTCCTCATTCAATAGGAAAGGGATTGAACGAATCGTGTTACTTGAAGAATTAAGACCGCAGATCGGCGAACTCAGAAACCGTCTTGGCGAACTCAAGACGGGCCTTAAAATCGAACCCAAGAAGGAACGCATCCAGGACCTTGATTACCAGATGGCGGCACCGGGCTTTTGGGATGATCCCGATAAGGCCCAGAAAGTCGCCCAGGAAGCCAATAACCTGAAATCAGAAGTGGATACCTTTACGAGCCTTGAAACGAAGGTCGACGACCTCGATACCTTTGGGAAATGGCCATGGAAGAAAAGGACGACACCCTGGTTTCCGAAATGGAATCGGAACTGGAAGGGGCCAAGCATACCCTTTCGGAACTGGAACTGGGCATGCTGCTCAGTGATGAATACGATGCCAACAATGCCATCATGAACCTTCATGCTGGTGCGGGCGGAACGGAAGCCCAGGATTGGACGGGCATGCTTCTGCGGATGTTCACGCGCTATGCCGAAGGAAAGGGTTTTGAAGTGGAACTGCTCGATGTCCTGCCCGGTGAAGAAGCAGGAACCAAGAGTGCTACCCTTGCCATCAAGGGACATAATGCCTATGGGTTCCTCAAAAGCGAGAAGGGCGTGCACCGTCTTGTCCGTATTTCTCCTTTTGACTCCAATGCCCGCCGCCACACCTCCTTTGCGGCGGTGGACGTTATGCCGGAAATCGATAATACGGTGGAAGTCAACATCAACATGGACGATGTCCGCGTTGACTACTACCGCGCCAGCGGTGCTGGCGGACAGCACGTCAACAAGACGTCTTCGGCTGTCCGTATGACCCATTTGCCGACGGGCATTGTTGTCCAGTGCCAGAACGAACGGTCCCAGCTGCAGAACAAGGAACGCTGCCTGCAGCTGCTGCGTGCCAAACTCTTTGAATACGAAAAGGCCATCCAAGATCAAAAAATCAGCGACCTTGCCGGAGACTATCAGGCCATCGAGTGGGGGAGCCAGATCCGCTCCTATGTTTTCCAGCCTATACCTTGGTCAAGGATCATCGGACTGGCGCGGAAACCGGCAATATCCAAGCCGTTATGGACGGGGACCTGGATCTTTTTGTGGAAAGCTATCTCCGCAGCCTGAAACATTGATCAGGGGAAAGGGGTAAGCCGTGAAGAAAATCAAACAGCTATTTGTGGTCCTCGTCAGTCTCGGCCTTTTGGCCTCCCTTTGTCTTAACTGGAGCCGGCATCAGGTGGAACAGGCCAATCGGAGTATGGAAACGGTCATGGATTATCAGGCCCTGGTCCGTATGGCGGACAGTGAGGGTCTATCGAGGCAGAGCGTCTTCAAAAAGTTCAAGGACGCCGGCGTCACGACCCTTGCCGTTTCAGACCGCACCATCATGGAGATGGCAGGCGAAGGCCTTGTTACTTACTATACGGGCGGCGAGCTCCTGCGTCAAAAGGAAATCGGCGGCCTGAGCCCGAGCTGGCAGGCCATTGTATCCTCACCGGATTTTACCTATCAGGCTGTCTACCTGGCCGATGGAACGAGCCGCCGCACCTTTGATGCCCTCATTGAAACACTGGGCGCCCGTTTTGACAGGGACCGCTTCCAGAAGGTCTCCGATACGCCCCGTGTCTACATGCTCAAGGCTCCGACGGCCCTCAATAAGAATCCTTTCAGCCAGGACCAGCTGGGCATCCAGGAAACGCCCTTGATCCTTGTGCCGGACGAGCTTCTTGCCGCCAAGGAAAATGGCTTTATGGTGGCCATTCGTCCCAATAATTTTGTAAAGACCACCAAGGATGAAGAAAAAGCTCAGCAGCAGCTTGCTGTGTTCTTTAAGGAAATTGATGAAACGGGAGCCGATGTTTCGCTCATCATTGGCAGCGGCCGCAGCATGCTCGGCGAGCCTCGCTATCTCAAAAATGTGGCGAACGCGCTCAAAAAGCGGCATATCACCCTGGGTATGGTCGAAGCCGATGTACAGCTCCAGTTCATCAAGATGGACGGACTTGTACCCCTTTCGGAAGTCATGGACTATGATGCTGCCCGCGTCTATACCATTGCCGAAGACGAGCAGCGCAAGATGAAGGTCTTTGATGCGTTCCGCCGCTGGTCCCTTGCCGATGATGAGCGCAATATCCGCGTCAACTACATCCGTCCTTTTGTTACCGGTCTTAATGGCAACACGGCCCTTGAAACGAACCTTGAATACGTAAGTGATGTGACGCGTGACGTGGCATCCCATGGATATATAAGCGGACGGGCCGGCGTCTTTGCCCCGTACCATTCGTCCCGTCTTTTCTATGTGCCCATGGCTTTTTCTGTCGTGGCCGCTTGGTGCCTTTATTT
>ENA-OQCE01001042-OQCE01001042.1-human-gut-metagenome-genome-assembly--contig:-NODE-1042-length-12277-cov-1.833416_pt1 | contig 12277 bp, 15 predicted proteins | sample MGYA00242495_ERZ504572 | MGnify/ENA primary metagenome ERZ504572 (study PRJEB26092, sample SAMD00036228) | human gut metagenome | host: Homo sapiens | study: EMG produced TPA metagenomics assembly of...
CTATTACTGCTCCTGCCACAAATGCTGCCAGCACACAGTCTGTCAATATTTTTAAATTTGTAAATCCACCGATAACGGAAAAAAGTTTGATATCTCCGGCGCCCAACACACCTATGAGATAAAAAAGGAAGTGTTCCATCGATGATGGATTTCTGGAATGGCAGATCCTTGCGTTCCGGACAGCCGGCTTTGTCAAGCTGGGAAATCAGTGCAGTTTTGTCTACACGGATACCCATCGAAGATAATTCCAATGCAATATCAAGAACCGGATAATAAACAAGAATATCTGCATTTAAAGCCCAGTCATCGTAATCCGGAGCACGTCCGTCGTGCGGTTCGCCGGACTCTAAGGTGTCACCGATCTGCATGATACATACAGCACCTTTTGCCTTGGTAATATAATACTCACGTTCCTTCGGTGTGTTGTCCGGGAACAGATCCTCCAGTTCCTGGGAGGTGATAAAGAAAATTTCCTTTGGAAGGATCAGATCAATGTAATCATACTGGATGGCCATATACTGTTCTGTTTTGCGAAGACACTTATATACGGTACGAACGGTCTCTTTTAAATAGTCCAGATTACGGTCTTCTTTATGAATGATTTTTTCCCAGTCCCACTGATCTACGAAAATAGAATGAATGTTGTCCGTACTTTCATCGCGGCGGATGGCATTCATATCCGTGTAGATGCCTTCTCCGACCTGAAATCCGTATTTTTTCAGGGCGTAACGTTTCCATTTTGCGAGAGAATGGACAACTTCGGCATTTTTATCGTCCTGCTCCTTAATACCGAAAGTAACCGGGCGCTCATAACCGTTTAAGTTATCATTAAGACCGGTTGCCGGGTCTACAAAAAGAGGAGCAGAAACACGTGTCAGATGCAGTCTCTGCGCCAGCAGTGCCTGAAAGAAATCTTTGACTGTCTTGATGGCAAGCTGTGTGTCATGAAGATTCAGTTCTGATTTGTATTGTTTTGGTAAAATAAGATTTTCCATGAGATCTCCTTTGTTATATTGTTACTCTGTGTTTCATTATAGCACATGAACTATGGAATTCAAGTCAAAAAGGTGTTAGAATTAGGATATGATTTTACAGAATGAAATGGAGAAAAGCAGATGAAAAAAGAAGATTTAACCGTTCCGGCAATTTTTGCGGAGGCGATAGGAATGATCCTTGGAATTGTCTATATCGGACTGCAGATCTATTATGGGATTGTCTATAAAGTTGCGCCATATAAATTTATCTGTAACATTGCAGGAGTTGTTCTGATCTATGTGGGACTCAGCCTGGTAAGCTGTCAGCCGGAAAAAATAAACCGGCTTCCGAAAGAGGTGTGTGTGGGAAAGGTGCGTAAATATTCCATCCGGATGATCCGGCTGGTAAAACTGGTGTTTATCATCGGTCTGATGGTTCCGTGTGTGGGAGATGTGATCGGGATCGAACTCAAGGACGCGTACAGTCTGCTGGTGATTGCCGCTATCCTTGTGATCACCGTGTTTTATGAGTACCGGATCATTCAGCTGCTTCGAAATGATCATCATGATCAGGGGCAGCCATAAGGCGCGCCGCTTTCTGATCGCGCCATTTCGTTCCCAGGCGGAATAAGGAAAAGCCCAAAACGAGAGAAACAATCGTAAAGAGAAAGATGATAATTCCCAGAAGATCCGTTTCTTTGAGATTGTTCAGTAGCGGTCCGATGATGGTTCCCCAGAAGTTGAACAGGATGTGGAAGAACATTGAGAAATAGATGCTTCCTCCTTTTTCACAGATCCATCCCAGTACAAGACCGAGAACAAATGCATAAATTCCCTGAATCCAGTTCATGTGAAAGATTCCGAAGAGAACCGCCTGCATCAGGTTGGCAGCCCAGAACGGAAGTGCCCGTCGGACCAGACGCATGGTGACGCCGCGGAAAACCAGTTCTTCACAGACAGGACCGAGAATTACGGCATAGATAAACATGAACAGTCCGATGTCGGAGTCTAAGCCTGCGGTTTCCATGAGTTTTTCGTACTGGCTGAGCCAGTTCGGGAAAAGAAGAGATACCGCAGAAGTCAGATAACCGGAAAAGAACTGCATGCCGGGAATCAGAAGAATGATGGATAAAAACTGCAGAGGATGAAACGTGAGGGATGGTTTTGGAAGATAATTGCCCCCACAGGAGCGATAATACCATATTCCCATGAATACGATGCAGGTTACGGTATAAATCAGCATGATGCATGCATTAAACTCCGTATTGGTCAGAAGTGTTTCGATGGTATCGGCATCAAAGCCTGTGCTCTGGGAGGCCGGACACAGAAACAGAGCTGCGATTCCGAACATAAAAAAAGAAGCCAGTATCTGTGCAGCTGTTGTTGTTAAAATTGGCAGAAAGCCGGAAAAAAAATAACCGATCTTTTTCATATCATAGATTCTCCATTCGTTTTCGTGTTTGGTAAACTGTACTAAACATTATAGCATAACAATGGGGTAATGCAAGAAATCTGTTTACTTTAAAACTTTAATATGATAAAATACAGACATGATTTTTGGAAGGAAAGAGGGAGCATAATGAGCAAGAAACTTAAAAACAGAGGCAGTAGATCATCTGTTTGATGCAATTTTATGTCTGCAGAACAGAGAGGAATGTTATACATTTTTTGAGGATGTGTGTACGGTCAATGAATTGCTTTCTTTATCACAGCGATTTGAAGTGGCGGGAATGCTGCGGGATCAGAAGACATACCTTGATATTGCGGAAAAGACGGGGGCGTCTACAGCGACGATCAGCCGTGTCAATCGTTCTTTGAACTATGGAAATGACGGATATGAGATGGTATTCAGCCGTCTGTCACAGAAACATCCGGAACAGGAATAGAAAAAGGCACGGATGCGTATCTGCATCTGTGCCTGAAAATACAATCATCGTTTGGATTAAACGGTGTCTTTTTTGGAGGATTCCTTTTTGGAATTCTCTTTTTTATTTGTTTTACTGTTTTGACTGTTGATATTGTCGATAACACTTTCGATAATCATCTTTTTGATGTATACGTCGTAGCTGAGCAGACAGATAAAACTGAAATTCTGCAGAAATTCCTGATCATTTTCCGGAAATTTCCGGAACGTCTCACGGGAGAGTGCATATTTTTTTCCGAGATCTTTTAATAATTTCTCGGACTCGGTGCTCTCTAAATTAAAAACCTCGTTATAGACATCTTCCATATTAAATCCGGCTTTGTTGCCAAAATAATGTTCCGTCAGGGGATTTAACAGGGACTGGATGTCGTTGATGCTGAGCAGATTCTTAAAATAGTAAATGAATAACAGGGTCAGCACATGCTCCTTGGAATATTTTTTCTTCTCCGGGGCAGGGAGCAGATTGTTTTTGGCATAATTGTTGATCATTGTTTTGGTCAGAATTTTATCATCTTCATAGCGTTTGCAGGCTTCTAACTGCTCGTCCATAAAGGTCGTGACCTGATCCATATATAAACCGATATTTGGAATGTCTTCCGTTTTGATGTAATCGATTGAAACCAGTTTCTTCTGCAGTGCAGCAAGAAATTCTTTTACTTCGTTGTCCATATTTTCACCTCATATCACATTATATAGTAATAAAAACTAGATGACAAGGCATTTTCATGCTTTTTTCAAAAAACAAAAGAATGTATGTTCTATTCGGACTATCTATGATATAATGAGACACACGAATAATGAATTATGGAAAGAGACGGAGAAACGATATGAGCTTATTAGATGCACTGAACGAACCACAGCGGCAGGCTGTGATGGCAACCGACGGACCGCTTCTGATTCTGGCAGGTGCCGGGTCCGGAAAAACCAGAGTACTGACACATCGTACGGCATATCTGATTGAGGAATGCGGGGTTAATCCCTACAATATCATGGCAATCACGTTTACCAATAAAGCGGCAGGGGAGATGCGGGAGCGTATTGACCAGATGGTGGGATATGGTTCGGAAAGTATCTGGGTGTGCACATTCCATTCCACCTGTGTGCGTATTTTGCGCAGATATATTGACAGGCTGGGGTTTGGCACCAATTTTACCATCTACGATTCCGATGATCAGAAGACTCTGATGAAGGATATCTGCAAACGTCTGGAAATCGATACGAAAATGTACAAAGAGAAAATGTTTCTTTCTGCTATTTCCTCCGCAAAAGATGAGCTGATCGATCCGATCGAATTTGAGACGCGCGCGGCAGGCGATTATGTGAAACGAAAACAGGCCCAGGTTTACCGGGAATATCAGCAGGCGTTAAAGCAGAATAATGCATTGGATTTTGATGATCTGATCATGAAAACCGTGGAACTGTTCAAACTGGACAAAGAGGTGCTTGCCTCGTATCAGGATCGTTTCCGCTATATTATGGTGGATGAGTATCAGGATACCAATACCGCACAGTTTGAACTGATCCGTCTGCTGGCTTTAAAATACCAGAATCTTTGTGTTGTAGGTGATGATGATCAGTCTATCTATAAGTTCCGGGGAGCAAATATTTACAATATTCTGAATTTTGAACATCATTTTCCGGATGCCACAGTGATCAAACTGGAGCAGAATTACCGGAGCACGCAAAATATTCTGGATGCAGCCAATGCTGTGATTGCCAACAATCAGGGGCGAAAGGAAAAGCGTCTGTGGACGGACAATGGAGCCGGGGACAAGATCACCTTTGAGCAGCTGGATACGGCGGCAGAGGAAGCGGATTTTGTGGCAAGGGATATTGCCCGGCGGGTACGCAAAGGAGAGTATCAGTATAAAGACTGTGCCATTCTCTATCGTACCAATGCACAGTCCCGTCTCTTTGAGGAACGTTTTATTACAGCAAATATTCCATATAAAATTTTTGGCGGCGTAAATTTCTACGCCCGTAAGGAAGTGAAGGATCTGCTGGCATATTTAAAGACCATCGACAATGGGCAGGATGATCTGGCGGTGCGGCGTATCATCAATATCCCAAAACGTGGAATTGGTGCGGCATCGATCAACAAAGTGGCATTGTATGCCCAGGAGCAGGAGATCAGTTTTTATGATGCGCTCTGTGTGGCAGAACAGGTACCGGGGCTGGGCAAAGCGGCAGCAAAGATCCGGCCGTTTGTGTTGTTTATCCAGTCTATGAAAGCAAAGGCAAAGCTGCTTTCCGTGGCAGATCTGCTGCAGGAAGTTATTGAAACGACCGGTTATGTCAGAGAACTCGAAGCAGAGGGAACGGATGAGGCAGAGGCAAGAATCGAAAATATTGACGAATTGATCAGCAAAGCTGTGGATTATGCGGAGGGGGAAGAAGCTCCGACCTTAAACGGCTTTCTGGAAAATGTCGCTCTGGTTGCGGATATTGACAGTTTTGACGAAAACAGTGACTATGTGGTACTTATGACTTTACATAGTGCGAAAGGACTTGAATTTCCGAATGTCTATCTGGCAGGACTTGAGGACGGACTGTTTCCGAGTTATATGTCTATTACGAGTGATAACTCCCAGGCCGAGATCGAGGAAGAACGGCGTCTGGCATATGTGGGAATTACCCGTGCAAAGAAAAATCTGACAATCACTTCCGCGCGTGTGCGCATGGTGCGGGGGCAGACACAGTATGGAAAAGTATCCCGTTTTGTCAGGGAAATTCCGCCGGAACTTCTTTCCGGAAAGATTTATGAGCCAAAGACAAAGGAAGAACCCATCGAACAGTCCACATTTCAGAAGGCGCGTAAGGCATTCCGGACGGTGCCGAGTTATGGTGGAAGCGGATATGGAAAAGAAGTGGGAGAGGGATATGGATCGACCTTCCGTTCCTCCAAAGCCACAAAACCGGTATATACAAAGGTGGAAAACCAGCGTGATTTTGGTTCCGCGGGTGGAGCATTGTCCTATCAGGTGGGAGATCGTGTCCGCCACATCAAATTTGGCGATGGAGAAGTCATGGCAATTGTTTCCGGGGGCAGGGACTATGAAGTGACCGTAGATTTCGACAAAGCCGGAACAAAGAAGATGTTTGCAAGCTTTGCAAAATTAAAAAAGATATGATAAATTTTTTTATAAACACAAATTTTCATAGGAAAACAGGGAAAAGATATGCTATAATGGATGTAATTAAAAATGCAGGAAGGAGAAGTGCCATCATGAGTAAAGTAGAAGATATTTTAGCATCTACCAAAGTGGGGGATGTTTTGGATGCAGCAAAGCTTAATAAGTTTTTGAAGAGACAGGAAGAAGAGGAGAAGAAACCTTCCAAATTCGTGATTGTATTCGCCGTGATTGGAATCGTTGTCGCAGTTGCAGCAGCAATCTATGGAATTTATCGTTTCTTTACACCGGATTATCTGGATGATTTTGAGGACGATTTTGAAGATGAGTTCGACAATGACTTCTTCGAGGATGAGGATGATGAGCCGGCTGCAGAGTCTAAGGATGCTTCCGCAGACAAGACAGAGGACTAATCATTGTCGGAAGCGTGAGAACTTTCAGGCAGTTTGAGCGGTGCGCAGAAAAAGAAAACCGAACGAAGAAAGAAGGGACTGCAGTTGTGTAGTCCCTTTTTCTGTAAGAAAATAAGATTCAGAATGATGCATGAGGAGTAAAAGAATGAAAAAAGGGCAGATTGCAGAAGGAAACGTAACAACCGTAGAATTCCCGAACAAAGGGATTGTGATGACAGACGAGGGAGAACGCGTCATCGTCAAGAATACCATTCCGGGACAGCGTGTTTCCTTTGCAGTAAATAAGGTACGAAAAGGAAAAGCGGAAGGACGGCTTCTGGAAACCGTGAAGAAATCGCCACGGGAGACCGCAGATACCTGCCGGCATTTCGGACAGTGCGGAGGATGTACGTATCAGAGTCTGCCTTATGAAGAACAGTTAAAGATCAAGGAGACACAGGTACGCGGCATGATAGAGCAGGCGATCGGGGATGCCTGTGCTTATGAGTTTCTGCCAATCAGACACAGTCCGCGGGTGCTTGCTTACCGTAACAAAATGGAATTTTCATTTGGAGATGAATACAAGGACGGACCGCTGGCACTTGGAATGCACAAGCGCGGCAGTTTTTACGATATTGTAACGGTAGAGGACTGCCGGATCGTGGATGGCGATTTCCGTGCGATTCTCATGGCAACGCTCGCTTATTTCAGGGAGCAGGAAATCTTCTTCTATCACAGACTGCGTCATACCGGGTATCTGCGCCATCTTCTTGTGCGAAAGGCAGTAAAGACCGGAGAGATTTTAGTTGATCTGATCACTACGACGCAGGATTGGAGAAATGTACAGGAGCAGGCGCCGGACGAGCGCGCAAAGATAGAGGCTGCATTGCTGGAAAAGCAGGCAGATGTCCACATGCCGGAACGGTAAACGAAGAAAAAGAAAAGCAGCTTTTAGCCGGATGGAAAGATGTACTTCTGGCACTTTCCCTGGAAGGAACCTTAAAAGGAGTACTCCACACAAAAAATGACAGCGTGGCGGATGTCGTAAAAAACGAAGGAACGGAAGTACTTTTCGGACAGGATTATTTTTATGAGGAGCTGTTGGGACTGCGTTTTCAGATTTCACCGTTTTCTTTTTTCCAGACAAACTCTCTCGGAGCAGAAGTGCTTTATTCCACAGCCCGCGAATTTATCCTCGGGGATAATCCGGACATGCTGGCAGACAAGACCGTTTATGATCTGTACAGCGGTACCGGTACGATCGCACAGATGCTCGCTCCGGTCTGCAAAAAAGTTGTGGGCGTGGAGATCATCGAGGAAGCGGTAGAGGCGGCAAAAGAGAATGCGGCACTCAATCATCTGGACAACTGTGAATTTTTGGCGGGTGATGTCTTAAAGGTGCTCGATACGATTGAGGAACGGCCGGATTATATTGTGCTTGATCCGCCAAGGGATGGTATTCATCCGAAGGCGCTGGAAAAGATTATCAATTATGGTGTGGATCATATGATTTATATTTCGTGTAAGCCGACGAGTCTGGCGCGGGATCTGGAGGTGCTGCTGGCGCGGGGGTATGTCGTGGATAAGGTGCAGTGCGTGGATATGTTTCCGAATACCGTGCATGTGGAGACGGTTGTCTTACTTTCCAAGGGCGCTAAAGGTCCGGTGGACCTTTGCTCAGCGTGGACCGAAGTGGAACGGAGAATGGCCGACAGCAGAAAAGTGAAGGTGGACTTCTCTCTGGAGGATATGGATTTATCTGAATTCAAAGGAAAAGCAACTTATGAGCAGATAAAGACTTATGTACTGGAGCAGACAGGACTTAAGGTTTCATCACTGTATATCGCACAGATTAAGAAGAAGTGTGGATTGGATGTCGGTGAGAATTTTAATTTGCCTAAATCTGAGAATGCGAGACAGCCACAGTGTACACCGGAGAAGGAAGATGCAATTATGCAGGCGTTTAGACATTTTGGAATCATATAGATTGTGGATAAGCAGCATCATGTGTTAAAAATATAGTGAAGTATGGAAAAAAGGACATTCCGGAACTGTAGATTTTACAGGTAAGGGGATGTCCTTTTTACTGATATGGAAGTGTTCAAGGAACAAGGTAATGATACTGAGAGATATTAAGACTGATATAAATAATATCTATCATATCTATCAGATGATATGGATTGAAGAGATTGTGATACAAATTGAAAAATTCACGTTTTCGTGATATACTTTCCTTATATATGTTGGCAAAATAATGGAGGGATGACATGGCGGTCAGTTATAAAAAATTATTCCATTTACTGATAGAAAAAAATATGACGAATGCACAGTTGCAGCAGGAGGCTGGCTTCTCCGCAAATATCATCACACGGCTGAAACGTAATGGTATATTTCCCTCGAAAGCGTAGAGAGTATATGCCGTGTTCTGAACTGTGGCGTTGATGATATTCTGGAATTTGTACCAGAGGATAACGGAGGAAAAGAGAATGGTTGATACCAAAAAGGAACAGGAACGTGATGAACTGCACCGTGCAATATGGGCAATTGCAGATGAGTTGCGTGGAGCAGTCGATGGTTGGGACTTCAAAAATTATGTTCTTGGCACGATGTTCTATCGTTATATTTCTGAAAATCTGTGTAATTACATAAACAGCGGTGAGATTGATGCAGGTAACACCGATTTTGACTTTGCAAAAATGTCGGATGAGGATGCAGAAGAAGCAAGAGAAGGACTGGTAGAGGAAAAGGGATTTTTTATCCTTCCGAGTGAACTTTTCTGTAATGTCCGTGCTAATGCTGCGAATGATGAAAACTTAAATGAAACACTGGAGCGTGTGTTCCGCCACATTGAGGAATCAGCGAAAGGCAGTGAGGCAGAGAGCGACTTTGCCGGACTGTTTGATGACTATGATGTAAACAGCAATAAACTGGGTTCTACCGTTGCAAAGCGTAATGAAAAACTTGTAAAGCTGCTGAATGGCGTAGGTGAAATGAATCTGGGAGATGTGAAAGATCATTCCATTGATGCCTTTGGTGATGCATATGAGTACCTTATGACCATGTATGCATCGAATGCCGGAAAATCTGGTGGAGAGTTTTTTACTCCGGCAGATGTGTCTGAATTGCTTACACGTCTTGGAACAGTAGGAAAAACAGAAATTAATAAAGTGTATGACCCGGCTTGCGGTTCAGGGTCATTGCTTCTGAAGGCTGAGAAAATTCTTGGTAAGGATGCTATCCGTAATGGTTTTTATGGACAGGAGATTAACATTACAACCTACAACCTGTGCCGTATTAATATGTTCCTGCATGATGTGGGATTTGATAAATTTGATATAGCTTGTGAAGATACATTGCTCAGTCCTCAGCACTGGGATGATGAGCCATTTGAGTTGATCGTGTCTAATCCACCGTATTCTATTAAGTGGGCGGGAGACGAAAATCCACTGCTCATCAATGACCCTCGTTTTTGCTCCGGCTGGAGTTCTGGCACCTAAGAGCAAAGCGGATATGGCGTTTATTATGCACAGTCTGTCATGCTTGCGTCTAACGGAACTGCTGCCATCGTATGCTTTCCGGGAATTATGTACCGTGGTGGTGCAGAGCAGAAAATTCGTAAATATCTGGTAGATAACAACTATGTGGATTGCGTTATTCAGTTGCCGAGTAATTTGTTCTTTGGCACTTCGATTGCAACCTGTATCATGGTAATGAAAAAGAATAAGACGGATAATAAAACTCTGTTTATTGATGCCACAAGCGAGTGTGTGAAGGTTACCAACAATAATAAGCTGACACCAGAGAATATTGATCGTATCGTGGATGTGTTTGCTAAACGTGAAGACGTGGAGCATTTTGCACATCTGGCAAGCTATGAAGAAGTATCCGGCAATGATTATAATTTGTCTGTATCCACCTATGTCGAAGCTGAAGATACCAGAGAGAAAATTGACATCGTGAAGTTGAATGCGGAAATTAAGGAAATTGTTGCCCGTGAGCAGGTGCTCCGTGATGAAATTGATAAGATCATCACAGAAATCGAGGTGTGATTTATGGGAGAATTTTTTCCAAATCAATACTGGGGAATGGATATATGGAAACATCAGGAATTGCCGATAATAGAATCACATGATTTTAATTTCTTTAGATGCCTTGAATTTAACGATGGTTATTATGGAAAAACAGTAAGTGAACTTCATAGCGGGAATCTGAGATTAAGTAGAAAAGATAATAGGTATTCAAATCTCTTTCCCGGTCAAAAACTGTCATATTGGCAGATAGTCCGCAAACGGCAAGGGCAGAAATCAAAAAGTGGGGATCAGGTAATAATATTTTGACATTTTGGGCATATGATGATGGGAGCAGTTTTATTCCTACAATTTATCCGGCTGAAAATATTCGGATAATTGATGGTGTTCACTTTGGTTTTGATAAGATTTTGAAAAAAGTTGGCAACCATGAAGAATTGACCCGTAGCGAAAAAGAGTTTATTGATAAAATAGGACGTGAAAAGCCAGATTGTCTGGCATATTATTCAGAAGCCAAAGCGGGAGGCGTTTGCTTTTATTTTTTTGAACAAGGTTTAAAAAACTTTCACTTCGAGAGGTTGCATTACGTTTAGGCGATTATAAAGGAAAGAACACAGCGAAGGTGACTTGTGCAGTTACAAGTGATTTTAACCCAGTATTGGAAGGATATGGATATTATTTTTCTCCAATTGCAAAGACAAAATATGATGATAAGTACATGACAAGTGATGAATATATACTGCGAAAGCAAGTTGAGGATTATTCACATGAACAAATAACGGAGATGATGCGATGAGCCGATTAGATGAATTAATTAATGAACTTTGTCCTAATGGTGTGGAATTTAAATGTTTAGGGGATATTGGACAAGTTAAAATGTGCAAGCGTATTCTGAAATCGCAGACTAATACAAACGGAGGAATACCATTTTATAAGATTGGGACTTTTGGAGGAGAGGCAAACGCTTTCATTTCTGAAGAATTATTTCAAGAGTATAGGGAGAAGTATTCATATCCTAAAGTTGGTGAGATTTTAATATCTGCGGCAGGAACAATTGGACGTACTGTAGTATATGATGGCGAACCAGCGTATTATCAAGATTCTAATATTGTATGGTTAGCACACGATGAGAGTAATATTTTAAATACTTTTTTAAGATACTGTTATGAATTAAAACCGTGGAATATATCATCAGGTGGAACTATTGCGAGATTATACAATGATAATATATTAAAAGCTAAGGTTCCTGTACCTCCTCTGGAGGTACAACGTGAAATAGTTCATATTTTGGACTCGTTCACGTTACTTACAGCCGAGCTTACAGCTGAGCTTACAGCTCGGAAGAAACAGTATGAATTTTACAGAGATAAAGTACTTTCTCATGATGGAATTTATCCAATGAAGCCGCTTGCTGAGTTGGGAAAGTGGTCTGGTGGAAAAACGCCATCTATGTCAGAAAAGAGTTTTTGGGATCAAGGCACAATCCCTTGGATTTCATCAAAAGACATGAAATCGTCAACATTAGAAGATACACAGGACCACATTACAGAAAAGGCAGTAAAAGAAGCATCTATGATAGTATATCCGGCAAATAGTATTGCCGTGGTAACAAGGTCTGGAATTTTAAAAACATACTTTTCCAGTTGCTATGTACCTTTTGAAACTACCATTAATCAGGATATAAAAATGCTTGTTGTTAATGAAGACATTCTTCCGAGGTACGCTTTTCAATCACCGACTGTACAGCTACGTACGTCTGAGCAATCGATCGATGTACAGCTACGTACTCTGACATCATCGATTGTACACTACGTACGCTAGATCGATC
>ENA-OQCE01001043-OQCE01001043.1-human-gut-metagenome-genome-assembly--contig:-NODE-1043-length-12276-cov-3.730266_pt1 | contig 12276 bp, 16 predicted proteins | sample MGYA00242495_ERZ504572 | MGnify/ENA primary metagenome ERZ504572 (study PRJEB26092, sample SAMD00036228) | human gut metagenome | host: Homo sapiens | study: EMG produced TPA metagenomics assembly of...
GCATTAAGAAAGCCAGAGAAACGGAGGTTCCAGAATAAGGGCCTCTGTTTTTTTGCGCCATTTTAGGGGCTGCCGCTAAGTGGCAAGCAATGCCTCTGTGGCCACAAGTGGCACAAAGGCGGCTTGTGGGGCTCGCCCCAAACCCGTATCTTCAGCCAACATGGTCCGAAGTGTCAGCGTCGCTTTGCTCCTTGTTTTCATAATCTCAACGCTCCTTTTTCTGCTTTCTTCCCGGTTCAGTGTAGCCCATCAAAGTGTCAATGTTCGCCTTGATCGTGACGATCTCCTGCATATCCCATCGTGCCTTTTGATATTCTCCATAGAACTGTTTTTTCTTTGCTGTAAGCTTACGGCCTTCTTCCTTCAGCACATCTCAGTAAATGAAGCTCGTTCTCTTAAGCGAACTTCTATTGTGACTCTTTCATCAAGAACCAGATGTACATTCTTAGCCATGGTATTCTCCTTGGATAACGCCATCCGGACTCTATTGCTGAGCCACAACTATAACTAGATATCAAGAGGTTTGCAACACTAACTTCTATGATATATTTTGCAATACTAAGTGCCAGTTTTTGAATGGACTGGAATTTAATTTTCCAATTCACCAACTATCGAGATATCCAATACCTCTTCCGCCTGCTGTTCATTATAACATTCACTCCATATTTACGCATAAAAAAGGATGCAGGGATTGACTCCCTACACCCTTCATTAGAATTATAATGTTACACCTGTCTTACATCCCGATCAGCCTCTCTCTCCGGCTTATCTTTTCCCTGTTTTTCTTGAATAATCCTCTTATTAATCTCAAGCCGTTCATGAATGGATAATTTCTTATCTTTTCCATCTACCGCCTGCTTCTGCTGTGCCGGTTTTCTATCTGTTTTTCCTACATCCTTAACAACTGCATTCGCTTCGGTACTTGTTACCCTCTCATCTGCTCTTCCTTCATATCTTTCTGCTATCTGCTGTTCTCGTCTCTCCTTCACACCTTTTTCCTCCAGATTACAAAAACTATGCAGATACGGAAGCACATGATTCTGCATGTCTGTCAGATCTTCCATATACTTTTGGAACTCTTCACTTCCTTTGCCTTTCTGGTAATTGATCCAATACTCATCTGTAAAAAAGTATAAACGATATTATGATTGTAATCTTCATATTTATTTTACAGTGTCAAAATACCCGATAATTCCTATGCATACGTCTTTCTTCATTGGCGACCACAGCGTATGCAATTTCATTTTATACTTCTGACTATTATTTTCCACTGTCGCTTTTAACTGCACAGAGATTTCTTTATTTTGTACAGATGTCTGGTGTAACAAAACCCGAATATATTGAACATCTTCTTCATTTACTCCGAATTCTTTGAACAGATCAATTTTCGAATTATTTCTCTGACATAATATCTGCCGTTTTCCATTTAATATAGTGAGCTGACCTGAAACCGCATTGTAATCAATCGAATTCATTCCACTGTTCGATTTGAAGAAATCGATTTTTTCCTGCATGACCTTGAATTGTCCACATTGTCCGTCCAGGATCATTTGAATCGCTGTATCATGATCAAAAGCTTTCTTATAGCATCTTTCACTTGTAAGTGCATCATAAACATCAACAATCGATACCACCTGTGCGGAGTTTGGTATTTCTTCACCTTTCAATCCATCCGGATAGCCCTTTCCATCCCATCTTTCATGATTCCACCTGCAGATTTCCCATGCGGTATGTACCAGTAGATGATCTTGTGGAAAATCCATGTCCTTAATTATAGCCGCGCCAAGCTCACTATGGGTTTTCATAATCTTAAATTCTTCATCGGTAAGTCTGCCTGGTTTATTCAATATTTCTTCCGGAATACGAATCTTACCAATATCATGAAGGGAAGAAGCAGTTGTAATCAAAGCAATATCTGCCTCTGTCAAAGGATAAGCATCTGTTACTTTTACCAGTTGTCTAGCATCATCTCCGTTGCTGTTTTAATATGCAGGATGTGTTCTCTGCTCTCGCTGTTACGGGATCCCAATATATTACTCATAATCCGGATCATGATATTATTATTTTCTTCTTTTTCGTAAACCTGATCATAAACTACATTGATTCGCTTCTTGTAGTACTGCGCGAACTACTTTCTCCTCATAGAATCCTTTTTTCCCTTGTATAATACTGTCAATATCCGCTTCTTCCAGCAACACATCATAATCCGCACGCATCCGAGCTGTAATCCGGTTGTAAAGACTAATGATTCCCGTTTCCATAGAGTCGCAGATCTCCATATCCTCAATTCCGGAACGGAACATCAGATAATCTGTTGTAAATCCACCAATGTCCACACCTACTACTTTAGGGTAAGAACGTATCTCCCGGTGCTGCAGCATAATCGCCGTATAATCCTGGGGAAATGCCATAACATCTGTGATAATTACATGATATTCTTTTTGCTTATAATTAAATTGAAGCATTTCTCCAGTTCCCCAGAAAAACGTCTCATATTTATCATAGAGTTCCGCAAAATGCTTCGGCGGCAGTCCTATTGGCATTTGAACTTGGATTAAATCACCTTTTTCGATATTCGGGTTTAATTCCAGTTCCTTTGCTATTCCTAAAAGTGTCAATAAGAAAAATCTTTGATCGGCAGTCTTATCTCTCTGATATGGAATTCTCCGGTTACTCGGCACATAAAATTTTCCGTTATACTCCAAATAATCAATTCCCCTGCCTGGCTAATATCGCTTTCACTGATTCCAGTCGTAAATACTGTATGAACCGTTTTGATATTTCTGTTTCCATGGTCGATTGCAATTCTGATTCGCTTTATCATATAGAATCTCTCCTTTTTTCTTTTCTACTTATTACATACGTTTTCTGTACGTGAAACGCAAAATAATAAGCAGAATATTATAAAAGGATCTCCTATATTTATATATGAGTTCTCGCCGTCATCCCTTATCCTTTTCATGATGCTGCTTTAGTTTAAGAAAGGATTCATCACTGATACAGTGTTCAATACGGCAGGCCTCCGTTTCCGCTATGTTAGGGCTGACTCCAGCAGATATAAGCTGTTCCTTAAAAAACTTATGCCGCTCATAAATTTTCTCTGCAATTTTTCGCCCTTCCTCTGTTAAAGAAATAAAGTGCTTATCATCCTTTGTAAGAAAACCGCCGTCACATAAAACATTAACTGCATGGCATACGCTAGGCTTTGAAACTCCTACATAACGGGCGACATCTACCGAACGTACCATACCTTTTTCTGTCTTGAGAACAAGGATTGCTTCCAGATAGTCCTCCCCAGATGCATGAATCTTCATCTTAAGTCATCCTCAAAGGCAAAGAACTTTTGCAACCGTTCCCGGCTTATTCTGTTCCATCCATCACTCCATAGCACTTTTCCGTTTTCTATAAAGACAAAGTAATTGCAGCACTCCGCAATCAGCTCCGGGTCATGAGTAACAATAAACAAGGTTTTCCCCAACGAACTCAATTCCCGCAAATTCTCTGCCACTTTTTTCATGTGCCGATAATCCAATCCGCTTGTAGGCTCGTCAAAAACAATAACCTGTTTATCAGACGCAATTGCGCTGGCAATCGCTACCCTCTGTTTCTGTCCGCCGGACAACGACATAGGATGGGCGTCTCTAAATTCTGAAATGTGCAGACTTTCCATAATACTTTCTGCCTCATGCGCCGCTTTTTCTTCATCTGAATTATCCAGACTAAGCAAGATTTCATCCATTACACTTTCCGTAAAAAGTTGGTGGTTTACGTCCTGCATAACCATATAGCAGGTCTTAATTCTCTGACTTGCCATATAAGTTTTTCCATTCATGCTCATACAGCCTTTTGCGGTTTTGAGCAATCCGCATAAATTGTTAGCAAAAGTCGTTTTCCCTGCTCCATTGTTGCCGACTACTCCAACCACCGAACCTTGCGGAATCATCAAATCTGATATATCCAGCACCTTCCGCTTTTTCTTCTTACCTCTGGAAGCATTTTTATAAGAAACTTCAAAGTCCCTGATATATAGCTGCTTTGTCGCACACACTGTGCTCTGCATTTTACTAAAATCTTCAGACTGTAAAGTTCTAAGACCCAGCGCGTGCAATTCGCCTGTAGATTTCTTTTTGAAGTCGGAGATGGAAAGGTTTTCTTTTATTTGCCCGCCCTGCATATATAGAACGCGATCTGCAATATCCATCAGGTAATACAGGCGATGTTCCGCAATCACAATCGTTTTCCCCTGTGCTTTCCATTTCCGCAATACATCTTTTAATTCTCTGATTGATTTAATATCCAAATTGGAAGATGGCTCGTCCAGTACAAATATATCCGGTTCCATTGCGGAAACGGACGCACAGGCAATTTTCTGTTTTTCACCACCGGACAGTGCAAATAAACTCCTATTCAGTAAATCTTCGATTTTTAACGCGCCTACCGTTTTTTCTATCCGCAAATTGATTTCGTCTGCGTCGATTGCCAAATTCTCACATCCAAATGCAATTTCACTGGTAGTATCCACTGTAAAAAATTGTGTCCTTGGATTTTGAAAAACAGAACCAACCACACCAGACAAAGCATAAAGGGATACATTTTTTACATCTATCCCTTCCACAATCGTCTGCCCGGTAAGCGTTCCTTCGTAATAATGCGGGATAAGCCCATTTATTAAACGTGTGAGTGTAGTCTTTCCGCAGCCGGATTCTCCGCAGATCAAAACAACCTCTCCGTCATGGATAGTCAAATTTATATTTTCGATTTTTCCTTTAGAACTGCCTTGCTCATATTGAAAGGCTACATCCTTAAACTCTATCATTTCAGTCCTCCTAAAAAAGCAGGAACACCAACAGGGCAGCAGTAACAATAATCATAAGCGCAAAATCTTTCCAATGGAAACCGATCTTACAAATGCTTGTACGCTTTTTTCCGTTTCCTAATCCTCTTGTCAAAGCTGCCGCAGACAGGTCATTCCCTATTGTTACTACAGACATCATAAGAGGGACAATTCGATATTCTAATACTGCTTGTGGATTCTTTAAAAAATTTTTCCCCGTGATTCCTCTCATACGCATAGCGTTTCCAATAGATCCAGCTTCTTCGGAAATTGTAGGGAAGAACCGGAACATAACAGAAAACGGGATAATGAATGCTTCTGGTATATGCATACGCTGCATGGCAAGGACAAATTCACTAACCTTTGTAGTCGAGAGAAGATAATAGCCCATCATGGCGCTTGGAAACCATCGTGTTCCAAATTGAGCCAGCAGCGATATTATAATTGTTCCTATTAGTCCCATATACGGAACAAGAAATATGTTCACCATCCATGAAACAACAAAAACAATCAAATAGATGATGGCAACCTTTTTCCTACTGCCCGAAAGCAGAAGGAAAAGGGTACCAATGCCAGAATCGGCTTTAACCAGAAACTAATACCGTCCGTTTTTCCGTCAATCATTACAATACTGAATATTACAAGCATATATAGCTTTGTTCTTGGATCAAGCCAGAAACGTCGCTCCGAATCAACTGACAGTAATAATTCTGGTTTCATTAAACAATGCCCGCCTTTACAAAATGCTTCTTCAAAATTGCCTTTCCTAAATATGCGCCGATCACTCCGCCAACAATGCCTAAAACAATGACTACCGGAAGCATCCAGTTAGCAGTAAGGCCCATAATGGCATTGATGTATTCGTCTGTACCGCCTCTGCTTCTGTACGCCTCAAAGAAAGTATCTCTCATAATCCACATAGGCAGCATGGAACCGATTACCCATTCAGTAAACACGCAATATCCCAGTACAGTATGTTTCCAGCTTTTATATTCGCCAGCCTTGAAAATTAAATCAGCAAGGAAACCGAATACGATTCCAAACGGAATAGAAATCCAGCTTTGTCCCATCAGAAAGCAGAGGACGCTGACCAGCGTACCCATAATAGTTGCCGCACCGAATTTCCCGGTCTTTGTCAGAAACAGCATGAACGGGATACCGCCCAGTATTCCTAGAACCAGTGGTATAATCACTGCAAAGATAGGAATATAACCCATCATACCCGTAATGAAAAACATAACAAAGTAGATGACAGTAAAGATACCGATGTTGATAAAGTCTTTTGCATTCAATTTTTTCTTGTCCATTGTAGGAACTCCTTTCTTTTATGCAAGGCTGTCTGCTTGATTTTCCAACCGATAGCTTTTTCTCTCATGCCAACAAAATCCGCGTAAATACCTTCTTGTTTGATAAGCTCATCATGCGTACCTTGCTGAGAGATTTTACCCCGGTCGATAACGATGATTTGATCCGCATTTTTTACGGTTTTCAAGCGATGGGCGATCATAATGATTGTTTTTCCCTGAGTCAGTGCTTCAATCGCCTTCTGAAGCTCTGCTTCATTTTCAGGATCGACATTTGCTGTGGCCTCGTCAAGAATAATGATGGGCGCATCTTTCATAATCGCTCTTGCAATAGAAATCCTCTGCTTTTCGCCCCCGGAAATAGTCGCACCGCTTTCTCCGATTACCGTCTGGTAGCCCTTCGGCAATGCTGAAATGAAGTCATGGCACCTTGCCGCCTTTGCTGCCTTTACGACATCTTCATGGGTGGCGTTAGGGCAGCCGAATTTGATATTGTTCTCAATCGTGTCAGGGAACAGATACACATTCTGGAATACCATGCTGATATTTTTCATCAGGCTGTCCAACTTATAATCTTTGACATCAATGCCGCCGATACGGACGCTGCCGCTGTCAACATCCCAAAAGCGTGCGATTAAATTTACCAGTGTTGTTTTTCCAGAACCGACGGACCGACAATCGCCGTTGTGGTTCCTTGTGGAATTGTGAGCGATACATGGTCGATTACTTTTTTATCCCCATAGGAAAAACTCACATCCTGCATTTCAATGTCCAGCCGGTCTGGGGTCTGTTCTTTGCCGTCAATGTCAATCTGAGGACTTTGGTTGATTTCTTCCACACGGTCAATAGAAGCATCGATCATGGAAAGCATAAAGAACATTTCTCCCGCGCTTTCCAACTGGCTATATACCATGAACGCCGATACTAAGATTATCAGACAATATGTCAATTCCAGCGTGCCGTTTATGAAAAGAGCGATAGAGCAGAAAGCAGCAGCGGCACTGGCAATCCGAAGGACAACCTGCTCGGCAGCTATATAGGGAATCCGCTGTCTTTCAATAAGCTGGTTTTTCCTCTTTGTTTCGTCAATAGATTTTTCCAGTGTAGTATTTGATTGCTTTGCCATGTGGAACGCTCGCACAACGCTCATTCCCTGTATGTATTCCAGTACAGCGTCCATAAATTCTGTTTGTGCATCCAACCGTATGGGAGATAATCTTTTGGAGCAGCGCAGGAGCATTGTGTTAATTACCATGAACAAAATTACGCCAGTTAAAAAAATCAAACTGATCTTCCAGCTAAAATAGCTCATGGCAACAGAAAAGATACTTGCGTGGATTACACCAACCAAAGTCCGTACGATAACAGCAAAGGACATGCTTTCAAGGTCGCTCATAGTCGCTGTTGAAACAGATGTGAGGTTGCCCAGACTATGGCTATTGAAATAACCCATCGGCATATATTTCATACGGTTGCCAATTTGAATCCTCTTATCCTCACACATTCGGTAGCTGCCTTCGCCTTCTTTTCCATGCGCCAGATACCAGAAAATAGCGGTGCCGATCACACTGACCAGCATAATACCGAAGGCTAAAAGCGCAGTCTGTGCGGTGATATTATCATGGACTAATCCGTCCAGCACTACCAGAAGGGCAGCAAATTGCAGAGCCTCTAAAATGCACCGTATGATTTCATAAAAGAGTCCTAAATACCAGTTTCGGCTCTGGCGGCCCGCAAATTCAAAAAATTTTCTAAAAGAATGTATCATACTGTTTTCACCTCCTTTGCACCCATATGGGCTGTCCACATCGTATGATAAAGACTGCACTCTTTTAGTAATTCCTCATGCGTTCCCTTCGCTTGGATTGTCCCATCCTTTACAACAACGATCTGGTCGGCATCCGTTATTGTGGACAGGCGGTGAGCAATTACAATCAATGTTTTTCCCTTTGTCAATCGGCTGATGGCCTCCTGTATTACCGCTTCATTTTCTGGGTCAGTATAGGAAGTTGCTTCATCAAGAATCACAATCGGGGCGTTTTTTAGCATAGCTCTGGCAATCGCAATTCTCTGGCGTTCTCCACCGGACAAGTGTCCTCCGGCACCGCCAACCACGGTTTCATATCCATGTTCAAGATTCATAATAAACTCGTGGCAGCCGGAAGCTTTGCAATCTGTTCCACTTCGGAATCACTTGCCTGCGGTTTGCCCATGCGGATATTGTTACGCACCGTATCATTAAAAAGATAATTGTCCTGCGATACATAGGAAATTAAATCGTTCAGTTGATCGGTAGAGATTTCTTTTACATTTTTATCGCCAATCGTAATCAATCCCCCGGTCACATCCCAAAAAGAAGCAATCAATTTTGCAATCGTTGATTTTCCGCTGCCGGACGGACCTACAAAAGCGGTAATCTTTCCTTGTAGAATTGTCAGATCAATTCCTTTCAATACCTCTTTTTCCTCGTATGCAAAATGGACATTTTCCAGAGAAATATCAAGATTTTGCAAATCGCATTTTCCCTCTGGCCGGACAAGCTCCGGCTGGTTTAATATACCGTCAATCTCCCCATTACCGTGCCTATTTTTGCAATATCATCGGTAAAGAACATTGCGGCAACAAGCGGGCCTGCAATTCCCAACGACAGGACAGTTACCGTAATAAAGGTTGCGGCAGACAGAGAACCATTCATGTAAAACAGACACCCAACGGGAAGTACACTAATCAGCGCCGCAGGCCATACACTCATCATAACCGCTGAATACTTTTGTGTGTCTTTCATCCAGTCTAAAATCAGGTTTGCATTTGCATGTACGGCATCTGTAAATTTCTGATAGGAATTGTCTGCCTGGTTAAATGCTTTAATGACTTCAATACCGCCTATGTATTCTACCGTTGTTGCGCTCATGTGATTTCCGGCTTTCACAACTTCCCCGTACTTCTTGGGATATTCTTTCATCATTCCCATGTAGCACATCATTCCAACCGGAATTGTAATCAGCGATACTAACGCCATTCTCCAGTCCAGAATGAACAGATAAATGATGATTGCGATTGGTACGAGAAGATTTGAGGTCATTTCCGGAATTACATGAGCAAGGGGAACCTCTAACTGTTCAATTCGTTCCACCATGCCATTTTTTAGCTGCCCGGACGGAGTGTTGAGAATATAGCCCATCGGCACTCTGGTAAGCTTTGAAGCAATTTTCCGCCTTGCCTCGGACAGCACTGCAAAGGTTGCTTCATGGGATGCCCTTGTGGAAATCCCCATCAATATTGCTTTTAGGACAAAGCCACCACGGAAATCAAACACCACATCATATAAAATGATAAATCCCGATTCCCGGAGAGCAACTCAATCGTCATTCTGGCTGTTGCAAAATAGGGAACAATGCCAAAGGCAACTCCCAACACAGCAAGAACAACAGAAATGATGTAGCCCGTCTTATGCGGTCTTGCAAACTCTACAAGTCTGCCAAATGGATTGCCGCCCTGCGACTGATTCATATAAATCCCTCCTTCTGTTAGTTTTTGCTAACTCTTATTCAAAAAAATAAGCCGATAATCTGTCATGTGATTTACACAAACAAATTATCGGCTCTGCGTCTTAGCGTCTGGCACTACTGATAATCGTATTTTCATGTTGTCAACATCTATCAAACATTCCTGTTTGCATTTGGGACAAAATATTGGAAAGTTCTTTAGTGAAGTATCTGCTCGTATCTTTGTCCGCGTTCTGCATTTACAAAAAGGGCAGTGTATCCATCCGTTTTCGTCCACACAAAAATCTTTTGTTTTCTGCATTTTCTTCACACCTTCTTTCCTATTTTCGATAGTATTCTTTCCAGCCATTCCCATAAAAAGAACGCAATTCATAGATATACTTCTTTGCTTCTTCCATCGGCATGTCATGGATTACTACCTCAAAGATGCCGGAGTAAAAAGCACTGGAAACAACGTGTAAAAATCCATCTGTAATGCGTCCCTCTGCCAGAGCTTTACTTCCAGCTTGAATCAAGAATTTTTTTGTGCAGCCCGTATCCAGTTCTACTAATCCTTCTAAAAAATCCTGATAGTAGTTTCCCGGTGCTCTGGTAATCAGCAGCTTAAATTCAGAAAAATACTCATAGATATATGCAATCACGCCTTCAAAACCACGATCTGAATATTCCATGATTTTTTCATTCTGCTCGCGCTCCGTCAAAGAAGAAAAACCATTTAATGACTGCCGCAACAACTCTTTCAGCCCGTTAGCTGCTGGTTCCACAAGAAATCGGAATAATCCCTCTTTATCTGAATACCGCGTATATATTGTGCTGGTGCTGACACCAGCATTTTGGGCAATCGTCCGTATTGAAGCATCCGTATAGCCTTTTTCCAAAAATTCTTCTTTTGCGCAGGCAAGAATTTTCTCGTCAAATTCTTCTACTCTACTTGCCATCTCTTATCCCCATCTCTTTCAAAACAACGTTTTTAAAACACAGTTTTTAATATATCACATTACAGCTGTATTTTCAATCCTTTTTCTTTAATTTTTCTCGCCTTTTATAAGTTGAACAAGCATATGCTATGCTGAACTGAATAAAATCCTTTAAAACATTCTGGGAGGAATTTCTATCCTAGAAAGGGCGAATCAGCTTATAGTGAATCCCGTGCTCCTCCAGCACCCTCTGGAACATCATCAGGGTTTCTTCTCTAGAGATTGTAAAATGCTTCGTAAACACACTACCGTTGTCTATTTGTATACATTCTACAGATAAGGAAAGCACTTCAAGTAATGTTCAAGGAAAACAGCGAAAGAATAGGTGCTGTGTACCTCGAATACTTCCACATACCGCCAACGGAAATACAGTATATTGATAAAAATTTCTTCCCATTTTTTATGCTCTATTACCCTGAATCCCATAAAATCCCCTTCTCTTTATTTTACTCTCTAATATTTTAAATCTTGCTGCTCTCTGAAATCGCCAAGAGCAGCCATATAACATTTTACTTGTGATAAAGTATAAATAATCGTTGATCGATATTATATTTTTCTGGAAATACTTCTATTTTTTCTATCCTATCATCCTTAATAATCGCAACCATTCCTCAGTATTTCTAAAAGTTTTTCCTCCTTTCTCTTCCAGCGCACTAGAGTCTTTCATCATAAATACTTGAGAGACAAGCATTTCCAGCGACTCTTCCACCTGTTCAATTATAAAGATTTTTCCTTTTTCAGATGTTATTTCTAGCATTTTGTCAAGCGTATATTTAATATTTTTTGCATTATTTAATACTCCGTTTGCAATAATTATATCCACTTTTTTCCCAAGATCTAAGTTATTTACATTTAACGTCATGTACTTTATATTTCTAAACTCAGAATATTTATGTTGTGCCTCCCGTAAGAAAACATAAGAAATATCAGAAAAATAGTAAATTACATTTTTACGCTCTTTTATTAACGGTAATACATTGTCTGTTGTTGCTCCTGTTCCAGCACCAAGTTCTAATATTTCTATGTGTTCTGTTGCATCTAAAAATTCTTTTATTTTTTTGTGCAATCTTTGTATTTAGATATTGGAATATGAATGTATCTTTATACAATGCTTCAGCATAGTCAAATTTACCCTCTGGAAATAATATATGCGTTGGATTTATTTCCCCTGAAAACAGTTCTGACAATGCTTTTATATTTTTTAATAAATATTCATTAGCTAATTTGTTACATAACTTTCCATTCCACAATTCTTCCATCTGACTCCATATTGTTTCAAAAAAATGTTCTGTTATTTTTAGCAACGCCGTGAATCCATTAGCTTCTTCTTTAATAAATCCATAACTGTTCAATACTTTTAACCAACGTCTCAATATCTCTTCATTTTCTGGCAAAGTGTTTATTTCGTTCTTTTATTTTCTTTAAAAGTAGATTTACAAATATACTCAGAAAAATTAATGCTTTTTTTCTTGATTTGTCTCAGTTTTTATGCTATAAAATATGCTTTTTAAGCTATTTTAAGGCTGTTTTTAAGATAGTGGAGTTAAATACTACGGAAGTGGAGTTAAGTGGGGTTAAAAATAGTCTGTCCAAGTTAATTTTCATCCGAAAAAGTTGATTATTTCCAAAATACTTAACTTATATTTGCAACGTGA
>ENA-OQCE01001044-OQCE01001044.1-human-gut-metagenome-genome-assembly--contig:-NODE-1044-length-12272-cov-3.369452_pt1 | contig 12272 bp, 16 predicted proteins | sample MGYA00242495_ERZ504572 | MGnify/ENA primary metagenome ERZ504572 (study PRJEB26092, sample SAMD00036228) | human gut metagenome | host: Homo sapiens | study: EMG produced TPA metagenomics assembly of...
CAAATGAAAATGGGCGGCTGAGTGTTGTGACGACAATTTTTCCTCCGTATGATTTTGTAAGGGAGATCGCCGGAGACTGCGTAGACTTAAAAATGCTTTTAAAACCCGGGGAGGAAAGTCATTCTTATGAGCGACGCCGCAAGATATGATCGCTATTGAAAACAGTGACGTGTTCATTTATGTCGGCGGGGAAAATGATGTGTGGGTTGAAGATATTTTAAGTTCCATGCCGGATAAAGACCGGGTTTCGATAAGACTTCTCGATTGTGTTGAAACGGAGGAAGAAGAACATGTAGAAGGAATGAAAGAACCGGCAGGAGACTCTCACCATGAAATGCACGGTGAAGAGAAACATGAGGATCTGTCCATGAAATTGACGAACATGTATGGACGTCTCCTGTCAATGCATCTGTGATCGTGGAGAAGATCAAAGAAGTTCTCATTCAAAAAGACTCTGAAAATAAAGCGGCGTATGAGGAAAACGCAGATAGATATCAGACAGAGCTTGCACAATTGGATAAGCGGTTTCGAGAAGTTGTGAGACAGTCAAAAAGAAATTTATTAATATTCGGAGATCGTTTTCCGTTTCTTTATTTTGCAAAAGAGTATGGATTGGAATATTATGCGGCATTTCCGGGATGCGCAGGTGATACAGAGCCGAGCGCGGCGACAATGGTATTTTTGATTGAAAAGGCAAAAGACGAGAACGTTCCGGCAGTGCTTAAAATGGAGTTAAGCAATGCAGACATTGCAAATGCGGTAGCCGAAGCTTCCGGTACGGAAGTGAGAATATTTTATAGCTGCCATAACCTTTCGGCAGAAGATTTTGAAAAAGGCGAGACATATCTTACGATGATGCAAAAGAACGCAGATACGTTAAAGGAGGTTTTGAACTGATGGCGCTGATAACGTGTGAAAATGTTTCCATCGGTTACGAAGGACAAACGGTTGTAAAAGAATTGAATTTTTCTATTGAAAGGGGAGATTACCTCTGCATTGTCGGAGAGAATGGATCAGGTAAAAGCACCCTTGTCAAAAGCCTGCTCGGACTAAAAGGCGCAGACCGGGGGAAAATCATATACGGAGACGGACTGAAGAAAAATGAGATCGGATATCTGCCGCAGAAAAATGAAGAGCAAAAAGGATTTCCTGCCAGCGTTTATGAAGTCGTTTTGTCGGGAAGATTAAACGGCCGTGGGTGGAAGCCGTTTTATAGGAAAGAAGATAAAGAAGCTGCGGCAGAAAAGATGGAAATGTTAGGAATCACAGATTTGGCGCGCCAATGCTTTCGGGATCTTTCGGGCGGACAGCAGCAAAGAGCGCTTCTTGCAAGGGCGCTTTGTGCGACGAAAAGCTACTTTTACTTGATGAACCTGTGACGGGACTTGATCCGATCGTAACAGGAGAATTTTATGATCTGATCCGAAAGATCAATCAGGAATCAAATATCGCGGTTGTGATGGTCTCTCATGATATAGAAACTGCAGTGGAAAATGCAAGTCATATTCTTCATTTGCAGGAGACGGTCCGATTTTTCGGAACGGCAGAAGACTATCGTAAAAGCCGGATCGGAAAGAAATTCCTCGGAGGTGAAGAGCATGATTGATACGATTGTGGAAATGTTTTCTTATCCGTTTATGGTACGGGCGTTTGCGGTAGGTTCATTAGTTGCCCTTTGCGCCGCGCTGCTTGGCGTCAGTCTTGTGCTGAAACAATATTCGATGATAGGAGACGGCTTGTCTCATGTTGGTTTTGGCGCTCTTGCGGTGGCAACTGCGTTTCAGGCAGCTCCGCTTTCTGTTGCGATCCCGGTTGTTGTACTTGCTGCTGTTTTGATTTTAAGGATAAAGGGAAACGGCAAGATCAAAGGTGATGCGGCAATCGCGCTTATTTCGACAACCTCTCTTGCCCTTGGAGTCATGGTGATTTCCATGACGACAGGAATGAATACAGATGTGTACAATTATATGTTCGGCAGTATTTTGGCTATGAGCGCCGAAGATGTTCGGCTGAGTGTTATTTTGGCGGGAATCGTTCTCGTTTTGTATCTTCTTTTTTATAATAAAATATTTGCGGTCACATTCGATGAAACATTTGCGCAGGCAACGGGAGTAAAAGCCAATCTGTACAATACGCTGATCGCTGTGCTGACAGCCGTGACAATCGTGCTTGGGATGCGGATGATGGGAGCTCTTTTGATCTCCAGTCTGATCATCTTTCCGGCGCTGACGTCGATGCGTGTATGCAGAACATTTCGGTCTGTCATTATAAATTCCGCCGTAATATCTGTTTTATGTCTTGTGATCGGGATTGCGATTTCTTATGTATGGGCAACTCCCGCAGGAGCAAGTGTTGTCATCGTAAATGCTGCGGCTCTAGCGGTGTATTCTATTGTCGGAATGATACGATGCAGAAAGTAACAGTTCCGACTGCGTCATTCGTAAAACCGCACGGGTGCTTCTTGTGGCCGGTGCTGCTGTTTTACTCATGAACGGGCGGACGTCTGTATGGCTGAACTGCTGCCATAGATAAAAAAGATCAAGGATAGGAAATTGACAAGATACCGGATACAAAGTATCATATTGCTTAAGATGCCGGAAGAGAAAATTTGGATTCGGAGTTGTTGTTTTTTCAGGCAATGAGAGTATGAGAGACAGACCCTTAGTTTGAGGAGGTAAGATTTTGAGACAGATTACGGGAAATAAGCTGCTCGTAAGAGCGTTAAAAGAAGAAGGAGTCGATACGATTTTCGGATATCCGGGAGCGTGTACGATTGATATTAGCGATGAGTTATACAGACAAGATGAGATCAAAGTGATCTTGCCAAGACATGAACAGGCGCTTGTACATGCGGCAGATGCATATGCGCGGACAACGGGGAAAGTCGGCGTGTGCCTTGTGACAAGCGGTCCGGGAGCGACGAATCTTGTTACCGGGTTGGCAACGGCGAATTATGACAGTGTGCCGTTAGTTTGTTTTACAGGTCAGGTGGCCCGCCATCTGATCGGAAACGATGCGTTTCAGGAAGTGGATATCGTAGGAATCACACGAAGTATTACAAAGTACGGTGTGACCGTGAGTAAAAGAGAAGATCTTGGAAGGATCATTAAAGAGGCGTTTTATATTGCGCGGACAGGGAGACCGGGACCAGTGCTGATCGACCTTCCGAAAGATGTGATGAGTGAGCTTGGAAGCCCGGAATATCCGGAAACGGTAAATCTTCGTGGATATAAGCCGAATACGAGCGTTCATATGGGGCAGCTTAAACGCGCGCTTAAGATGCTCAATAAGGCGAAAAAACCGCTGTTTCTTGCAGGAGGCGGAGTGAATATCGCAAGAGCGAATAAAGAGTTTACGGAAGTAGTCAATATAACAAACGTTCCTGTAGTGACGACGATCATGGGACGAGGCGCGGTTCCGACAGATCATCCGCTGTTTATCGGAAACCTGGGAATGCATGGGGCGTATGCCGCGAACATGGCAGTGAGCGAATGCGATCTGTTGTTTTCTATCGGTACTCGTTTTAATGATCGGATTACAGGGAAACTTCATGAATTTGCACCGAATGCACAGATTGTACATATAGATATTGATACAGCGTCGATATCAAGAAATATTCATGTGCATGTGCCTATTGTTGCCGATGCGAAAGAAGCTGTGGCGAAGATGAGAGAATATGTGGAACCATGTGAGACAAAAGAGTGGTTAGAACGTATCGCGCAGTGGAATGCAGAACATCCGCTTACAATGAAAGTTCACGGTTCGATAGGACCAAGAGATATTATCGAAGAGATGAACAGACAGTTTGACGATGCTATTATTACAACGGATGTAGGACAGCATCAGATGTTTGTGACGCAGTATGCAGAAATAACGGAAAAGAAGCAGCTCGTTACATCAGGCGGACTCGGAACTATGGGATATGGATTCCCCGCTGCGATCGGAGCAAGATAGGCAATCCGGACAGAACCGTGATCGCGATTTCCGGTGATGGCGGAATGCAGATGAATATACAGGAGTTTGCGACTGCTGTTTTGGAGGAACTTCCGTTGATTCTGTGCGTCTTTAATAATGAATATCTCGGTATGGTCCGTCAGTGGCAGAAACTGTTTTATGGAAAACGCTACGGGATGACGAATCTGCGTTCCGGGGCGTGTTCCGAAGAACAAATGGGGAAGAAATGCCGGAATATACACCGGATTTTGTGCGTCTGGCAGAAAGTTACGGCGCAAAGGGAATCCGCGTGACAAAGAAAGAAGAGATAAAGGAGCTTTTGAAGAAGCCGGAAAAAATACAACTGTGCCAACTTTGATCGAGTTTATCATTGATCCGGAAGAGATGGTTTATCCGATGATAAAACCGGGCGGAACACTGGAAGAAATGATTGTGGAATGTTAGAAGGGAGCGCGTGAATATGGAAAATAAAATGAAAAAAAGATGGATTTCCCTTTATGTTGAAAATCAAGTCGGCGTACTTTCAAAAATTACAGGACTTTTTTCCGGAAAGACATATAATCTGGACAGTCTGACAGTAGGAACAACGGAAGACCCGACAGTATCAAGAATGACGATCGCTACAGTGAGCGATGATGAAACTTTTGAGCAGATCAAAAAACAGCTGAACCGAATGGTAGAAGTGATCAAAGTGATTGATTTTACAAATATCTTTGTGCGTATGAAAGAAATTTTATATGTGAAAGTGTTTAAATGCACACCTGAGGATAAAGTTGAAGTGTTTCAGATTGCGGAAACGTTTAAGGCGAAAGTGATCGATTACGGAAAAGACAGTGTGCTTGTGGAGTTTGTTCAGACTGCTACGAAAAACGACGCGGTCGTAAAATTAATGAAGGAAGAATTTAAAACAATAGAAGTTGTCCGGGGAGGAAGCGTAGGAATAGAGTCTATCAGTATGATGGAACGATAGTCCGAAGCGCCGGGACGGTTAGTATAGCGGGATCGATTGTTGAAAAAACAGTCGATCCCGCTTTTTGTAACGGAAATGTGCCTTCTGATATTTCTGGGTTAATGTAAGAAAATGGATTTGCATTTTGGAAAAGTTATGATGAACTTTCAAATAAACAGTATATAACAGTTGACAAACAGTTATATACTGTTATATACTGTTTGACGAAAGGAGGAAGTATATGAAGATTATAATCAACAGTTCGTCGATGGTACCGATTTATGAACAAATTATGGATCAGATCAAATCACTTATTACAGGCGGAGATCTGAAGCAAAATGATGCTCTTCCTTCAGTCCGAACTCTTGCAAAAGAGTTGAAGATCAGTGCGCTGACTGTAAAGAAAGCGTATGATAATCTTGAACAGGAAGGATTTACAGTGACGATTCACGGAAAGGGAACTTATGTCGCGGCTTCAAATAAAGAGCGGATATTAGAGGAATTGAAAAGAGAGATAGAAAGCGATCTGGAAAAAGTAGTTCAAAAGGCAAGAGGATGTGGTCTGGATGACAGTCAGATTAGGGAAATGTTAGAGTTGATCATGGAGGACTAAAAGATGTTGGAAATAAATAAATTGCAAAAAAAATATGAAAATTTCGAGCTGAATTGTTCGATGAAGGTGGAAAAAGGGTATATTACGGCGCTCGTAGGTGAAAACGGAGCAGGAAAAAGTACAACATTTAAAGCGCTTCTCGCCTTATAAAGCCGGATGGAGGAGAAATCACTATCTTCGGGAAAAAACCTTTGGAGCTAACAGCGAAAGACAGAGCGAAGATGGGAATTGTTTTGACAGATTCGGGATTCAGCGGATATTTAAAAGTAAAAGATATCATACCGGTGATGGAGTCGCTATATACCGAATTTGAGAAGTCGCGTTTTCTGGATTTGTGTAATAAGTTGGATATTCCTCTTAATAAATCGATTAAAGAGTTTTCAACCGGAATGAAAGCAAAGTTGAAAGTGCTTTGCGCGCTGACGCATAAAGCGAAGTTTCTGCTTCTTGATGAACCGACAGCAGGTCTGGATGTGATGGCGAGAGAAAGTATTTTGAATCTGTTCAGAGAATATATGGAGGAAGACGGGGAGAGAACAATTTTGATCAGTTCCCATATTTCTTCTGATCTGGAAGGTTTGTGCGACGATATTTATATGATTCATGAAGGAAGGATTATCTTTCATGAAGATACGGATGTACTTCTGAATCAATACGGATTGCTGAAAGTAGATGAAAAGCAGTTTGAGGAACTTGACAAGAGGTATTTGCTGAAAAAAAGGAAAGAACATTATGGATATGCCTGTCTGACAAAAGAGAAACAATATTATATCGAAAATTATCCGGATATTGTAGTGGAAAAAGGCACTGTAGACGAATTGATTGCGATGATGATAGGAGGGAACGAACTGTGAAAGGACTTTTGATCAAAGATTTGAAATTAATGAAAAATAATGGGAAAAATCTGCTGCTGGTCTTTTTGATCATCGGAACGATGATGGGGATCATGACGAAAGAACTTTATGCGGCAGTTTGGATATGTCACTTTTATTTTTACTTTGTTTACGGTAAGTACGATCAGTTATGATGAATATGATAACGGTTATCCGTTTTTGTTTACTCTGCCGATTACAAGAAGACAGTATGTAAATGAAAAGTACGTGTTTGTTTTGATCATGACAGCGATTTCGTTTTTGGTCGGCATAATCTCAGTCGTTGTACAGTTTTTCTTACTTACTCCGAAAGAAAGCTTGACTGAACTTATCTTGATGTACGGAGTTTATACAATCACCGTATTGATTTTAAACGATATTATGATTCCTTTGAAATTAAGATTTGAAAGCGAGAAGGGCCGCTTGGTTATTCCTATTGTATTCGGAGGAGCAATGGTGATTGCCCTGATTGCTGCAAAATTAGCAGGAATGCTGTCGGAAACTTTAAAAGAGAAGTTTCTTCTGGCTGCTTTCAATATAGGAGAATATGGGATTGCAGCGATTGTCATAGTGGCGGCAGTTATTGTTACGATTGCTTCGTGGTTTTGGAGTCAGCGGATTTTAGAAAAAAAAGAGTTTTAAATCAGCGGTTTGATTTTATCGGTGAAAAAGCTTGAGGGAAAAAACAGAGTACAATCTGTTTTTTCTCTTGACAAAACTGCTTCTGCAAGTTACCATAGTAACACAGTAAGTTAGCAAGGAGGAGTTTTAGTTATGAAAATGTGGAAGAAAGCAGCAAGTATCGCGCTTGTATCAGCTCTGACAGTATCAATGGCGGCTTGCGGAAACGGCGGCGGAAGTGACAAGGGTTCGGCAGACGCGGATACATTTAAGATCGGAGGTATCGGACCTACAACAGGAGATGCGGCGATTTATGGTACGGCAGTACAAAACGGTATCCAGCTTGCGATTGACGAGATCAATGAAGCTGGCGGTATCAACGGATATCAGATCGAATTTAAATTTGAGGATGACCAGTCTGATTCCGAAAAGTCGGTTAATGCGTACAATACGCTGAAAGACTGGGGAATGCAGATGTTAGTCGGAACGACGACATCAACACCGTGTACGGCAGTTGTAGAAGAGACACATGCAGATAATATGTTCCAGCTCACACCGTCGGCAACGGCTGTAGAAAGTATTCAGTATGACAATGCATTCCGTATGTGCTTCTCAGATCCGGATCAGGGAAAAGCATCGGCTGATTATATCTCAGAGAATAATCTGGCGAAAAAGATAGCGGTTATTTACAACAGTTCCGACACATATTCATCGGGAGTTTATCAGAAATTCGCAGAGCAGGCGAAAACACTCGGACTTGATATTGTAGCGGCAGAAGCGTTTACGGCAGACAGTAAGACAGACTTTTCCGTTCAGCTTCAGAAAGCGAAAGACGCAGGCGCAGAACTTGTTTTCCTGCCGATTTATTATCAGGAGGCATCTTTGATTCTTGCTCAGGCAAACAAAATGGGATTTGCACCGAAGTGGTTCGGATGTGACGGAATGGACGGACTGCTTGCATTAGACGGATTTGATGCAGCGTTGGCTGAGAATTTAATGTTCCTTACACCGTTTACGGCAGATGCGGAAGATGAAGCGACACAGAAATTTGTATCCGATTTTGAAGCTGCTTTCAAGGGAACTCCGAATCAGTTTGCAGCGGATGCTTATGACTGCGTATATGTGATCAAAGAGGCAGCAGAAAAGGCTGAACTTACACCTGATATGAGCGTTTCCGATATGAGTGATGCTTTGAAAAAAGCGATGACAGAGATCAAAGTTGACAGAATGACAGGAAAATCAATTACATGGAGTGAAGACGGAGAACCGACAAAAGATCCGACAGTTGTAATTGTTCAGGGCGGAGTTTATAAAATCCTTCATGCAGAATAAAAAGAAAAACAGAAGCAGAACGGTTATGTTATGTGAAAGTGCTTCTTATATGTGAGAAAAAGATCCTGCGTTAAGCGGGATCTTTTTGTATAGGACAGTTTGTTTTGATAGTTTTAAATGATGCATAGAATACGATAAACAGCGAAAACCCGCTAACCTTCCGGCTAACGGGTTTCGTTGTTTTATAGTTATCTAAAGGAATGAGAGTTAAAGTAGAGTGCTTTTGACACTTCAACTTTATGAGGGGAAGATAGTTGCTTATCAACTATCTAACTCAGATTATAAAGAACAAATATGTCAAAAGTATGTTTAAACTATAAAAGAATACGAAAAATTATAAACAGGGAATTAAGAAAGTATATAATCATTTCTGTGTCTTTTGTATTGCGCTTGATAGTTTCGGTCCGATGATTGCTGCGAGAGCGATCTTGACAGCATCTCCGGGAAGATAAGGGATGACTCCGATCATAAGGGCAGCTTTGAAAGTAAGGCTCATATGTAGTGCAAGCCATATCGTTCCGAATAGATAACAGGCAATCATGCCGAGAGTCATGCCGATGATTGAAGCAAACGTTTTTTTTTTATGAAATCTCAGCATAAAAAATCCATGGATGAGTGCAAGGAAGATGAAACCGAACAAATATCCCCCGGTCGGTCCGGCTAGCTTCCCAAGACCGCCGCTGAACGACGAAAAGACAGGAAGTCCGATTGTACCGAGAGCAAGGTAAATGAGCAGACTGATCGTTCCGTATTTCATTCCGAGTATATAAATAGAAAGAAAAACCGCAAAGTTTGTCAGAGTGATCGGCACAGGACTAAATGGAAGCGGGAGGGAAAGAGGTCCGAGAATGCATGTTACAGCTGTCATAAGTCCGATCATTGTGATTTTTTTTGTTTTTTCTGCCTGTGAGGCAGTGAGGCGCTGGTTCATAAGATTACTCCTTTACGTAAAATGTATGGTTTGATAAAAAAGAACGAAAGCACATAAAAACTGTTATGAAAAAGAACACGGTTTTATTGGTGTATCCGAGCGTAGTATAATAGAAAATGAAACAAAAGTCAACCTAAAATAAAAACAGGTTTACAATTAGAATCTGACGTTGAAAATACTTTATAAAACATTGTAAAGGCTATTTATAGTTAATATCAGCAAGCTGTGTAACAGTACACAGTTATAATTCACCGTATTTTTATAAACAGCAGGCCGAATGCGTGTTATAATGCGATAAGAATGTGACGGAAAATATTGTTTTACAATGAAAGCATGTCAAAGCAAGACAATGTAGAAAATGAAGAAGTGTTTGAGGAGAAGAGTGATGTTTGGGTATGTGACGGTATGTGAACCGGAATTAAAGGTGAAAGATTTAAAAAAATATAAGGCATATTATTGCGGTTTGTGTCATGTATTAAAAGAAGAGTATGGGTTTATAGGTCAGATGACACTTACATATGATATGACATTTGCAATTATTTTGTTATCTTCGCTATATGAAAGTGACACGAGAGCAGATATGCATTGCTGCAAAGTGCATCCGGTAAAAAAGCAGATAATGTTGACAAACGAGATTACGTCATATGGTGCGGCCATGAACGTGTTGATGGCATATTATCATATGGAAGATGATTGGCAGGATGAAAGGAAAGTTTCAAGCCTGACTGTAAAAACGATGCTTCGAGGTAAAGTAAAAAAAATCATGGAACAATATCCGAGGCAGAGCAGGGCAATCGAATCGGCTCTGAATGAATTGTCTGTTTGCGAAAGAGAAGGAAGTACAGATTTGGATAAAACGGCAGGATGTTTCGGGAAACTGATGGAAGAGCTGTTTTTATATAAAAAAGACCGGTGGGAAGAAACTCTTCGGAAGATGGGATTTTTTATGGGAAAGTTTATTTATCTTATGGACGCATATGAAGATCTGCCGAATGATCTGGAAAAAGGATGCTATAACCCGTTGAAGAAGATTGCCGAAGAAGAAGGATATGAAGAGCGGATCAAACAGATCTTATGCATGATGATAGCAGAGAGTACGGCAGAATTTGAGAAGCTCCATGCCTTTCGGATATAGACATTTTGCGGAATATATTGTATGATGGAGTGTGGAATTGTTATAATAAGATACAGAGAAAGAAAAGTGAGGAACAGAAAAAATGATAAATAACCCGTATGAAGTGCTCGGCGTTTCTCCAAGCGCGTCAGATGATGAGATAAAAAAAGCATATCGTGATCTTACAAGAAGTATCATCCGGATGCGAATGTTGATAATCCTCTTGCAGATCTTGCAGAAGAAAAGTTTAAAGAAGTACAGGAAGCTTATGATATGATCATGAAAGAGAGAGCTTCGGGCGGCGGATATTCTTATGGTTACGGGTCGTCCTCGGGCAGTTCTTCTTATGGTGCGGGCGGTAATTATCAGAACGCACAGCAGGATCCGAGGCTTCAGGCGGCTGTGAATTATATTAACAGCAGAAGATTTCGCGAAGCGCTCAACACGCTTGATCAGATTAACGAACGATCTGCAATCTGGTATTATTTAAGCAGCTGTGCGAATGCGGGACTTGGCAATAATGTTCTGGCAAGAGACCATGCGGCTCAGGCTGTGAATATGGAGCCGAACAATATGCAGTACAGACAGCTTTTGAATCAGTTGAATTATGCGAGCAGCCGTTATCAGAACAGCTCTTATGGCAATGGATACAGCAGCGGTACTACACCGTGCGGTACAGGCAATATGTGTTGTGATCTGTTTGTTGCGGATTCGTTGTGCGAATGTATGGGAGGCGACTTGTGTTCATGCATGTAAAGGCAAAAACAATGGCGTTTAGCGGACTTCTTCTTGCGCTGACTGTGATCTTTATGGTGTTGGGCAGTGTGATCGAGACGAGCACATTATTTCTGCTGGCGGCGGCATCTTTTTTTGTCGGGATCATTATCCGGGAGTTCGGACTTAGGATAGGAGCGGCATTTTATGCGGCAGGAGTGATACTTGGATTTATTACAGCGCCGAATAAGTTTTATGTGTTTACATTTGCGGCGATGGGATTATACATATGGGGGAGAGAAGCTGCATGGAGATGGATCGTGCGGCATGTGCGGGAAGAAAAGAGCAGGACGGCGTTTCTTCTTTTTAAATACGGAATCTTTAATCTTGTATATATCCCGATCGTTGTTATTTTCAGAGAAATGTTATTTGCAAAAGCAGTATCGACCCCGATTCTTGTCGGTGTTATGATAGCCGGACAGATAGGAATACTTATCTATGATAAGGCATATGATTATGTTCAGGTTCGCCTTTGGGGAAAGATGCGCGGAAGAGTGATGTCATAAAGAACGATATAAAAAGGATGAGCCACATTTCTGCGGCTCATGGGGGAAAAAGTTTATGAAAAAGTGTTCTCATCTGAGAACACTTTTAGTATACACAGAAAATGTGTAAAAAATGTGAGGAACTTTTGAACCAAATATGAAAAAAATTTGAACCAAATATGAAAAAAACGGATAAAGAGGAATCTTTGACGGAGAAATCAAGGCATCAGAAAGAAAAATGATATTATTACAATATTTATATACATGAAAAAGTGATAAAAGAAATAAAAAGATGATAAAGTAAATTAAAAAAAGTGACTACCCATAAGAAAATTTGTTTTTTTTGGAGGATTTGTGCTTGTGAAAATGTGAAAATAGAGGTTAAAAAGAAAACAAATGTAGGTTTGTCAAACATATGTTACACCCCGATCAATAAATTCCCTCAGAACAGTTTGTGGTGATTTCCACCCCAGAGGTCTCATGGGAAACTGGTTATAATCCCTACGGTTATAGGTTTGAAGCTGCTTGGAAAAATCCTCAAAGGAATAGAAAGTATGCGAGGTATAAAAACGTTCATTATCCTTGCGGTGGCTGCGTTCCACTTTTCCGTTATGACGTGGTGTAAAG
>ENA-OQCE01001049-OQCE01001049.1-human-gut-metagenome-genome-assembly--contig:-NODE-1049-length-12186-cov-1.918235_pt1 | contig 12186 bp, 13 predicted proteins | sample MGYA00242495_ERZ504572 | MGnify/ENA primary metagenome ERZ504572 (study PRJEB26092, sample SAMD00036228) | human gut metagenome | host: Homo sapiens | study: EMG produced TPA metagenomics assembly of...
ATCTTTGTTCTTTTCTTACCACAGCTGTGGTAAGAAAAGAACAAAGATGTGGTATGCATAAAACACAGCTGTGGTAAGATTAGCTTTTAGCAAATACGACCTTAGCCGATAAAGATTCTGAAAATAGATACTTGCAGATGTGGCAATAAAAATCGTTTGCACTATCTTTGCACTACTCTATAGTCGAATAAGTTGAATATGCAGAAGGTAGTACAATACATCGAGCGCCACAAACTCTTCTCGCCGGACGACAAGATACTTGTGGCACTGAGTGGCGGGGCGGACTCCGTGGCGTTACTGCGCCTGCTCCTCAGCCTGGGATACACATGCGAAGCCGCCCATTGCAACTTCCATCTGCGCGGAGCGGAATCCGACCGCGACGAGCACTTTGTACGCCAGCTCTGCCTGGAGCACCGGGTGACGCTGCACACCGTCCATTTCAACACAGAGCGGGAAGCAAAGGAACGGCATATCTCCATCGAAATGGCTGCAAGGGAATTGCGCTACGCGTGGTTTGAAAAAACAAGGGAAGCATGCAGTGCAACCGTCATTGCCGTCGCCCACCATCAGGATGACAGTGTGGAGACATTGCTGCTCAATCTGATTCGCGGTACCGGCATCAACGGATTGCGGGGCATACGCCCCCGAAACGGACATATAGTCCGTCCCTTGCTCTGCCTGGACAGAAAGGAAATCACCGATTATCTGGAAAGTATCGGGCAAGCCTACGTGACAGACAGCACCAATCTGCAGGACGAATATACCCGCAACAAAATACGCTTGAACCTGCTTCCCATGATGCAGGAGATAAACCCCTCCGTCAAGGAAAGCATCCTCAAAACGGCAGAGCATCTGGACGATGCGGCCTCTATATATAATATAGGTATAGAAGAAGCCAAACTGCGGGTCAAGACATCGGAAGGCATAAGTATCAACGCCCTGAAGCAAGAAGCGGCATCGGAAACGGTCTTATTTGAGATCTTGCATCCGCTTGGATTCAACGCCGCACAAGTAAGGGACATCTGCCGGACATTGGACGGACAGCCCGGCAAAGTCTTTACTACCCCCGGCTGGCGTGTCATCAAAGACCGCGGCTCGTTGTTGATAGAACCCGTACAAGAAGCCGTAAAGCCGCTACTGGAAATAAAAGAGCATCCCTATACACCGGATTTCATTATTCCACGCGACAAAGCCACCGCCTGCTTTGATGCCGACAAACTCAAGCATCCCCTCTCGCTGCGCCTTTGCAAGCAGGGAGACAGTTTCGTGCCCTTCGGCATGAAAGGACGGAAGAAGGTAAGCGACTACCTGACCGACCGCAAGTTCTCCCTTCTGCGCAAAGAACGGCAATGGGTACTTTGCTGCGGAGATGACATCATCTGGCTGGTGGGAGAACGGGCGGACAACCGTTTCAGAATAGACGAAAAAACCCGGAAAGTGCTGGTTGTATCAACCACCGGCCAGTAGCCATCACAGAATGATTCTGTCCTCCTTCTGTTTCTTGAAGCAATCGGAAAGCAATACGGCAAACGGCGTGTCATACGTGCGCGCCTTCTGCGGACAGCCTTTCACACAAGCACAACACTTGATGCATTTCTCTGCAACCGTGTTACACTCGTCTCCTTTTATAATGGCTCCTGCAGGACAATGCTTCACGCAATATCCGCAATGCGTACAACGTTCCGCATCCACTTCCGGAGTGCGGGGCATAGGCACCCCACTCTTACGCAACTTGACGACTCTGCGCAAAAAGCGTAGCAACGGGAAGAAAGGCTGGCGCGGGCGCTGGATACGGGCCACATCCACTCCATACAGTTTCTCCATATCTTCGGCTGCCGCAATTTTAGCACGTATCTTTTCACCAAAAAGCTTTGCATACTCCAAATCGTCCGCATCCGGACGTCCGCCGCTACCGGGTATTTCTCACTGCTATAAGAGTGCTCGCCTACAAACGTAGCGCCTGCAATTACCTTGAAACCCAACTTCGTGACAAAAGCATCCAATTCCACCAAAGCCTTCTCATAGGCCGGTTGCCGTACACCACCACAACCACGGCAGGTGCACCGTCAGCATGAAGCTCCTTCATCCGCTCCAATGCCAAAGGAGCCACATGACCGCCATATACGGGCACCGTGATGACCGCCAAAGCATGGGAAGGCACCTCCCTTTTACCCGCCGCTTCCAAGGTGAGGTCCACTTTGGAGACAGACGAAATTCCCGTTCCGTGAACAATTGCCTCTCCCACTTGTTTAGAGGTACAAGTAGGTGAAAAAGTTATCAACTGCACTTCATCTATATTCATAAACCAATCCTTCATGTTGTTGTTAATACAGCAAAGATAAAGTTTTAAATTTAAAAAAAAGATGATTTGTTTATGAAACCAAAAAATTTATTACCTTTGCACCGTTGAAACATTCTGCGACTTCTTGCTGTGGCGAGAATTGTTTATCAGATTTCCGGTTCAATAATAAATATCCCATATAAATCATATATCACAAGGTAAACTTGCCCAAGTTGCTTCCTACAACAACTGCAATTGTGCACTTATGCCTTTCAATAAAAGTAAATTTTAAACCATTCACATATATACTGTATGTATAACATCATTCAACTGAACGACAAAAATTTGTCGGAACTACAAACTATTGCCCAAGAACTGGGTATAAAAAAAACAGACTCACTCAAAAAAGAAGAACTTGTTTACAAGATACTTGACGAACAAGCTATCGCAGGCGCTACCAAGAAAGTTGCCGCCGACAAGCTGAAGGAAGAGCGCAAAGGGGAAAAACAAAAACGCTCGCGCGTCACTGTAAAGACCGTAAAAAAGGAAGGTGCCGACAAAGTGTTCTCAGCCAATAAAAACGGAGACCTCACCAAAGCCAAAACTGAGGAAATACCGGCTGCGAAAGAACAACCCAAAACTGTGGAAGCACCCCAAGAACCGACCATAGAAGCTGCAACGCTGGCGCCAGCCAAAGAAGCCGCCCCCCAAAAACGCAAACCGGGACGTCCCGCAAGGTAAAGGAAGAGGCTGCCGCACCCCAAGCAACAGAAACCCCGAAGGTTGCCGAACCGGAACTGAACTTCGAGGCTAAAGCTCCGAAAACAGAACCTCAAGCGGAAGCTAAAAAAGTGGAAGCTAAAAAAGCCGTGAAGAATATCGTACCGGACGAAAGCCCTATTCTGGCCGAGGCGGCAGATGACTTCATCCCCATTGAAGACCTCCCCACAGAAAAGATAGAGTTGCCTTCCGAACTTATCGGTAAATTCGAAGCGACCAAAACAGAAACTCCCGCAACTCCCACTCCTGCCGTTGCCCCTGCCGAACTACAACCGCAACAGCCACAACGCCCACGCCTCCGTCCCCGTGACAACAACAACCCATATAATAATAACAACAATAATAACCGTACCGGTGGCTATAACCAACAGCGCCCCGCGCAGCAGCGCCCTGCACAACCCTATAACAACGGAGAGAACTATCCCGCCGCTCCGGAACGCAAACCCGTAATAGAACGCGAGAAAGCGTACGAATTCGACGACATCCTCACCGGAACCGGTGTACTGGAAATCATGCAGGATGGCTACGGCTTCCTCCGTTCCTCCGATTACAACTATTTGTCCTCACCGGACGATATTTACGTATCACAATCACAAATCAAATTGTTCGGCCTGAAAACCGGTGATGTGGTAGAAGGCGTAATCCGTCCCCCGAAAGAAGGCGAAAAGTACTTCCCGCTGGTAAAAGTATCCAAAATAAACGGACGTGACCCGGCTTTCGTACGCGACCGCGTACCGTTCGAGCACCTCACCCCCCTCTTCCCGGACGAGAAGTTCAAGCTTTGCAAAGGCGGATACTCCGACTCTATGTCGGCCCGTGTCGTAGACTTGTTTGCTCCCATCGGCAAAGGTCAGCGTGCCTTGATTGTAGCACAGCCCAAAACCGGTAAGACCATCTTGATGAAAGACATTGCCAACGCCATTGCCGCCAATCATCCGGAAGTCTACATGATTATGCTGCTCATCGACGAACGCCCGGAGGAAGTTACCGACATGGCTCGCACCGTCAATGCGGAAGTAATCGCCTCTACCTTCGACGAACCGGCAGAACGCCACGTGAAGATTGCCGGCATCGTCCTTGAAAAAGCAAAACGCATGGTGGAATGCGGACACGATGTTGTCATCTTCCTCGACTCCATCACCCGTCTGGCACGTGCCTACAACACCGTATCCCCGGCTTCCGGCAAAGTGCTTTCCGGTGGTGTGGATGCCAACGCATTGCATAAGCAACAGCTTCTTCGGTGCAGCACGTAACATCGAGGGCGGTGGTTCACTGACCATCCTTGCCACTGCCTTGATTGACACCGGCTCGAAGATGGACGAGGTTATCTTCGAAGATTCAAGGGTACGGGTAATATGGAGTTGCAGCTCGACCGCAACTTGTCCAACAAGCGTATCTTCCCGGCTGTCAACATCGTTGCCTCCAGCACCCGCCGCGACGACCTGCTGCAAGACAAGCAGACACTGGACCGCATGTGGATTCTCCGCAAGTACCTTGCCGACATGAATCCGATAGAAGCCATGGACTTCGTAAAAGACCGTCTGGAGAAGACCAAAGACAACGACGAATTCCTGATGAGCATGAACAGTTAACAATAACTGCATACAGATATTGTACAAAAGCTTCCATTTACGTCCATAAACGTAGGTGGAAGCTTTTGTATATCCGTTTTTTCATACATAGAAAATAAGTAAAAAGCCCTCAAAAAACAGAATAATATAGATAATTATCAGTGCCCTGACCGGCACTTCCATTCTTTTCGCCCATCCACTGCAAGTCTTCAATAATATTCTGCTTCAAAAGAAGGCAGTTAAAGGGATTTTTTGTACTTTTGCGCCTCAATAAGAGTAATTTGTAATTTAGTAATTGTAATTAGATACTATGTTCGATAATTTAAGCGAGAGACTTGAAAGGTCGTTTAAAATTTTGAAAGGTGAGGGTAAAATCACCGAAATTAATGTTGCGGAAACCCTGAAAGACGTACGTAAGGCACTTTTGGATGCCGACGTGAACTATAAGGTAGCCAAAAACTTCACCGATACCGTTAAGGAAAAAGCCTTGGGACAAAACGTGCTGACAGCCGTTAAGCCCAGCCAGCTGATGGTAAAAATCGTGCACGATGAACTGACCCAGCTCATGGGCGGCGAGACTTCTGAAATAAACCTCGACTCCAAGCCTGCCATTATCCTAATGTCCGGTTTGCAAGGCTCCGGTAAGACAACTTTCTCCGGAAAGCTGGCCCGCATGCTGAAGAGCAAGAAGAACAAAAAGCCGTTATTGGTGGCTTGTGACGTATACCGTCCTGCTGCCATCGAGCAGTTACGCGTACTGGCTGAACAGATTGGCGTACCTATGTACTCGGAACCGGACAGCAAGAATCCGGTAGCCATTGCCCAAAATGCCATCCAAGAAGCCAAAGCCAAAGGCTACGACCTTGTAATTGTCGATACAGCCGGTCGTTTGGCAGTGGATGAGGAGATGATGAACGAGATTGCCGCCATCAAGAAGGCCATCAATCCGGACGAAATTCTGTTCGTAGTGGATTCAATGACCGGTCAGGATGCAGTGAACACCGCTAAGGAATTCAACGAACGGCTCGACTTCAATGGTGTAGTATTGACCAAACTGGATGGTGATACCCGCGGTGGTGCCGCCCTTTCTATCCGTTCGGTGGTAAACAAGCCCATCAAGTTTGTAGGTACCGGTGAAAAGCTGGATGCCATAGACCAATTCCATCCCTCACGTATGGCCGACCGTATCCTCGGTATGGGTGACATCGTATCTTTGGTGGAACGTGCACAGGAACAATATGACGAGGAAGAAGCCAAACGCCTGCAAAAGAAGATTGCCAAGAACCAGTTCGACTTCAACGACTTCCTGAGCCAGATTGCACAAATCAAGAAAATGGGTAACTTGAAGGAACTTGCCTCCATGATACCGGGCGTAGGCAAAGCCATCAAGGATATAGACATTGACGACAATGCCTTCAAGAGCATTGAAGCCATTATTTACTCCATGACTCCGGAAGAACGCAGTAATCCGGCCATTCTGAACGGTTCACGCCGCCAGCGCATTGCCAAAGGTAGCGGTACGAATATTCAGGAAGTAAACCGCCTGCTGAAACAGTTTGACCAGACCCGCAAGATGATGAAGATGGTCACTGGCAGCAAGATGGGCAAGATGATGCCGAAATTAAAAAGATAAGATAATAGCCTATGACACTGATTGATGGAAAAGCAATTTCAGAGCAAGTAAAGCAAGAGATTGCAGCAGAAGTAGCCGAGATAGTGGCTCGTGGGGGTAAACGCCCGCATCTGGCCGCCATTCTTGTAGGACACGATGGAGGTAGCGAAACCTACGTTGCCGCCAAAGTAAAAGCATGCGAAGTTTGCGGATTCAAGTCCTCCCTTATCCGTTACGAGGCAGACGTTACCGAAGAGGAACTGCTTGCCAAAGTACGCGAATTGAACGAGGATGCAGATGTGGACGGTTTCATTGTACAGCTTCCCTTGCCCAAACATATCTCTGAGCAAAAGGTGATTGAAACCATCGACTACCGTAAGGATGTGGACGGTTTCCATCCCATCAATGTGGGACGGATGTCCATTGGTCTTCCCTGCTATGTATCCGCTACCCCCAACGGTATCCTTGAACTGCTGAAGCGCTATCAGATAGAAACTTCAGGCAAGAAATGCGTGGTATTGGGACGCAGTAACATTGTCGGCAAACCCATGCTGCCCTGATGATGCAGAAAGCTTATCCCGGCGACGCCACAGTAACCGTATGCCACAGCCGCAGCAAAGACCTGGTAAAGGAATGCCAGGAAGCGGACATCATCATTGCTGCGTTGGGACAACCGAACTTTGTTAAGGCGGAAATGGTCAAGGAAGGTGCTGTCGTTATTGATGTAGGTACTACCCGTGTGCCCGATGCCTCCAAGAAATCCGGGTTCAAGTTGACCGGTGATGTGAAATTCGATGAAGTAGCTCCTAAATGTTCATTCATTACCCCCGTACCGGGAGGCGTAGGTCCGATGACCATCGTTTCCCTTATGAAGAATACATTGCTTGCCGGCAAGAAAGCAATCTACCAATAACAACGTAATGAAAACGCTCGTCGTCTTCATGACTGTCTTACTGTATAGCGTAACCCTTTCCTCCCAGGAAAGGATTACGCTATTATTTGTCGGTGACCTGATGCAGCACCAGGCACAAATAGACGCAGCACATGTATCTGAAGGAAAATATGACTACTCCTCCTGCTTCTCCCTCATAAAAGAGCAAATATCCCAGGCAGACCTCGCCATAGGAAATCTGGAAGTCACATTGGGGGGCAAGCCCTATCGGGGCTATCCTATGTTCAGCGCCCCCGATGAATATCTTCAAGCCATAAAGGACGCCGGATTCGATATTTTACTGACAGCCAACAACCACTGTCTGGACCGTGGGAAAAAGGGGATGGAGCGTACCATACAATTGCTCGACTCCTCCGGTATTCGTTACGCAGGCACCTACAAGAATCTGTCGGAGCGCAGGCAACGCTATCCCCTGTTCATCAACAGAAACGGCTTTCGCATTGCTCTGCTCAACTATACTTACGGCACCAATGGTATCAAGCTACCTCTCCCAATATCGTAAACTATATTGATAAGAATACCATCCTGCAAGATATCCAAAGTGCCAAGCACGCCAACCGGATGCCATTATTGCCTGCATGCATTGGGGAAAGGAATATCAGTCCCTTCCCAATCGTGAGCAACGCGAGCTGGCCAACTGGTTGCTCCAACAAGGTGTAACACATATTATCGGTTCACACCCTCACGTCATTCAACCGATGGAACTACGTACCAACGGTACCGAACAGCACATCATAGTCTATTCCTTGGGAAACTTCATTTCCAATATGAGCAAGGCCAACACTGACGGCGGCCTTATCTTCACTTTGCAGTTGGAGAAACATCCTCTCCCCCAACCCATCCGTCCCTCTTACAGCGGTCAGAATCAGACGCCCCTACCAGACTCCAATCCTCTGCCTTTTCCATACTGTCGTGTTTCCTATTGTGGATATAATCTGGTCTGGACCGGCCGGCCGGGATTACTAAAGAAAAAAAATTACATTCTTTATCCTGCCAGTTTTCCTACAGAACATTTAACTCCGGAAGCTCGTAAACACCTGGAAATCTTCGTCAAAAGCTCTCGAAAGCTGCTCCAGCAGCACAATATAGATATCTACGAGAAGAAAAAATAATGCAGAAATCTCAAAAAATTTCGTCTCATTCTTTGCAATATTAAAGATTATCCCTATCTTTGCACCGCATTTAAGAAATGCACTAACATGGTGGCTGTAGTTCAGTTGGTTAGAGCGTCAGATTGTGGTTCTGAATGTCGTGGGTTCGAGTCCCATCTGCCACCCGCAAAGAAGAGGAAATTCGAAAGAATATTCCTCTTTTTTTGTTATTGTCCAAACAATTCCCCTCAAAGGGAGGCAACGTGGAATCAATGTAAAAAATTGTAGGGATACTCCTCACAGAGTATCCTACATCATAGGAAGGAATCAATTACCTAAACCAGTTCTTGTACAAAAGAGTTTACTTTCTCAAAATGTTCAAAATAGCTGGAAACTTATTCCGATATTTTGCATTCTGTATCAATCACACTTAATAGCACTTCCTTCCTTACTTTATCAAGCCAGTGATAAGATAACCCTTTATCACCTTATAGAAATAAGAATACAAAAGAAATATTTCATCTTTCAAAAAACATTCTATACCAACACTCTACTATTTTCGATTTCCGTCATGCAAATTATAACCCTTTTTTGTTTATACGAAAAGCAAAATCAGTTATCTTTGCAAAGATGAAACTCAATTAAACATGAAAATTCTTTGGATAGACCTCAATAGCTCGTATGCACACTCTTCGTTGGCACTCCCTGCACTGCACGCACAAATAGCAAAGAACAATTCCGTAAAATGGGAAATCGTATCTGCCACCATCAATGAAAACGTAGGAATGATTGTCGACGAAATATACCGGCACCAACCCGACATCATTGCCGCAACGACATGGTTGTTCAACCACGAACAACTGTTGCACATCACGGCGAGATTAAAAGCATTGCTTCCCAATAGCTGCTTCATTTTGGGCGGACCTGAATTCTTAGGAAACAATGAAGACTTTCTGCATAAAAACCCTTTCATCGACTGTGTATTCAGGGGAGAGGGAGAAGAAGCATTCCCCCAATGGCTGTCTTGCTGGAACCAGCCGGAAAAATGGGACAGCATTCCGGGGCTTTGCTATATGAATCCTCAAAAGCAATATATAGACAACGGCATAGCCGTGTACTCAACTTTTCCCGACTCGTACCGCCGGAAAACAGCAGTTTCTTCAACTGGAGCAAACCATTCGTACAACTGGAGACTACCCGAGGCTGTTTCAACACATGCGCATTCTGCGTCAGCGGTGAAGAAAAACCGGTGCGCACACTGTCCATTGAAAGTATCCGTGAACGCCTTCAAATTATCCACAGCCATGGAATAAAAAACGTACGCGTCCTCGACCGGACCTTTAATTATAATCCGCGCCGTGCTAAAGAATTACTGCAACTTTTCCTGGAATTCAACCCGGACATATGCTTTCACTTAGAAATACACCCTGCACTATTATCCGAAGAGCTGAAAAATGAATTGAAAAAGCTACCTAAAGGATTGCTCCATCTCGAGGCCGGTATTCAAAGCCTGCGCGAACCGGTCCTCCAAAAAAGCCGTCGGATGGGAAGCCTGGAGGACTCACTGCAAGGTCTTCGTTTCCTATGTTCCCTACCCAATATGGAAACACACGCCGACCTCATTGCCGGCTTGCCTCTATACCGCCTATCCGAAATATTTGAAGATGTGCGTACACTTGCCGGATACAATGCCGGCGAGATACAGCTTGAATCCCTGAAGTTACTTCCCGGCACAGAAATGAGAAGAAGAGCGGAAGAACTGGGCATCCGATATTCTCCTCTCCCCCCTTATGAAGTGCTTCAAACAAATGAAATCAGTGTCAACGAGCTTCAAACAGCCCGGCAACTGTCACGTCTTCTGGATGGATTCTATAACACAACTGCTTGGCAAGCCATCACCCGCAAGCTGATTCTGGATGACAACGACTTCCTACGTCGCTTTCTGGAATTTTTAATCGATAAAAATCTTATAGACCAGCCCATGAGCCTGGAAAAGCGAGGTCTCGTACTCTATGAATTCTGCAGTATGCATTATCCGGCCTATAAAATCATGGTCACCATTGCTGGATAGAGGCTGGCATGTCATTAAAGAAAAAACCAGCAGAGAAAGTCAAGACCAAGCGCCAGATGCCACCGGAATATTGGGAAGTCATCTATGGAAACTACAAAGAAAGCCTCCGCTTATGTTTTCTACCCATTGACGACAATACCCAAAATGGTTATTGGTTCGGCTTCGAATCGGAAATACAAAAAGCAGAACCAGTATTCAAAGCCAAAGGAATAATGGAGAGGTGTCAAAATACACAATCACCGCAGATTAACACAGATAAAAGTTCCTGATTATCAGAAATTCTATAGCAATCTGTGTACCTGCGGTGAGTTATGCCCTCATTTCTTCTCCTATCCGCAGTGGAAATACTTCTCGACCAGTTTCAGCATCTCCTCCGGACTGTCCTGTATCTCTGCACGCAAGGTTCTATCCTCGTAAGAACGCAGTTTAGAGATACCCCCATCAACCATTGCAGGACTGAACACATGATATTGCTCAAAGACAGCACGCTGTCTTTCCAAACAATCGGCAGAAGCGGCACAACTATCAGGAAGCTGTTCCAGTTGTTTCAACTTATCTTCATTTTCTTTCTTGTGGATATTTACATTGACATATGTTTTTTCTGCAATTCCTAAAGCATCGTCTATCTCAAATCCATAACGGCAAGCTACAGCAAGTCCGGCAATCAATTGATACAAATCGGCCGAACCGTCAGGCGAACGCATTTCCACCGTCTGTTTCTGTGTAGTATCATAATGACTTGGGGTCTCCAACGGATTTGCCAACATGCACATATCCGTTTTTGCCGACCAGCCCAACGGAACGCGTACCAATACCGAACGGTTGCGGTCGCCCCAGCAAATGTTGGTCGGTGCTTCCTGATGAGGAACCAGACGAAAATAGGAAGTAGGATTTGTATTACCGAAAGCCGTAATGGAAGAAGCCAGCTTCATCATGCCCGCAATGGCCTTACGGGCTGTTTCAGAGAGTGCCCCATCTTTCAGCATCTGGTTCTGCCCGTCCTTCATGATACGCATATGTATATGCAATCCGGAACCGGCTTTTCCTGCCGTGATTTTCGGTGCAAAAGTAATGTTATATCCATACTGCTAGCCAGATTACGAATAACCCATTTTGCTATCACCAGTTGGTCAGCAGCCTCCTCGGCACGCACCGGCAGGAATTCTATTTCATTCTGCTCATAAATCTTATCGTCCAGCGTAAAATTACCGACTTCAGAATGCCCATACTTTATCTGTCCGCCTGCCTGCGCAATATATGACATACATTCCGTACGGAAATCATTGAACTTGGCATAAGGGGCCGATTCGTGATAACCACGCTGGTCGGTAGCCGGGAACAATCCGTCATTTTCAGAAATGACATAATATTCCAATTCTCCCATAGCCTGAAATTCCATCCCCGTAACCGTAGTGAATGCCTGACATGCCTTACGCAGTATATTCCGGAGAACTTTCCAGCGGTTCACCATCCTTATTGAAATAAGAACAGAGCATTGACAGTGTGGGCAATTCAGAAAAAGGGTCTATAAAAGCAGTCCGAAAACGCGGCACTACATACAAATCACTGCTACCGGCCTCTATAAACGGAAACAAGCTGGAACCGTCTACGCGTTCACCACATGTAAGTATGGCATCAAGGTATGCCTCATTATTGATGACAAAGTTCAGTGTCTTCAGTCTCCCGTCTGCCGCAGGATACATGAAGTTCACCATACGAATGTCGTTCTCCTTTATATAGGAAACAATGTCTGCTTTCGTAAATTCGGAAGCCGGTTTTTGAAGGGCAGCCACCAATTAGATTGGGGCTCATGGATAATTCCTGGTTC
>ENA-OQCE01001050-OQCE01001050.1-human-gut-metagenome-genome-assembly--contig:-NODE-1050-length-12184-cov-2.007216_pt1 | contig 12184 bp, 14 predicted proteins | sample MGYA00242495_ERZ504572 | MGnify/ENA primary metagenome ERZ504572 (study PRJEB26092, sample SAMD00036228) | human gut metagenome | host: Homo sapiens | study: EMG produced TPA metagenomics assembly of...
TTGGACTTGAGTGCCTGAATCGTTTTGAAAATCATGTGCTGAATACGGCGGCAGAAGGGGTATCTTTTGTTAAAAGCGTTCGGGAACTGGAACCCAAGGCTTCCAATGTTAGTGTTATGCTGGACACCTTTCATATGAACATCGAAGAAGAGAGTATCGGTGCCGCAATCCGTACGGCAGGAAATCTGCTTGGACATTTCCATACCGGAGAGTGTAACCGTATGGTGCCGGGCAAAGGTAGAATTCCCTGGAGAGAAATTGGTGAGGCACTTCGCGATATTCGGTATGATAAGACGGTTGTAATGGACCTTTTGTAATGCAGGGAGGAACGGTAGGACAAAATATTAAAGTATGGCGCGATATTGTTCCGGATACCAGTGAAGAGGCATTGGATCGTGATGCTAAGGCAGCATTGGAATTTGAACGATATATGCTTGGTTAAACAGGAGGAAACAGCGTGAAGCAGTATTGATGTGATTGCTCTTGGAGAGCGTATTGATTGATTTTACGGATTATGGTAAAAGTGAGCAGGGGAATCCTGTTTTTGAAGCAAATCCCGGAGGTGCACCATGCAATGTGCTTGCTTTACTGAAAAAGTATGGAAGATCGTGTGGGTTTATCGGTAAAATTGGAGATGATCTGTTTGGGAAAATGCTGACAGACATACTGGACGAAATTGGAATTAATCATGATGGACTGATTGTTGATCCGTATTATAATACGACATTGGCATTTGTGAAAAACTTTGAAAACGGGGATCGTGAATTTTCATTTTACCGGCACCCGGGAGCTGATATGATGCTAAAGGCAGAAGAGGTTGCTTATGATCAGATCAGGCAGGCTAGAATTTTTTCATTTTGGGACATTATCCATGACGGATGAAAAAGTAAGAGAAGCAACGGTTCAGGCAATCACATTAGCCAAAGAACAGGGATTGTTAATCTCTTTTGATCCGAATCTTCGCCAGCCTCTCTGGAAAAGTCTGGATGAGGCAAAAGTTCAGATTGCATATGGGTTAGTCAATGTGATGTTTTGAAAATTTCGGATAATGAAATTGAATTTATGACAGATACATCAGATTTTGATGAAGGTGTACAGATTTTGATGGATCAATATCCGAATATTCGATTGTTGAATCTGACTGCAGGTGCAGATGGAAGTTATTCCTATTATCAGGGGAAAAAGGTATTTGCACCATCGTATCTGCTGGGAGGGACAGTAGATACAACAGGGGCAGGAGATACTTTTTGTGGCAGTATATTAAATTATCTTTTGGAGCATGATGTCGATCATCTGACAGAAGAACAATTGATTGAAATGCTCAGAATCTCAAATGCTGCTGCATATCTTGTCACAACAAAAAAGGGTGCGATTCGTTCTATGCCGAATCCGGATGAAGTCGGAAAAATTGTTAAAAGTAAATAGCACACATATTTTTAATCTCTGCATTACTGTGTTTATACAGTTTATGCAGAGTTTTTTGATGTGACAAAAGCAGGGGTATATGAAATGTCAATAAAAATTACTGTAAACAACGGAAATCTGATGCAATTTTCGCATTGTAAATAAACGCGCAATATGCTAATATGTAGAAAAGTTTCATAAAGAAGATCGTTGGTGCCTGTCATATAAAGCCGTTTTGTATGGGATATATGGGCTGTATGCACAGGGTAAAAGGGAAACAGGTGCAAATCCTGTACGAACTCGTCACTGTGATTAGGGAGTAACTGCAAGGAGCACATCGCATGAGAGATCCATTAAGGTGGATGCGATATATGTACTCAGTCACTGATGCAATGACCGCATTGGGAAGGCGAAGCATGTTATGATGATCTATGAGCCAGGAAACCTGCCAATGATCTGGTACAGAAAGTTTTTACTTTCAGATCACGAGTCATTGATCGTACTGCATGTTACAGAAAACTGTGTGGGACAGCCGTCCACAGACAGTTCCTTTTTGCATGGGTTGATTGCTCCTTTCGGAATGTTCCGGGTGGGGCTTTTCTTTTGGCACTTTGGATGATGCGTGATCTTATGAGATGAAGCAACCCTCAACCCAAAGAATACATCGCATGAGAAATCCGTCAGGATGGATGTGGTGTATGCAGGAAATGCAGTCTATGCTGCATTTCAAAAAGGAGAGAATTATGAGAAAGAAAACACTTGCATTGTTTCTGACATGTGTACTGGCTGCAGGAATGCTTGCCGGATGCGGAAACAAAGACAGCAAAGACAACAATCAGGTAGAAAATTCGCAGGGCACAGAGTCTGCAAAAGACGATCAGGCAGCTGCGGATGAGGTAGCAGAATTAATTGATGCTATTTATGTTCAGGAAAGAACAGATAAAACCGATGAGCAGTGTGCTGCTGCAAAAGAAGCATGGGACAAGCTGACAGATGCACAGAAAGCACTTGTTTCCGGTGAAAATGCAGATCCGGATTATTTTGGCAGAGATACCGGTGATGCTTCCAAGGATGATCCGTTAAATCAGGATAATATCGGAGATAATGAAATCCTTGTCGTAAGCTTTGGTACATCTTTTAATGACAGCCGTGTCGCAGATATCAGTGGTGTGGAAAAAGCCATTCAGGCAGCAAATCCGGACTGGGCAGGTCCGCAGGGCATTTACCGCACAGATCATTATCAATCACGTACAGGCAAGAGATGGCGAGAAGATCGACAACGTAGACCAGGCATTACAGAGAGCGTCGATAATGGGGTAAAGAATCTGGTGATCCAGCCGACACACCTGATGCATGGGGCAGAGTATGATGAACTTGTCGGAGAGCTGGATGCATATAAGGATAAGTTTGAAAAAGTTGTCGTTGCGGAACCGCTGCTTGGCGAAGTTGGTGATGATGCAACAGTGATCAACGATGACAAGAAGGCAGTTGCAGAAGATATTACAGCAGAAGCGTAAAGACCGCAGGATACGATTCACTGGATGCTGCAAAGAAGGACGGTACTGCATTTGTATTCATGGGACACGGTACTTCCCATTCTGCAAAGGTAAGTTACAGCCAGATGTCTACACAGATGGATAAGCTTGGTTATGACAATGTCTTTATCGGAACCGTAGAGGGGGAGCCGGAAGAGACTTCCTGTGAAAATGTAATCAAGGCAGTTAAGGACGCAGGTTACAAGAAAGTTATTCTTCGTCCACTCATGGTTGTTGCCGGAGATCATGCAAACAATGACATGGCAGGAGACGATGACGATTCCTGGAAGAGCCAGTTCACTGCAAGCGGCAATTTCGACAGTGTTGACACACAGATTGCCGGACTTGGTGAGATTGAAGCTGTCCAGAAACTTTATGTAGAGCATACAAAAAAAGCAATTGAGTCACTTGGAAAAGTTTCCAAGTCTGCTTCTTCCAGCGCGGTATCCGCGCTGGAGGACGGCACTTATACCGCAAAGTTTAATACCGACAGTGGCATGTTTCATGTCAATGAAGCAGACAATGGATGTGGAACCCTTACCGTAAAAGACAAAAAGATGACCATTCACATCCGTCTGGTATCCAAGAAAATCGTAAATCTGTTTCTGGGAAGCGCAAAAGATGCAGAAAAAGACGGTGCAGAATTGTTACAGCCAACGACAGATAAAGTAAAATACAGCGATGGAACGACAGAGGAAGTTTACGGATTTGACGTGCCGGTAGAAGAACTTGGAAAAGAGTTTGACCTTGCAATTCTTGGAACCAAGGGAACCTGGTATGATCATAAAGTCAGTGTATCAGATGCACAGAAAAAATAAAATGTGAGTTGTCTGCCGGACGGCGGCAATTCCGGTACATCGTATTTGAGAATGATGTACATGTGTCAGAAGTTACAGGAAAACAGATAGGATGGATCGGAGAAATCATCCGGTCAAAGAGAAAAAGTATGAAAAGCAGGAAATTAACGGTAATTATCGTGTCCCTTTGTATGTGTGTGTCGGTTTTGTCCGGCTGTGGTTCTACGGCAGAAAAAGAACAGGTGCAGTATGCCGCGGAAACGCAGACTGCCGAAGCGGAACCGGACACATCGCTGGAAGACGGAGAATACACCGTAAATGTAGAACTAGAAGGTGGAAGTGGCAGAGCTTCCGTAGATTCTGAAGCAAAAGTGAAAGTGACGGACGGACAGGCATATGCAACCATAGTCTGGAGCAGTACTTATTACGATTACATGCTGGTCGATGGAAAAAAATATACAAATGAGAACGAGGCGGGAATTCAACGTTTACATTTCCAATTGCCGGAGTTCCGTGTACGATGGATGTAGTAGGAGACACTACAGCCATGAGCCAGCCGCATGAGATTGATTACACCCTGACATTTTCTTTTGCAAAAGATGTAAGTTTTAAAGAGCTGAAACAGACCGGGCAGGTAAAATTGTCCTATGCCGATCAGTTTCAGATCGATGAATATGGAAATTATAAGCTGATTACGATCGTGGACAACGGTCGTTTTTTGCTTATTCCGAAAGGGGTTCCGGTGCCAGCGGATGTACCGGAGGATGTAACCGTTTTACAGCAGCCGTTAAACCATGTGTACCTTGTATCGTCTGCGGTGATGGATCTGATCTGTCAGACCGGCGGGCTGTCACACGTTGCATACACCGCATTGAAGGAAGACGACTGGTATGTGCAGCAGGCGAAGGATGCCATGGCAGACGGTTCTTTGGTTTATGCCGGAAAATACAGTGCGCCGGATTACGAACAGCTGTTGCAGGGTGGCTGCACATTTGCCATTGAAAATACGATGGTCACGCACAATCCGGAAGTAAAGGAAAAACTCGAAGAACTTGGCATCCGGGTGATGGTTGAGCGTTCCAGTTATGAAAAGCATCCGCTGGGACGGCTGGAATGGATCAAACTGTTTGGTATTCTGTTTGGAAAACAACAGCAGGCAGATGACTATTTTAATAAACAGGTAAAACGTGTGAAACCGATTATGGAAAAAAGAGTACCGGGAAAAAGGTGGCATTTTTTGCAGTTTCCTCGGACGGGACGATCATTGTGCGCAAGCCAAACGACTATGTCTCTGCGATGATCGGACTTGCAGGCGGGACCTATTCACTCGGAAATTATACCGATGAAGAAAAAAAATGCACTTTCCACGATGAAAATGCAGATGGAAGATTTTTATTCTGCGGAGATTGATGCGGATGTGCTGATCTACAACGGAACCATTGAGGGGGAATTGACGTCCATCGATGAGCTGGTAAAGAAAAACAGCCTGTTTGCGGATTTTCAGGCTGTAAAAAGCGGACAGGTATATACAACGGGAAGCAATTTTTACCAGCAGTCTACCGGAACCTGTGATTTTATCGAGGATCTGAATCAGATTCTGACGGGAGAAGGGGATGGAACATACCGGTTTCTGAAGAAATTGCAGTGAGCCGGAGCGTACGGATGTACAAATAATAACAATTGTCGTAATGCATGAGGAGCAGAACATGAGATCACAAATAAAAGAAAAAAAGAATAATTCCGGGACAGAAACAAACAGAACGCTTCGCTATCTGGTTTCTTTTCTTGTGATCATGGGATTGCTGGTCGTTTTGTTTTTCTGGAATATCGGTGTCGGAAGTGTGGAAATGTCTTTTTTTGATTTTCTGGGCGTGCTGACAAAACACCAGCCGGATTCCACACTGTATCAGATTGTCTGGAAAATTCGCCTGCCCCGTATCATTGCTGCAGTTCTGCTCGGAGGGGCACTTTCCGTATCCGGTTTCCTGCTGCAGAGTTTTTTCCAGAATCCGATTGCAGGACCGTATGTGCTTGGGATTTCCTCCGGAGCCAAACTTGTCGTGGCACTGACCATGATCTTTCTTCTGGAAAAAGGGATTATGGTCAGTTCCCTTGGAATGGTGGTAGCTGCATTTGCCGGTTCACTGCTTGCCATGGGATTTGTCCTTCTGATTTCGTTTCGGGTATCGAATATGTCGCTGCTTGTAGTGTGCGGTATCCTGATTGGTTATATCTGTTCAGCGATTACGGATTTTTGTGTGACGTTTGCGGACGATTCCAATATTGTCAATCTTCACAACTGGTCGATGGGAAGTTTTTCCGGTATGAGCTGGGAGCACATCCGCATCATGGTCATAATTGTTGGAATCACGGTTGTGATTACCTTCGGGCTTGCAAAACCAATCAGTGCTTATCAGATGGGAGAATCTTATGCCAGAAATATGGGCGTAAACGTAAAAGCACTGCGCATTGCACTGATTTTACTGTCAAGTCTGCTGTCGGCATGTGTGACCGCGTTTGCCGGACCGATTTCGTTTGTCGGAATTGCGGTGCCGCATCTGATTAAACTGGCAACCCACACGGCAAAACCGATTATTCTAATTCCGGGATGTTTTCTCGGCGGCGCAGTGATTACGCTGTTCTGTGACGGGATTGCGCGAACCGTGTTTGCACCAACGGAGATCAGTATCAGTTCGGTGACGGCGGTATTTTTAGTGCCGGTGGTAATTGCGGCAATGTTGCGAAAGCAGCGGATGTGATGAATCGTGGAAGACAAATAACGTGCAGACAGAAAGCCAAAACGGATAAGGACGCAAAGGTAGGAAGAAAGTTACTATGAGCAGACACAAAAATGCAGATGGAAAATAATTGGAAAGTGATGAAAGAAGAAAACGGAAAACAACATAACGGACAGAATATGCTAAAGGAGCCAGGGCAGTTTCCTGCGCAAGATATACCAAACGATGACGAGCAGCTTACGATGCGTGATCTGACCGTAGGATACGACCGGATTCCCCTGATTAAAAATATTAATCTGGGTGTCCGGCCAGGGGAAATCCTCACACTGATCGGACCAAACGGCTCCGGAAAATCGACAATTTTAAAGACCATCACCAAACAGCTTAAAACCATTGGCGGCAGTGTTTTTCTGGGAAAAGAATCCATGAGGGAACTGACGGACAGTGAAATTTCCAGACATCTTTCGATGGTCATGACGGAGCGCATCCACACGGAACTGTTAAGCGGCAGGGATGTGGTGGCAACCGGGCGCTACCCGTACACGGGGAGACTTGGTATCCTCTCACAACAGGACTGGAAAAAGGTGGACGAGGCGATTGCCCTGGTGCATGCCGGGGAAGTGCAGCAGCAGGATTTCCGGAGAATCAGTGATGGGCAGAGGCAGAGACTTATGCTGCGCGGGCGATCTGCCAGACACACAGGTTCTGATTCTTGATGAACCGACTTCCTATCTGGATATGGGATTTAAACTGGACATTCTTACAACCATCCGCATGCTGGCACGGAAGAAAAACCTGGCAGTTATCATGTCATTGCATGAACTGGATCTGGCACAGAAAATTTCAGACATCATTGCGTGTGTGAAAGGGGACCGTATTGACCGGGTCGGGACACCGGAGGAAATCTTTTCCGGGAACTACGTGCAGCAGTTGTACGGTGTAAAGCCACAGCAGTTTGAACCGCAGACCGGACAGGTTTTTATGGAAAGACCGGAAGGAATTCCGGAGGTATTTGTGATTGGCGGTGGTGGAACAGGGCTTGCGGTTTACAACCGCCTGCAGCGGCAGAATATTCCGTTTGCAGCAGGCATTCTGCAGGAAAATGATGTGGAGTACGCAGCGGCATCTGCACTTGCCGCTTGTGTTTTTTCGGAAAAAGCATTCTTTCCGGTTTCGGAAGAAACCTTTTTGCGGGCAAAACAGATGCTCGATGACTGTGATGCCTGCATTTGCGCATTGACAGAATTTGGTCCTTATAATGAAAAAAATAGGCAGCTTTATGAATATGCAAAAAAACTTGGCAAAGTATGTGCAGAGATATAATTATATAAAATGCCATTTTTGCCTGTGTGAAATCTTGGAGTGCGAACTGTATTTAGCTATATAATTTTGGGGCATATAAAAGTATATCACCTTCATTTCATGCTATTGCAGAACCTAGATGGGACATATGTAAAAAAGCAGGGGAGAAAGTCCCGCGAATCTAAAGAAGAGGGACATATAGAAAAAAGCAGAGGAAAAAGTCCCGTAAGTCTAAAGAAGAGGGACATATAGCGAAAAAGCAGGAGAAAAAGTCCCGTGTGTCCAAGAAAGAGGGACATAGCTCCGGAAAAATCTTCTATATATCCCAGACACCAGATGTTATGGGACATAATTGCTCACAAAATCTACATATGTCCCAAGAAGCAAAAGCCGTGGGACATAATCCCACAAACAACCTGTATATGTCCTGCCCCCTCTTGATTCCTGCAAAAATGTGAGGTATAAAACAGAGGAAGGAGTTCATCCTTCCAAATAATTCAAAACAGAGCACGAAAAGGAGTGAATTAATATGGCAAGAAAAGATTTTGGAGCAAAACCATACACCTATCCACAGCCGGTATTTATTCTCGCAACATACAATGAGGACGGCACGGCGAATGCAATGAACGCAGCATGGGGCGGAATCAGTGAAGGAAACGAGATTTCTTTCTGCATCAGTGCCGGACATAAGACAACAAAGAATTTCCAGAGAACCGGGGCATTTACCGTAAGCATGGCAGATGCAAAGCATGTGGCAGCCTGTGATTATGTGGGAATCGAATCTGCAAACAATGTGGCAGGAAAACTGGACAAAGCAGGTTTTACCGTGACAAAGAGTGCAAATGTAGACGCTCCGATCATCAATGAACTGGCAGTCTGTGCAGAGTGCAAAGTAAAAAGTTATGATCCGGAAAGCTGCAGACTGGTAGCGGAGATTGTCAATGTCAGTGTGGATGAAGCTGCAATGACCGACGGAAAAGTAGATGTGGCAAAAGTACAGCCGATCACATTTGATCCGTTCAACAATGAGTATTATGTGCTGGGCGAAAAAGTGGGAAATGCTTTTTCAGATGGGAAAAATCTAAAATAATTCTAAACAAAATCTAAAAAAAACAGGACGTATCCTTGACGTTTTTTAAAAATCGAGGTATAGTACGCTACGCTTTGTGATATCGTTGCACCACAAAGCCAGCGTACTTTTTTATTAAAAAAACGAGGGGGAATCAGACGATGACTTTTTACCAGGAACTACAACTGAGTTCAGTTGGCTCAAAACAGCTGATCAAAAACACAACAGACAAAAAAAGAAAAACGCAGACATATTCTGATCTATAATTTTAAAGTCTATCTTGTTATGGCATTCTGCGTCGCTGTGGTTACATTGTTCAGTAAAATATTCGGTGCAGATAACAGCGTACCGGGAGTGGTTGTGCTGCTGGCAGTACTTGTGCTCCGGCAGGCAGATTTCGGGGTGCGTACCAGTCATGGGCTGCTCTGTATTGCGGGAATTTTTGGGATTTTAATCGCAGGACCGAGAATTACCAATATGATGCATCCGGTTCCGGCATTTTTTGTGAATATGGCATGTATTCTGATTCTCATGATTTTCGGATGCCACAATGTGATCATGTCAAACCAGTCCACGTTTGTCCTTGGATATCTGCTTTTGCAGGGATATGATGTGAGTGGACATGCCTATGTGCTGCGTGTGATCAGTCTGCTGATTGGTATGGGAATCTGTATGGCTGTATTTTATAAGAATCAGAAAAACCGCCCATACCGCCGGACATTTCTGGATCTGTTCCGGGAATTTGATGTACGTTCCGCGCGGAACTGGTGGTATATTAAGCTGACACTGATTGTTTCTTCGGCACTGCTGATTGTGTCACTGCTTGGATGGCCGCGTGCCATGTGGCGGGAATCGCCTGCATGTCTGTATGTCTTCCATTTCATGAGGACAGTGTGGAGCGTGCAAAACGCAGGGGACCGTTTTAATATTGTGGGGTGCATGATCTTCCTTATTTTGTATCATGTGTTACCGGAATCCATGTATCCGTATATCGGGATGATCGGTGGAATTGGTGTGGGTTATTCTGCAGGATATGCATGGCAGACCGTATTTAATACGTTTGGAGCACTGTCGATTGCATCGGGGTTATTCGGTGCAGGTACGGCAGTGACGCTGCGAATTATATTCAATGTGATGGGATCTGTATATACCGTCGTATGTGACAGATTTTTGGATTTCCTCAGAAAAAGAACGGAAATCCACCGGGTGGGTGAGATGGCATAAAATCAGTAGATCACCCGGTTCCGCCCACTCTCTTTGCCGAGATAAAGCTTGCGGTCGGCTTCCTGAATGACAGATTCCATGGTATGATTTCTGCCAAATTCTTCGACTCCGAATGTCATGGTTACATGAATCAGTTTGCGTTCGTATAATACAGGAGTGTGCCGGATATCATCCAGAAGGTCAGACATCAAAAGCTGAACCTCCTCCATATCCATGCCGGGAAATACAAACAGGAATTCTTCTCCGCCCCAGCGGCAGACTTCCCCTTTTTCGCCTATTACCGTGCAAAACAATCTGGAAAGTGTGCGGAGAACTTCATCCCCGGCATCATGCCCGTAAGTATCATTTACATGTTTGAAAAAGTCGATATCCCCCATGGCAACAGTCAGGTCTGTAATTTATGCTGAGTGTATCTGGAAATACATGTTTCCAGACGCTTATACATCTGCCAACGGTTGAAAAGCCCGGTCAGGGGATCTGTGGATGCGATGTGTTCCAGTTCCAGATTGTAACGTATAAGCTTGTGTTCCATCTGCTGGGAATTCTGGGTGAAAATAATCATAACCGTGATCAGTTCTGCAAAAATAAACAAAGTGTCTATGGTCTGTATGCAGATACTGGCATCTGTGGAAAGCTGGATGACCGGCAGATGATACCGTGTATAGGAATACAAAAGCAGACGGTAAGCACATGTGCAGATTCCAACAAAGATTTTAGTGCGTATGCGGTGGAAACTGACTGCAAAATTTAATACGAGAAGTACAAACAGGAAGTGCTGTACACCGCAGTCCCACCCGAATCTCTGTATAAATACAGTAATCCACAATAACGTCAGTAATTGTGAAAAAATGGAAGCAAAATGTGTATGGTTTAGATAGGTAATCCGGAAAGCAAATACATATAAAATGCCACAGATGAGCGTCAGCAGGGAGGAAGGAACATCCCGAAGAAAGCAGCAGACACAAAAAAGGACAAGAAAATAAACGCTGAGAATCAGTGCGTACAGACGCAGGGTCACAGCAGTGGTTTTTGTCTCATTTGGATTTTGTACATCCTGAAATATAAACGCCCCTATTTTTTTATGAATCATATGTAATCCCCCAATAAACATATGCCGTTCCAAAACATCTATAAGAATTATATCACAGTATAAGAAAAAGAAAAGCGCATTTTTCACATACTATCCATACTTGAATTCATGGAAATTACATTGTATAATCAGTAAGGTTGAGGAATAAAATAACAAAGAACATATAGGAGGAATCTATTATGGTTACTTGGGACAACTTGGATACCCTTGCTTCTTTTCAGAACCTTTCAAAAACAGGTCGCATAGATCTGAAAAAAGTAATGTCTGGCGAGAACGGGGCAGAGCGTGTGAAAAATTACAGTATTCCAATGGCAGAGGGATTGGTGTACAACTATGCTGCAAAGCAGGTGGATGATGATGTACTGGAAGCTTTGGTTAAGCTTGCAGAAGAAGCACAGCTTTCCGAAAAATTTGAGGAGCTTTACAACGGTGCAGTGATTAACACCGGAGAGAATCGTCTGGTTCTTCATCAGCTGACCCGTGGACAGCTTGGAAAAGCCGTTGTAGCAGATGGTGTGGATAAGCGTAAATTCTATGTGGAGCAGCAGCAGAGAATTGCTGATTTTGCCAATAAGGTACACGCTGGTGAGATTACAAACGCTGCTGGTGAAAAAATTCACAACAGTTGTCCAGATCGGTATCGGTGGAAGTGACCTGGGTCCCCGCGCTATGTATTTAGCACTTGAGAATTGGGCAAAGAAAAACAACACATTTAAGATGGAAGCAAAATTCATCAGCAATGTAGATCCGGATGATGCAGCAGCGGTATTGAATTCTGTTGATGTTGCCCATTCCATTTTCGTACTTGTTTCCAAATCGGGTACAACACTTGAGACACTCACAAATGAGTCATTTGTTAAGGATGCATTAAAGAAAGCGGGACTGGATGCTTCTAAGCATATGATCGCAGTTACCAGTGAGACTTCCCCTCTGGCAAAGAGTGATGATTATCTGGCAGCATTCTTTATGGATGATTACATCGGAGGACGTTATTCTTCTACATCAGCCGTTGGTGGAGCTGTATT
>ENA-OQCE01001054-OQCE01001054.1-human-gut-metagenome-genome-assembly--contig:-NODE-1054-length-12162-cov-4.084254_pt1 | contig 12162 bp, 19 predicted proteins | sample MGYA00242495_ERZ504572 | MGnify/ENA primary metagenome ERZ504572 (study PRJEB26092, sample SAMD00036228) | human gut metagenome | host: Homo sapiens | study: EMG produced TPA metagenomics assembly of...
GTTTGTATAAAGGGATAAATCCCTGCTCCTGTATTTCGGCGAAATTTATTTCTTTTAGAGTATCCAGTAATTCTTCACAGGTATATTTAGAATTCAGTTTTTTTCTCAAGAAAACGGTAAATCATCAATGCAAGGAAACAAATCAAAGGAATGTGCGTTGATCTGGTTTCATTCCTGTAAATAAACAGGACTTGCAGAAAAATCTGTTTTCATAATCCGGAAGCATTCCTCTATCTGCCATCTGCTCTCACTTACTTTTAAAATATTACCGACTTCATCATCCAAAAGGTCTGTGCACACAGCATAAAGTCTATCATACTGAACTTCTTCAGAAATCTTATTTTCATCTAGACAATGCTTAACATCTGCAGCTTCCCCTTCTTTTGTGACAGCCATGATTCCAATGAAACGTGCCGGTTCATTTGGGTTTTTACGGTTTTTTTGTGTTTCCTGAATGGAGCATTTTTTGCGCCGTTCAGCCTGCTGGTCACGGATGGGTTTTTGATAAAGGCATATTTAGGCCACTTATAAATGATTTTCTACGCAAAATGGCAAAATTTCGGCATCAGGAAAATCAAGATGTAGCGCCGGAACAAGGATAAGGTTTTTATCGATAAACCAGCAGCTATGATCTCTTTTCCAAGAGCCGTTATCAAATATTTATAGGATCCTGGGATTTTTTCAATCAGTCCATGGACTTTCAGACGTTTAAAGATCCTTGTCATGGCAGACGGAGTGATTTTCGGAAGATGCTGGCGGATCTGTTTTCCTTGTATCCCGAATGTCATGTATTCCCCTTTGCTGATGGCTTCCAGTACAGACAGATCACGGGAATCAAAAAAGTTGAATCCGCGATAGGTTCGTTCCTTTTCCCTCCGGGAATGACTGACTTCATCCAATTTCTTCCTGCCGCTGCTGTGATCATCAAAGGATGAGATAAATTCAAGGTATCTGTAATTCGCAGATTTCAGGATTGTGAATAACTGATATAAGCTGTAAATACTCTTTTTTAAAGGGGCTTTCCGAATATCGGATGTTCCATCCCTATGCTGAACTTCCCGCTCCACACGGAACGTACTGATATCATTGCAGGTGCTTTCAATTCGCAGTACACAGCCAAACTTGTCATACATTTTTATGGACACATCACCCATGTGGTGCTTGATCCTCGTTCCGAGGATGCGCTGATTATAGTTTGTGCCAATCTCTTTGGTACAGTTATAAGTGATTCGCTGTCCAAGGAAAGTGGCGATGTTGTCAGGCTTCACAGTATATATCGCAGTGTGGATGATTTCATCATAGATTGGTGCCAGGTATTCCGGCTTACGGAACATGATATCCGTGGCACATTCGATCTGCTGAACCGTCCAGGTATAACCCAGCCCGAGAGATTCCGGAACGGGACTGTAGCGTCTGGCAAAGACATCGAGAACTTTATGGAGCCCTTGCGGTTGATACGGTCAGAAAGTTTCTGAGCAGTTTCAATATCGGAGATTTCAAGGAACGCGTTGTCCTGCATCCGGTAAGAAAGCTGTTTTTTGTCAAGCTTATAGGCGAGCAGGTTATGACCGTTCATGTAAAACTGAAGACGGAAAGGCGGCCATGTAGGGACACGAAGATAGCAAAGGCCAAGTTCCCTGTCGATAAAATAGAAATAGTAATGAAGACACTTGCTCTGGTCAAACTTCAGGAAGGTCTTCCCAGTTGTTTTATCATGCCAGGGCCTGTAGGTATTACAGCATTCCATAGCAGAAAAGATATGGATCAGACCTTCCGTTTTTCCGGTTTCGGCAATGATGTTCTGGATGCGGTCATCTTTTCGAAAAGCATGGAGTTTTCGGATGAACTCAATTTCCATTCCATTTTCGTGAGCAATCTTTTCCGCATTCTGACGGACCTGTTCCGTAAGGGGCTGGGAGAAACTGGTGGATAATCAAAAATACGGATACCGTTGAGTTTCATATAGGCAGTCATTGCTTCCGCATGGCTCCAGTTTGGGATATATCCCTGAATGATCATGCGGTCATAACAGGTAATGATGCCATGAATTTTATCAGCGTATTTATCAGTGAGTAACATATAAAAACCCCCTTTTTCTTTAGAATAACACAAGGGGTAGAAAATAAAAATAACTTTTCCGGTTTATCCGGGTTAGGGTATACATGCTCGAATTGAATTATATGTCCAGTATTTCCCATCATGGTAATTCTTTCCCGATTTTTTATTTATTTCTATCCAATAATTGATCTGCTGTAGTACAAGCGCTTCGTTTAATCCTAATTCTCTTGCAAGAGTTTTATTTGCGACTATAAGTTGTTCATCAAATAAATACATACCATCAAACACTCCTTCCTATAATTTCAAGCCCTAATTTATTGATTTTTGGGCTTTTTCTTTAAATATTCACCTCAAAACAAGGGCTTAAAGTGTAGAACAGTCATTGTATCCTGTACTGAATAGTTGAAAATGGTATTATCAAGCACACTATAACAAACTTATTTTTCATCTTTAAGGCGTAATAAAAGAGGTCTTGGAATAAAGGAATCTGACGTATTTTCCATCAAATTGTTTTATCCTGAGACCTCTTGTGTTATCATATGGTTTTGTAACCATGAAATTAAGAAAGCAGAAACCTCCCCTACCAAAGTTTAGTTTCTGCCTTCACCTAAACATAGCTCTCGCTACATTCATACATACCTATGATAACAGTTAAAACAGAAAACTACAACCTTATTTCTCAGGATTTTTACAATAAAACAATAGATTCCCTTGATCTGAACCTTATTTCATGTGTCTGCGGTCACTCCGGCTGTCTCATCCGTCATGGCTCTTATAAACGCAGCATCCAGCTTGCTGACAGGATCCTCTCCCTTTCCGTTGTCCGTGTGTACTGCAAAATCTGCGGACATACCCATGCATTACTGCTTTCATCCATGGTCCCGTATTCCCAGATCCCCCTGGCCCTGCACGTCCGTCTGATTCAGGCTTATGAACATGAAACCGGATTCCGGAACATACTGGAAGAACAATACCTCGTGGATGAAAACAACCTGAAATCCATCATCCGGAACTACCGCTTACATTGGAAGCAGCGGCTGCTCTCCATGAGGCTTTACCTCCCCGATATCCCCAGCCTGATTTCAGGATGCTTTTCCCTCTTTTCCAGACAGTTCATGCAGATTAAATCAACCTCCAATAAACTTTTTATCCTGCCAACATAACCTTACACGACAGGTCTGGTTTTATCCCTTATCCTTTAGAAAAAGGAGGCAGATGAAATCTATGAAACAAGAAAAACAACAGGAAATCGCACTGATGCGCTATGGCGCCATCGCACCGATTATTGCAGGACTTGATGAACGTTATCCAAGCAAGACCGCTTTTTACACGGAAATTTCTGCAAAAGGACTCATGGGACCCGATGGGAAGCTCCATCATTATGCTCCCGCCACCATTGAAAAATGGTATCTGGACTATCAGAACCGTGGTTTTGAAGGTCTCGTCCCGAAGCGCTCAGATGCCGGCATGAGCCGCAAGCTTGACGAAGAACTTCAGGAGAGAATCCGGTATTTCAAGACCAACTATCCACGCATGTCTGCGGCCGCTATTTACAGGCAGCTGAAATCCGATGGCTCTGTAATAAACGGACAGGTATCCGAATCCACCGTCAGCCGCTTTGTGAAACGGCTTCAGTCGGAACTGCGGCAGACACCGAACAAGGATATGCGCCGCTATGAACGCCCTCATATCAATGAGGTCTGGTGCGGGGACAGCAGCGTCGGTCCCCGCCTTACAGATTCGGATGGCAAAAAACACCGGATCTATATCATTGCCCTGATTGATGATGCCAGCCGCTTCATTACCGGAATTGATGTGTTCTATCATGATAACTTTATCAACCTGATGTCGGTTATGAAATCAGCCATAGCAAAGTATGGGCGCCCAAAAGTTTTCAACTTTGACAATGGTAAGTCTTACAAAAACAGGCAAATGGAACTCCTTGCCGCAAGAATCGGTACAACACTCAGTTACTGCCAGCCATACACTCCCACCGGAAAAGCCAAGATTGAACGCTGGTTCCGGACGATGAATATAATGGTATCGTAATTTAAGACACTTCAAGAGACATTTCTTAATGAATCTGATATACTGTAAACACTACAGAAAGAAGGATTATTATTATGTCTCGAACAAGAAGAAATTTCTCTGCCAAATTCAAATCAGAATTAGTGATTGAACTGCTCAAAGGAGAAAAAGACTTAAATACAATCGCAACCGAAAACAATATTCAGCCGAATCTTCTCCGCAACTGGAAGAAGGAGTTCCTCGATAAAGCATCCGTGGTTTTTAATGACACACGAGAGGATAATCTGAAAGAAAAACTCGCTTTAGAACGCAAGGAAAAAGCTGAATATGCGAAAAAAGTTGGCCAGCTCACCATGCAGGTGGATTGGTTGAAAAAAAAATCTGAAGAAACACTTGGACCTGACTACGAGAGTAAATTTAGTCCAAAACCTTTTGAAGACTAAAGAACTTCCAGTTAAAACAGGAGCTACACTTCTTGATATCAATCGTACCAGTGTTTATTACAAGGGCATGCCCATATCTCAGGAGGAGTTGGATTGCAAATCGATCATAGATCGATTACACACGGATAATCCGGCCTGGGGAGCACGACAACTGTCTGCTCAACTGAAGAAGCGTGGGCATCAGGTTGGTCGCCGGAAAACGCGCCGTTATATGAATGAAATGGGGATTGATCCAATTTATCCAAAAATGAACCTTTCTAAACGTATGCGACAGGCTAAAGTCTGCCCGTATCTGCTACGTAACGCCGTTATCGACCGTCCAAATCAGGCATGGTCAATCGACATTACATACATCCCCATTAAGCGTGGATTTCTGTATCTGACCGCTGTGATTGACTGGTACAGCCGCTGTATCGTTGGCTGGGAAGTCGATGATACTCTGGATACCAGAATGGTCATAACTGCGTTAAAAAAGGCGTTTATAGTGGCAAAACCTGTTATCCTGAATTCAGATCAGGCTGTCAGTTTACAAGCAATGAGTACATGAATTTCCTCAAAGAGAACCAGATCCGTCAAAGCATGGATGGTAAAAGCCGGTGGGCTGACAATATCATGATTGAACGATGGTTCCGAAGCTTCAAGTACGAGGAAGCATATCTGACCCAATATAACAATATCAGAGAAGCACGGAAGGCAATCGGTAAATATGTGCACACTTACAACTTTGAACGTTGTCATTCTGCACTCAATAATCAAACACCGGCATCCTGCTATTATCCGATTCTGTTACTGGATGATCATGCAGCCTAAGGGGGGATTTTCTCCCTACCCAGTTACATATATCAGTTCATTATAAAAAGCTTAGATTTTTGTCTTGACAACTGAACCACTATATTGTATAATAGGAATTGAAGTTAAATTAGATGCTAAAAATTTGTAATTAAGAAGGAGGGATTCGTCATGTTGGTATTCCAAATGCGTAATGTAGATAAAACATCTACTGTTTTGAAACAGACTAAAAACAGTGATTACGCAGATAAATAAATACGTTAGATTAATTCCTACCAGTGACTAATCTTATGACTTTTTAAACAGATAACTAAAATTACAAACAAATCGTTTAACTTCTGTATTTATTTACAGATGTAATCACTTCAGGAGTGATTACATGAACAAAAATATAAAATATTCTCAAAACTTTTTAACGAGTGAAAAAGTACTCAACCAAATAATAAAACAATTGAATTTAAAAGAAACCGATACCGTTTACGAAATTGGAACAGGTAAAGGGCATTTAACGACGAAACTGGCTAAAATAAGTAAACAGGTAACGTCTATTGAATTAGACAGTCATCTATTCAACTTATCGTCAGAAAAATTAAAACTGAATACTCGTGTCACTTTAATTCACCAAGATATTCTACAGTTTCAATTCCCTAACAAACAGAGGTATAAAATTGTTGGGAGTATTCCTTACCATTTAAGCACACAAATTATTAAAAAAGTGGTTTTTGAAAGCCATGCGTCTGACATCTATCTGATTGTTGAAGAAGGATTCTACAAGCGTACCTTGGATATTCACCGAACACTAGGGTTGCTCTTGCACACTCAAGTCTCGATTCAGCAATTGCTTAAGCTGCCAGCGGAATGCTTTCATCCTAAACCAAAAGTAAACAGTGTCTTAATAAAACTTACCCGCCATACCACAGATGTTCCAGATAAATATTGGAAGCTATATACGTACTTTGTTTCAAAATGGGTCAATCGAGAATATCGTCAACTGTTTACTAAAAATCAGTTTCATCAAGCAATGAAACACGCCAAAGTAAACAATTTAAGTACCGTTACTTATGAGCAAGTATTGTCTATTTTTAATAGTTATCTATTATTTAACGGGAGGAAATAATTCTATGAGTCGCTTTTGTAAATTTGGAAAGTTACACGTTACTAAAGGGAATGTAGATAAATTATTAGGTATACTACTGACAGCTTCCAAGGAGCTAAAGAGGTCCCTAGCGCCTACGGGGAATTTGTATCGATAAGGGGTACAAATTCCCACTAAGCGCTCGGGACCCCTTGTAGGAAAATGTCCTAAGTGTGGCAACAATATTGTATTAAAAAAATCGTTTTAGTGCAGTATCTTAAAATTTTGTATAATAGGAATTGAAGTTAAATTAGATGCTAAAAATTTGTAATTAAGAAGGAGTGATTACCACCGCATTTGCCAGAATCAAATGAGCAAAATTTGATTGTCATTGAAGCGTTTTTAGAAGCTGCGAAGCGATATGCTCGTGGTGGATATGATGTAATTGTAGATGGCATTGTAGGACCGTGGTTTTTAGAGCCGTGGCTCAACATTGTTCAAGAGCATTATGAAGTACACTAAGGCAAGTAAAGAAGAAACTATGAAGCGAGCTATCGAACGCTCAAAGTTAGACAGAGAAACAAATATTGAATTAGTTGAAACAATGTGGAATCAATTTTCCAATTTAGGAATCTATGAATTAAATGTTATAGATACAACTACGCATTCAATCAAAGATACTGTTTCAGCAGTAAAAGAAAAAATAGTAAGCGGTACGGCCTTACTATTTTAGACAATTCCAGTTTATCGGTGGGATGAAGGTCGGGGAGCCGTCCGCAGACGGCAGGGCAGCGCTCCGGAGCTGGCAGAGCAGCAGGCACGAGCCGGCAGTGAAGCAGCTCCGGCAACCCCTCCCCTTTAGGGGCGCAAAGCACTTTCACACCGCTGCACCGATGGGGTGGCGGTGTGAAAGTGCTTTTGCGTTACTTTCTCACCAGAAAGTAACAAAGAGGTTGTTTTTAGCGGAAATTTATGATAAAATAGAGGACGGAAGAATAAGCGGAAAGGGGGCGATTTTATGGGAGTTACGATTTCGGGTATGACAGGTGCAGGGAGCATCCGGCACAACAACCGCAGCTTCTCAGCGGCGAATGTAGACCGGAGCCGGACGGAGCAGAACATTGTTTTCTGCAACGAGGATCTGAAGCAGGTCTATCATATGGTCTTTGATGAAGCTCTCGCAGCCTACAACGCAAAGAAAACCAAAACGAGAGATAAGATACCGGACTACTATGAGCATATCCGGCAGAGTAAACAGGAAAAGCTGTTCCATGAAGCGATCTTCCAGATCGGCAACATGAGCGACTGTGGGTGCGGTACGCCGGACGGAGAACGGGCGGCGGCAGCTCTGAAAGATTTTGCGGAGTCTTTTGCAGAACGCAACCCCCATCTGCGGGTGTTCAATATGGTGCTGCACATGGACGAGGCAACGCCCCATCTCCATGTCGATTTTATCCCTGTGGCAACGGAGCAGTCAAGAGGACTTTCTACAAGGTATCTATGAAACAGGCATTGAAGCAGCAGGGGTTTGTCGGTGTCGGCAGAAAGCAGACCGAATGGGCGGCGTGGATGGAACGGGAGAAAGAAGCTCTGACGGAGATCGCCCAGCGGCACGATTTTGAAATTATCTCTCTCGGCACGAACAGACCGCACATGGACTTGCCGCAGTTCAAGGAAGCGGCTGCGAGGCTGGAAGCGGTGCAGCAGCAGACAGCGGCAGTAGAGCGGGAGGTTGCTGAGCTGGAACGGCAGCGGGACGCTCTGAAAGGCACTGTGCGGCTCTTAAAGGAGGCTGACAGGGTAAATGCACCCCTGCATGATATTCAGCCGGAAAAGACGCTCACAGGGGCAGTAAAGGGCGTGACGGTGGATCAGGTCGAGCAGCTAAAGAAAATGGCACTGCGCAGCGTGACGGATCGGCACAAGGTACAGGAGCTGACGGAGGAAAACACCCGTCTGCGGTCACAGGTGCCGTCCATGAAGAAGCGGCTGGAAGAAGCGCAGCGGCAGCAGAGGCTTGAACAGGAAAACCGGAGGCTGCGCGATGAAAACTATTATCTGCAATCCGAGCTGCAGGAGGAACGCAGCTTCACCGAGCGTCTGACGGACGGCATCGGTCGGATGCTGGACTTCTTGGAAGAACACTTGCCGGAGCGTCTGCGTCCTCTGCTTGAAAAGGCGAGGGAGCTGCTGCCCGATCCGGAGATTGGACAGCAGCAGGAGCAACAGCAGCACCAGCGAGGAATGGGCGGCATGGAGCTGTAAAAGAAGCCTGTCCGGAGGGCTTGAAAATCTCTTTCGGACAGGCTATAATAACAACTGAAAATAGGGAATTGCTGTATTGATAATCTAAGCCCCCTGTAAGGGTACTCCCAACCTATATTTTTTCTCTCTGAAAGGGAGAAAGTCGGAGGGGAAAAGGGGGGTGAGCGGAGGGGTGTTGGAAGTGTGGTAAACCTCGTTAGAGGTTTTCCAAGCCACTGTGGTAAACCCATCGGGTTTTCCATAGTGGCGGCACTTTCAATGCCCCGCAGCGAGGGGGAAAGGGGGAGGTGACTTTCTCTTTTAAGGCGGCGTAGCGCCGCTCTTTTGCTCCCCCTTTCCCCTTCCGCCCGCAGGCGATCCCCGCCGCAGCGGATTTTCTTTTTGGTACTTTTTCTTTTGTGAGGTGGTAATATGACCGAGAATTATCGAGCTGCTACGAGTATTTGAGCGCACAATATCCGGAGGTCGGAGGCTATGAGTTTTATAAAGAGCTGTTTCCGGACAATGAGAACTCCGGAGAACGGCACACGGATTTTTCCCATCCGAACGCTGTGTATCTGTATCGGGACGAACAGAGCGAGGATAAGAAGCTCCGGCGCAGGAAGATGTATAACGACACATGGGAACAGGATTACATGGAGTTTGTCGAGGGGAACAGCCTTACTTTGTGCAGCGGTCTTGCATATCGCAGAAAGGAGAACAGGCTGGAGAACGCCCAGCGGATGTATGCTCTGATCTTCGATCTGGATGGCGTAGGTCTTGCCGAGCTGCGCAACCTCTTTCTGCGCTTTGGCGGCGATCCGGAGCGAGTGCGCCGGTTGCCGATGCCGACTTTCCTTGTTCTGTCGGGGACAGGGCTGCATATCTACTATGTTTTCCAGCAGCCGATTGACCTATACCCGAATATAAAAATTCAGCTTAAAAGTCTGAAATATGACCTCACTTTCCGGCTATGGGAGTATGGCAGCACTTCGCAGGTCAAGGCGATCCAGTATCAATCCATCAATCAGAGCTTCCGCATGGTGGGCAGCATCAATGACAAGCATGGGACGGAGCTGGTCGCTTTCCGTACCGGAGAACGGGTAACGCTGGATTATCTGAACGCCTACGCAAAGCCAGAAAACAGGGTGGATGTCAATAAGCCTTTCAGCCCATCCAAAATGACACGAGCTGAGGCGAGGGAGCATATCCGGAGTGGTATGAGCGTGTTGTTGTGAGAGGCGAGAAAGGACGCAAGAAGTGGGATATTGCCGGAAAGGTGCATGGTGATGATCCGTATGCGCTCTACCATTGGTGGCTGCGGCAGATCGGAGAGATAAAGGGCGGGCATCGGTATTTCTTTTTGATGTGCCTTGCTATCTATGCTTACAAATGCGGTGTGTCGAAGCAGCAGCTCCGGCAGGATATGAAAGAGGCTTTTGATGATCTGCAGATGGTGAAGCATGAGAACGCATTGACCGAGGAAGATATACGGAGTGCGCTGGAAGCCTACGACAAGGAGTATTACAATTTCACGATTTCCGATATTGAAGCTCTGACCGATGTTCGCATCGAGCGCAACAAGAGGATGGTAGATCACAGAAAGAGCATTTGAAAAGAGCAAGGGCGGTGCAGGAAGTGGATTATCCTGGCGGCACATGGAGAAGAAAAGGGGCAGAAGAAAAGAAAGCGCAAGTCTATGCGTGGCGGCAGGAGCATCCAGAGGGACGCAAGGCCGATTGTCATAGGGACACCGGACTTGATCCGAAAACGATCCGCAAATGGTGGGACACCGTACCGGAGGGGCATATAACGGTCAAAATACGCCCATCACAGGCTTTGAGCGATCTGTTGGTGGAGGAATTTAAGAAAGGGCTGTAAACGCCCCAGAAACGCCCTACAAGGCGTTTTCGGGGCGGGTAAGGGTTTTTATATTACCCCACCGAAAACGAGGCTTGAAAACCGCGCGAAATAAGGCTTTTTCACCCCCTAAATGTACACGCTGCGGTGTTAGCATATAGAAAGCACTGTTCATAGAAAAGTTGCAAAAAAACATTTGCAATGCACTTGCAAATGTCACGAATATTGAATATAATATTAGTGCAAGCTAAAAATGACGAGGAAAGGAGTGCTATTATGGCTAAAGGAAATATGACGATAAGAATGGAGCCGGAGCTGAAAGCACAGGCGGCAGCTCTCTTTAAGTCCCTCGGAATGGATTTGAGTACGGCAACGGGTATTTTTTATCGACAGGCACTTAGGTGTCATGGACTTCCCTTTGAAGTCAAGGTTGACGAGCCGAATGCTGTTACCTATGCGGCGATGGAGGCGGCAGAAAAGGGAGAGGATATGTATGGTCCGTTTGATAGCGTTGCAGATCTGATGGAGGCGCTGAATGCTTAAGCCGGAGTTTTCGGGGCAGTTCAAACGAGATTACAAGCTTGCGATCAAGAGAGGCTGCGATCCGAAGAAGTTGGAGGAAGTGATCACGCTGTTGTGTAACGAGCAGCCGTTGCCGGAGGCGTATCGAGATCATGCTCTCACTAATTCCAGAAATTATAAGGACATGAGAGAATGTCACATCGAGCCGGACTGGCTGTTGGTCTATAAAGTTGTTCGGCAGACTTTGATTTTGAAATTGATAAGGACGGGATCTCATAGCGATTTGTTTTGAGATTAACTCCGGATGAAAGAGTGGTGATGATATTTGGCGGGTGTAATAACGGAAATTGCAATAGAATGTGGCGTGTCGGAACAGGCAGTTCGTGCATGGTGTAGGCGAAACCATGTTGCGAAAGATGCGAAAGGAAGTTTCGCAATCAGCGAAAGTCAAAAAACCGCCATATATCAGCATTATTTAGGTGTTGAACGAAAGCAAGTTTCGCAACAGGCGAAAGCAAGTTGCGAAACTTGCGAAACCACTTTGATCGCTATGCTGCAGGGAGAATTAGACCGGAAAAGCGAGCAACTTGCTGTAAAGGACAAGCAGATCGAGGAACTGAACGCAAGGTTGGCGGAGGTCAGCTCGGCGTTGGTGACGGCACAGCAGACTGCGGCAGCGGCCCAGGCTCTCCATGCTGGGACAATGCATCAGCAGCTTCTTTCCGGCAAGTCCGGAGCCGATCAGCCGGAGCGTGAGACAGAACCGGTTCAAAAGCGTAGCTGGTTTAGTAGGTTCTTTGGGGACTAAACAGAACGACAAATCGGGAATTTGTGGAGGTAAAATATAGATGAATCAAGGTAGAATTATTGTAATCACAGGTGCGCCGGGGACAGGAAAAACTACAACGGCATCTGTTGTTGCAAAAGAATCAGATTTGGAAAAGTCTGTGCATATGCACACAGATGACTTTTATCATTATTTGAGTAAAGGGGCAATACATGAACAAAAATATAAAATATTCTCAAAACTTTTTAAACGAGTGAAAAAGTACTCAACCAAATAATAAAACAATTGAATTTAAAAGAAACCGATACCGTTTACGAAATTGGAACAGGTAAAGGGCATTTAACGACGAAACTGGC
>ENA-OQCE01001055-OQCE01001055.1-human-gut-metagenome-genome-assembly--contig:-NODE-1055-length-12159-cov-1.618767_pt1 | contig 12159 bp, 19 predicted proteins | sample MGYA00242495_ERZ504572 | MGnify/ENA primary metagenome ERZ504572 (study PRJEB26092, sample SAMD00036228) | human gut metagenome | host: Homo sapiens | study: EMG produced TPA metagenomics assembly of...
GTGATGCATGCACCGAATTGTGGGCAGCCAGTATACCGGTACTGAAAAGCGTATCAACACCCTTGAAAACGGTCCGTTCAAAAAAGATACCAAGGAATATAACATCATCATGGAATTTCCCGTCTCCGCCAATGTAAAGCCGGAAGACCTGAACATCAACAATATTGATATTTTCGCCATCACAGCTCCCGCCACAACCCAAAGGAGGCGTACGGAAGTACACGTAGCGGGCTTTGCTCCGACAGACTTGGGCGGTACTCATTACTTCAATAGCGGTAATGACGACTCATCCGTTGCCGAAAACAGATACTATCTCAGCAAAGAAAACCTTGCCTGGGCTGTTGTAATCCCTCAAGAATTTGCATGGCCTTTTGAGAACAGAAACGTCACTATGGTATATGACAAGTTCCGGTCGTGGATTACCACCGGCGGACAACAAGACAACAACTGGTATCAGTCATACAACAAAGACGTATATCCTATTGAAAATTTGACTCCGCTTAATAGAGACTGAAATATAGCCAACCTATACGGCAACCCGAAAAACGTGAAGAAATACACCGGCAAACATATTCTCACGTTTTTTCTCATTTTACGTTAAAGCAGGTTAGCAAATATTCATTGTCGTCAGTAATCGGACGAGTTCAATAAAACAACAGTTTTTTTATTACTGCATAGTAAACAAACAAAGCAACAACGCTATAATAAACAGAACAATGAAAAAAAATCTTACTGGTTGATGACAAAGCCACCATAGGCCGCGTACTTAAGATTTATTTAGGGACAGAATACGACCTGGAATATTTTGAAAGCCCTCTAAAGGCTCTTGAGTGGCTTAACGAAGGCAATGTCCCCGACCTTATCATCTCCGACATTCACATGCCCCACATGCGCGGCAATGAATTCCTGTACTATCTGAAAGGGAACGAGCTGTTCAAACATATCCCGTAGTGATGCTCTCCAGTGAGGAAAGTACCGTCGAACGCATCCAGTTGCTCGAAGCCGGAGCGGCAGATTACATACTCAAGCCATTCAACCCGTTGGAACTCAGGGCACGCATCAAGAAATACATCTGAAAAAGAACTGAAAGGAAGATATGCTATATTATATCTACACAGGAAACAGCCAGACTGCCATCGACACCTGAGCAAGGTTACCAATGGCATGTTCGTTACTGTCTCCGGTGCCCGTAAAGCTGCCAAAATCATAGACGGCATCCGCGAACGGTATAACACATCCATCCTTTACGAGCAAACCGACACAGAAAAGGATTGCCTTGACATCACCTGCCTCCACAAGAGGTTTCCACGCGTATACATAATACTTATCACCGAAGGATTGCCGGCAGAAGCCCGCAAAGCCTATCTGCAGGCAGGCGTCAATAATACACTGCCGCCACAAGCCGATGAAACGAGCATCCACCGAATGACCCAGTTCCTGCAAGTGCGTCAAAAGCATAAAATGCAGGAATTCAGCCAAAGCCACCGAAAGATGCTTAACACATTTCATCTGCCCGCATGGAAACGTGCGTTCGACATTTTGTTTGCCATATGCGCCCTGATAATACTATCTCCGTTACTTATCGGCACTGCCATTGCCATCCGTCTCGAAAGTAAGGGTAAAGTCATCTATAAGTCGCAACGTGTAGGCAGTAACTACCGGATATTCAACTTCCTGAAGTTCCGCTCCATGTACACCAATGCGGACAAGAAGCTGAAGGAACTCAATGCCCTCAACCAGTACAAAATGGAAGAAGAAGTGGCAGACGATACCCCCGACATCCGGTTCGACGACCCTCACAGGCTCTTCCGATGAAGAAGCAAACTTACTGATTTCTGATGACTTCATCATACCGGAAAAAGATTTTTTCCGGCAAAAGGCCCAATCCAAAGAAAGCCCGTTTGTCAAGATAGAAAACGATCCGCGCGTCACACGCATCGGCCGTTTCATCCGTAAATACAGCATTGACGAACTACCGCAACTATTCAACGTCCTGAAAGGCGATATGAGCATCGTAGGCAACCGTCCGCTTCCGCTCTATGAGGCCGAACTGCTGACCAGCGACGCATACATAGACCGCTTCATGGCTCCTTCCGGACTGACCGGGCTCTGGCAAGTGGAAAAGCGTGGCGGAGCCGGTAAGATGTCGGCGGAAGAACGAAAGCAACTGGATATTAAATATGCACAAGAATTCTGTTTCCGGCTGGACATGAAGATACTTCTAAAAACGTTCACCGCTTTTGTACAGAAAGAGAACGTGTAAGTATTAAAACTAAAAAAACAAACAGACAAATGATAAAAGCCCATACACATCCCCTATCATATCTCTGTACAGCTACATTTATTCTGTTCCTGTTGCCCCAGTCCATCCATGCCCAGACGGACATGACCCGTGAAGAGCGTATCAAAATTCTGGAGGCACTGAAAGAAAGCGATGCCATTCTGGAGAAGAGTATCTCAGGAAGCCAGCTACCGGAAACGCAACACTATATCGAAGGTTTTGATCTGCCGCCCCTTTCCGTATTTATGGATGCCGTCATAGAAAACGCCACTGTAAAGCGGGCACACTCCCAGGTAGAGCAGGTAAAGAACCAATACCGCATAGAAAAAGAAACTGGTGGAACTACTTCCGGCTGAACGGAAATTATGCATACGGGCGTTACAACGTATTGAACGACAACAGCGATTCCTACAACGACTGGTATCAGTCCACCACAGCCAGCTCCCGGCACACCTTCAACGTAGGAGCCAGCTTCAGTGTAGGTCTCGGCGATTTATTCAACCGTCCGCTCCGGCTGAAGAACTATCGTTACAACATCGAGCAGCTTCAATACACGCAGGAAGAAGTAATGGAAGAACGGCGGCTCAAAGTGCTGGAAGCATATAACAATGTGACGGCGCAATTGGCAACCATCAAAGCCAAAGCGGAGAACGCCGCCCTCTACAACGCTCAGATGAAAATCTCGGAGAACAATTTCATACAAGGTAAAATAGACATCATCTCGCTGTCACTGGAGCGGGCGCGCCGTTCCGGAGCGGTGACTTCCTATGCCGAAGCACGCGTTTCGCTGCATAACGCCATCATTTTACTTGAGATGCTGACAAATGTAAAAATAATCAAAGGGAAATAAAATCTTATGGATATAATAACAGTTTATAGCACAATTCTTCTACCGCATCCGTTACTGGCTGTTGTGGGGTGGATTTATTGTCACAGCACTGGTGGCGTACTTCACCCAGTTCCTGCCGTTCAGCTATACTGTAAACAGTAATATCTACGCCGGTGTAACCAATGTTACCAATATTGACGGCAGCAAGGTTGAAAACATCAGCAGCACTTTCGACAATCTCATCAACATAGCCAAGTCCAAAAACACATTGGAGAAGGTCTCTCTCCGCTTGCTTGCCACGAACCTTGTATATGGCGAGGAGTGGCAGGATAATATGTACATCCAGGCAAAACACTACCGCCAACTCCTGCAGCATACCCCCAAAGAAGTGCTGGCTTTGGTAGACCGTTCCTCATTGGACAAAACCGTCGGGAACCTGCAAAAATACCGTCAGGAAAGTGCCGCCAACTTTGTATATTCCATGTTCAGCCGCCCTACGGAATTTTACAGTTTCCAACGCACTCGAGCAGATAACCGTGAAACGTCTGGGCACAAGTGACCTGATAAGCTTTACCTATACAAGTCCCGACCCGGGTATCACCCAAAACACCATCAAGATTTTGGAGGATGAGCTTATCAAAGCATACGAAATACTCCGTTTCAGTGCCACGAACAGTGCCATCGCTTACTTTGAGGAGCAAGTAAGACTTGCCAAAATCAACCTCAACAAAGAAGAAGACAACCTGATGCACTATAATGTAGAGCATTCGGTAATCAACTACGACAATCAGAGTAAAGAGCTGGCGGTAACCAAATACAATCTGGACGACCGTGAGGAACTTGCCCAACGAACCTACAAAAGCGCCGTGGCTCTCCGTCGGATGCTGGAAGATAAAATGGACATCCGCGCCAAGATTATACGCGATAACACGAAGCTGCTCAAAGAACTTGAAAAAGTTACGGAACTGAACCAGAATATCCTGGAGCAGGAAATCTTTTCAACGGATACGGAGCTAAAAGACAATGAACAGTTGCAACGGAACAAAACCGATTTGCAAAGCTCGGAAGACAGAATCAGCCACATTTCCGACAACCTCAACGAATACAATTTCACCAAAGAAGGTGTCGGTATCGATAATATGGTAACAGAATGGCTGATGGCATGTATCAACGAGGCAAAGACAAAGGCCGAACTGAAAGTCCTTCACGAACGCCGTAACGACATCCTGAACCAATATCGGGAATTTGCTCCTGTGGGTACTCAAGTAAAGCGTAAGGAACGTGCCATCGGCATAGCCGAAGACACCTACCGTGAACAGCTCCGCGGACTGTCCGAAGCGCGGCTCCGCCTGCAGAACATAAAAATGACCACTGCCAACCTGCAAATCATCGCTCCGCCCGAGTTCCCGCTTACCGACAACGGCCGTAAGCGCCTGCTCTACGTCGTGGCTGCTCTGATTGCCAGTTTGATATTCATTACTTTCTACTTCCTCATCATTGAACTGACAGACCGAACGCTACGGGATGCCGAACGCAGTCACCGCCTTAGCGGCCTGCCCGTCATCGCCGCATTCAACGGTATCAGCAACCTGAAGTTCCGAGGGTTCCTGAAAGCATGCAACCGCCGTGCCGCCGCCTATTCCTGCCATCAGCTCGACAGGTATCTGGCAACAGGACGCCCTACCGTCATCAACCTGCTCAGTATGGAAGAGCGGGAAGGTAAAAGTTTTCTGGCCAAATATTTTGCCGATCATTGGGCTTCCGTGGGACTTCGCACCCGTATCGTAAAGCACGATGTCGATTTTGAGACCAACGACCAGAAATACGTCCGGGCACAGCAACTATCCGATTTCTGGCAACTGAACTCCGCCGAGCAGATACCGGACATCATTCTTGTGGAATACCCGTCCATAAGCACTGCCAGCCTGCCTTTGACCGTACTGAAACAAGCCGATGTTAACCTGCTCATAGCCAACGCCTGCCGTTTATGGGGCAAAAACGATGATATCAACCTGAAATCCATTAAAGAAATGCTGGGTGACACTCCGTTATCGCTTTATCTCAACAATGCCGACCGTGAAGTCGTGGAATCGTTCACCGGCGAATTACCGCCCAAGACACCTCTCCACAGCTTCGTCAGCCGATTGTCCCAACTGGGGCTGACCGCTAAAAAAGCCGCTGTAAAATGAGTATCAAGCGAAGTTACATATCATCTCCCACCTTAACCTTTGCCATACTCTGCATCGGTTTAGGATGTATCGTCGCAGCTACTTTGAAGCAAAATTTAGCGATAGCAGGACTGGTGGCGGCACTGCCCGCCCTCTTGTGCATTCTGATTTTGCACCTTCGCAAACCGGAACGCTTCCTATTCCTGCTATTCATTTTCAATTATTTCTTCATCCCATTGGCGCGTTACAGCCGGCAGGACGGACTCAGCGTACTGTCGGACATCATCTGGTGGAGCGTGCTCCTCATCGTCATCATCCAGACGGCGCTGCACTACCGTTTTCCCTGGAAACGGGCCGTCAACATCCTCACCATAGGAGGTGCCGTACTGGCAGTGTACTGCCTTATGGAAGTCGTCAACCCCACCGCGTCCCTGGAAGCATGGATTTATTCCAGGGGATTCATTTACAATACGTTTCTCGTGTCCCTAATCACGGTGTTGCTGGCAACATCCTATAAGCAAATCAGCCGGCTGATATTCCTGTTTTCCATACTTACGCTCATCGCCATACTGAAAGGCCTTTGTCAGAAATTCATCGGTTTCGACGCCGTCGAATACAATGCCATGATGGAAAGCGGCATGTACAAGACACACTTGCTGCCCCAAATCACCCGCTACTTCTCCATCTTTACCGATGCGGGGAATTACGGTTCCAACATGGGATTCACCTGCGCGTTGTTCGGTATTGCCGGTTTGTTCAGCAAGAAGTCCAGCCTGAAAGTATATTATTTCTCCATCTCCGCACTCTCATTATACTCCATGTTCATTACAGGTACCCGAGGAGCTATCGTAGTACCCCTGGGCAGTCTGCTGCTTTTTGCGCTTATCAGCAAGAACATCAAACTGATGAGTGCTGCCGCAGTGGAGGAATTTGCATCTATGTTTTCTTCGCATTTACATACGTGGGAGAAAGCAACTACATGATACGGCGCATGCGCACGGCATTCCGTCCCAATAAAGACGCGTCCTATCTGGTAAGAAAGCAGAACCAAAAAAAGCTGGCGGAGTATCTCAGAAACAAACCGTTCGGCGGAGGGGCTCGGCCTGGGCGGTGTGGAAGCCCGGAGATTCGGCAACAGGCTGACAACCAACATTCCCAACGACTCCACCTACGTCAAGATATGGACGGAAACGGGCGTTGGTGGGCATTTCTCCTTTACCTGCTGATTTATGGCGGGCAGCCTGCTATGGGGATGCTACTGCATCATGTTCAAAATAAGGAATGACGAGCTGCGCCACCTGCTCACCGCACTTGCCTGCGGCATATTCGGCATGATGCTCAGCGCCTACGGGAACGCATTCTTCACCCAGTTCCCCACCGGCATTATGATGATTATGTTCCTGGGCATACTGATGAACGGGAAATATATAGACGAACGTCTGACGATTGAAAAACAGCAGGCATTATTAACCACAACTAAAAAAGATTCGACGCTATGATGTCCAACATTTTTAACATATTCAGCATAGACTGGTGGATGGATGAGAGCAACAATGCGCTACAAATGACAGATTCCGTCCTATTCCTGCTGCTGGCTATTCCGGTAGCCTACCTGTTTCTCTGTGCACTCTTCTCGCTCGGAAAGTACAAGAACCTTATCCGGCGGCAGCCGTACAGCACCGTTTCTTAGTGCTTTTTACCGTATTGCGCAACGGGAAAGAAGTAATTGAATCCGTCAACCGTTTTCTGGACACCCAGCAATACCCGCGCGACAAATACGATGTTGCCATAGCAGCCACCCAACTGCCGAAGAGGACCTTGTCACCCTGCTGCAAATGCCCGTAAACATCGTAGTGCCCGACAAGGAATATTGCACCAAAGTCTACGCCATCCAGCAGGTTATGGAACGCTACGCTCCCGATGAATACGACCTGATTGTCATCTTCAATTCCGACAACCATATCGTGCCGAACGCCCTCAGCATGTTCAACAACGCCTACTACTCCGGTTGCGATTCCATCCAGGCGCACCGCATGGCGGAGAACCTGAATACCAGCATCGCTGTTCTCAATGCCACCAGCGAAGAAATCAACAACAATCTTTTCCGCCTGGCACATACCCGCATGGGCTTTTCCTCGGCTCTCATAGGTTCGGCAATGGCATTCGATTTCGCCATGTTCCACGAACGTGCTCCCAAGCTGAAAGGCTCCGATATAAGCAAGGCGATGGAAACCGTACTGCTGGAACAGAATATCTACACCGAATATCTGGCGGAAGTGGTATGTTACAGCAAGAAAGAAGATAATGCAGACGGCTACCAGACGCAACGCATCAGTTGGATCCGTTCGCAATATACCAGTACATTCTTTGCGCTGAGGTATCTCCCGCTGGTATTGCTGAAAGGTGAATGGGATTACGCCCTCAAACTTTTTCAGTGGCTGATGCCTTCCCGTTTCCTGCTTATCGCACTAATTCTGCTATGCACGGGAGGCATCACCCTGCTGAACTGGACCTGGGCTCCCAAGTGTACGTACTGCTTGCAACGCTTATCCTCGCCTTCCTCATGGCGCTGCCCGAAGGAGAAGTCAGCCGCCGTCTCCGCAAAGCCATCTGGGCGCTCCCGGTACTTATGTTTACAGCCGTATTCAGCCATATAAAACGATTCTTCTATAAAAAGAAATAAGGAGTACACAGCATGAAGATAGCCATAGAAGCCCAACGGATTTTCCGTCCCGACAAGCACGGCATGGATTTCGTAGCACTGGAAACCATCCGCGAATTGCAGAAACGGAACGACGGCAATGAATACTACATTATCGTGGCTCCGGGCAAAGACCATTGCCTGGAAGAATCTGCCAACCTCTCCATTGTGGAAGTGGCGTGTCCCACCTACCCGCTTTGGGAACAGATAGCCCTGCCGCTGGCGGTGAAACGTTTAGGGGCAGACCTGCTGCATTGCACATCCAACACAGCCCCGCTCTGCTGTCCGGTTCCGCTGGTGCTGACACTCCACGACATCATCTATCTGGACCCCCGCCAACAGCGCAGTCCCTCGCTTTATCAGGAAATGGGGTGGCACTACCGCCGCCTCACCGTACCACGGATTCTGAAGAAATGCCGGAAAATCATTACCGTCTCCCACTACGAACGCAACCGCATCCGCGAAACCCTGAACATTCCCGCCGACCGCATTACGACCATCTATAACGGCTATAACAGTCATTTCCGCCCGATGGACGACATAGACATGCAGATAGTAAACCGCTACATCCCCCAAAAAGACTTCCTGTTCTTTCTGGGAAACACGGACCCTAAAAAGAATACGGCGCGGGTGCTGAAAGCCTAACAGCCTTTATCTGGAAAAATCGTCCGTAAGGCGTCCGCTGCTCATCGCAGACCTCAACGAAGCCTATATAGACAGGCTGCTGCAACAGGAAAATATCAGTAACCGCCTGAAACGGCACTTATTCTATCCCGGCTATATCCACAACGCCGACCTCGCCACGCTGTACAATGCAGCATTCGCTTTCCTCTACCCCTCGCTGCGCGAGAGTTTCGGCATCCCTCTGGTGGAAGCCATGGCTTGCGGCACTCCCGTCATTACGGGAAACACCTCTTCCATGCCCGAAATAGGCGGTCCGGACATACTTGCCGCAGACCCCCGCCAACCGGAAGAAATAGCCGGTGCAGTGCTGCGTCTCGAAAATGAAGACGCGCTTTATCGGCAGCAACGGGAATACGGGCTGCTGCGCGCCCGGCAATTCTCGTGGAAAAAGACAGCCGATGAGCTGATTCAAGTATATCAATCGCTCGGCATATAAATGACCTCTGCCCATGAAAACCCTTTTTCTTGTCTTTTACGGATTTCAGGAATACAACGGTATCAGTAAGAAAATCAGATACCAGACGGACGCCCTCAGGCAATGCGGGGCAGATGTACGCACCTGCACTACGAGGTTGGCAACGACGGCAGCCGGAAGTGGATGATAGACGAAGATGTGCTTGCCGATTTGGCAAAGGAATACCCGCCAAAATAAAAAAACGGCTCTCGTTCGCCCCTATCCTGCAATACGTTCGCCGGGAAGGCATACAATGCGTATATATCCGCTCCTATCACAACGCCAACCCCTTCACCATACACTTCGTGAGGATGCTGAAAAAGCAAGGTGTAAGAGTGCTGCTGGAGATACCCACATATCCCTATGACCACGAATATTCTTCCGGCATGGAGAAAGTGCAACTGTACACGGACAAACTGTTCCGCCATGCGTTCTGCAGGTACGTCGATTTCATTGTAACCTTCTCCAGCGATGACCGGATATTCGGTCGTCCCACTATCCGCATATCCAACGGAATAGATTTCGCCCGCATCCCCCTGCGCTCTCCCCGGCACGGCACGAGCAAGGAACTCCACCTGATAGGAGTTGCCGAAATCCACTTCTGGCATGGTTTCGACCGGTTGCTGAAAGGCCTGGGAGCATATTACGGCAACAACCCCGAATATAAAGTCTATTTCCATCTGATAGGCAAACCGAGCGGCAGGCGGGAAGAGAAAGACATTGCAACACTCATCCGCCGGTACTGCTTGCAGCCGTTCGTCACCCTGTACGGAGCAAAGCATGGCGAGGAGTTGGACGCGCTTTTCAACCGGGCAGACTTTGCCATAGGCAGTCTGGCACGGCATCGCAGCGGCATATACAACATCAAGACCCTGAAAAACAGGGAATATGCGGCGCGCGGGTTCGGTTTCGTCTACTCCGAAACGGACGATGATTTCGACCGCATGCCCTACACGCTGAAAGTGCCCGCCGACGAAAGTCCGGTCAGCATCCCCGCCCTGATAGAGTTCTGCCAGCACATGACCGTGACGCCGCGGGAAATAAGAGACTCCATCCGACACCTTTCTTGGGAAGAACAGATGAAAAAAGTGTATGAACAGATTATCCGAATAAAAAAAGTAAAATACCATGCCCGAAGTTTCCGTTATCATCCCCATATACAACACGGCTGCCTACCTGCGCAAGACGCTGGACAGCATTTGCGGCCAGACCCTGAAAGAGCTGGAGATAATCCTTATCGACGACGGCTCTACCGACGGAAGCCGCGGTATCATCGAAGAATACGCGGAACGCGACGCAAGAATCCGGTGGTACGCGCAGCCCAACCAAGGATTATCCGTTGCACGCAAACCGAGGATTGCTGCATGCTACCGGCAAGTACATATATTTTATGGACAGTGACGACATATTGGATACACAAGCCCTCCGGCACTGCCATGATTTGTGCGAGAAAAGAGAGCTGGACTTCATATTCTTCGATGCAAAACCGCTGACGGAGTCGGCTGACAGCCAGAACATTCCCAATTATGACAGAAAAGGGAAAATAGACGAATCCATACATTCCGGCATGGAAATGCTGGACTATGAGCTGAGCAACCGCCTGTTCCTCACTTCCGTTTGCCTGTGTATGGTCAATCGCCTGTTCCTGAAAAAACGCTTCACAGGCTTTCATCCCGGCATTATCCACGAAGACCATTCTTTTGCCATGATGATTTATCTGAATGCACAAAGAGTATGCTACGTTCCCAAGCTTTCTTCGGGCGAAGAATACGTCCCCACTCCATTATGACCAGTCGCTTCGGAATGCGCAACATCGAGGGATACACCACCGTATGTACCCAAATGCAGGCACTCGGACAAGAACATCCCGAATGGAAAACGGTCATCCGCAAATACCTGTCCTACACCCTGAACGATGTAATCTGGGCGGGACACCGGATGTCGCTGCTTGAAAAAATAGAAACCGCCTGCCGCTTCAGACGCCTGCGGCTCGGAAAGTATGTAAGCTTCAGGAACTGGGCTGTGTTCTGGCTGAAGAAAAAATAGGAAAAGACCATGAAAGCGCTTGTTTCCATCATCACCGTCAACTACAACGGGCTGCGCGATACCTGCGAAATGATAGACTCTTTCCGCAACCACGAAACCTATCCGCACTACGAAATTATCGTTGTGGACAATGGCTCGCGCCTGCCCGAAGCGGAAGAAATACAGGAACGATACAGGAGTAACCTCGTACCGGGCGGCTCCTTATCAGGCAACCCTGCATCGGACAACCCCGTCTCCTTTCCCCCCGTCAAAGTGGTGCGGAACATCAACAACGGATTTGCCGGTGGCAACAATGCCGGACTGAAAGCCGCCGGAGGAGATTATCTCTTTTTCATCAACAACGACACCCTCATCAAAGAACCGGTACTGGAGGCGTTGGTACGACGCATGGAGTGCGACCCGCAACGCAACGGCGGCGTATCGCCCATGTTGAAATTCGCCGCTTGTCCGGACATCCTGCAATATGCAGGCTTCACTCCTCTAAGTTCCCTTACACTGCGCAACGCATCCATCGGATTCATGCAACAGGACAGCCCGTGCTTCCGTACTCCCTGCGAAACCGCCTCATTGCACGGAGCCGCCATGATGGTAAGCCGGCAGGCGCTACAGGATGCAGGCCCCATGACCGAAATATATTTCCTTTTTTACGAAGAGCTGGACTGGTCTGCACAGCTTAGGAAAACCGGGTACCGCCTATGGTACGAACCTGCTGCCGTAGTCTACCACAAGGAAAGCATGACGGCGAAGCGAGGCAGTCCGATGCGGGAATTCTACCTGTCGCGCGCCCGCGTACTTTTCGCCCGCCGGAACCTGCGAGGCATCAGGAAATACCTGTCTTGCACCTACCTCTGCATCCTCGCCGCTCCTAAAAAAGCGGCCGTATACCTGCTGCACGGACAAGGCACACTTGCCAAGGCAACGCTATGCGGCACTTATCGGGGAATGTTCGTTCAGTACCGATAAAAGTTTATCCCCATTAAACTCATAGTTTATTAG
>ENA-OQCE01001056-OQCE01001056.1-human-gut-metagenome-genome-assembly--contig:-NODE-1056-length-12158-cov-1.707339_pt1 | contig 12158 bp, 13 predicted proteins | sample MGYA00242495_ERZ504572 | MGnify/ENA primary metagenome ERZ504572 (study PRJEB26092, sample SAMD00036228) | human gut metagenome | host: Homo sapiens | study: EMG produced TPA metagenomics assembly of...
GTGTTCCACATGGACTATGAGATACAGTACAGCATGACCATTGATTATGTGGACCGGGTATTGGAGGCAAACAAGGACATGCTGGACGTGTACCGTGTCTGCGTACCTTTCCGTGTAACGACTTGTACCTCCATGTACCAGAACTACTGGCGTCCCTGGGACGAAGCAAAAAAGGAGGTGTGGGTCAGAAAAATGCCGGAGGGCGCAATGACTGTAGACGATTTCCCTTTCTATAACCGCAGGATGTGGGACTATGAATTTCAGTTGGAATTCTCTCGTTGGCTCCATCAACGGAAAGCCGCACGACGTACCTGCTGTCTGGTGGGTATACGTACCCAGGAAAGCTACAACCGTTGGCGCACAATCTATCGGGGGTGAAAGAGCAATATAAGGATTACCAATGGAGCACGAAAATCGGCGAAGATGTGTATAATCTATACCCGCTGTTCGACTGGAAAACGGAGGATATATGGATTGCCAACGGCAAATTCCGATGGGATTACAATAAACTATACGACCTCTACTACCAAGCCGGGGTAAGCCTTGACCGGCAACGAGTGGCAAGTCCTTTCATCAGTGAGGCCATCGAGAGCCTTGCCTTGTATAAAGTCATTGACCCCAACACTTGGGGACGGATGATAGGACGTGTAAACGGAGTCGGCTTTGCCGGACTTTACGGCAATACCCGTGCGGCAGGAAGGAGAGCGATACGTCTGCCGGATGGATATACCTGGAAGTCATTCATGGAATTCCTGCTTTCGACCCTGCCGGAACATACCAGGAGAAGATACCAGTCCAAGCTGGAAACCAGTATCAAATTCTGGAAGGAAAAGGGTGGAGTTCTCAGTGATGAAGTCATACAAAAGTTGAAAAACCGCAACATCCCCATCCAGGTGGGTGACAGCACCAACTATAGGACAGACAAGAAACCGGTACGGATGGATTATTTGGACGATATAGACATTGAGGAGTTCAAGGAGATCCTACTTACAAACGGATGTGTATATGTATTTTGCGCAATGACCATATCTGCAAGTACATGGGATTTGCCTTGACTAAAGAGGAAAGTAATCTGAAGAACAATGCCATGAAAAAATACAAGGATATTTTATAAATGATGTTTAAAATACAAATTCAAAACCAATTGTAATTATTTTATTTGTAAAAGGTAGGGGAAAGTAAGAAAAAAAAGCCCCCGGCCTGTTAAATAGTCGTCTCACTTACTATATAACCAAAAACGCTCAGAGCGCACGACCGGGGGGCAGATGCCTTCGTTCGCGCTCTGAGCGTTTATATTTTGGGGTGACGTATGACACGCCTAATAAGTGAGACGTTGCAAAAGTACAAAAATGATTGGATATGACATTATTTGAAGCACTTAAATTTAACAGAGAACCGCTTGAAATGCTTATAAGTTTGGGCGGCAAGCAGGATGACCTTCGATTCATAGACTTATATACAGAGTATGAGGTCATGAAAAAACAAGGTGAAAAGACCACTTATGCAGTGGCGTTTTTGGCAAATAAATATTCGGTAAGCGAACGCAAGGTGTATGATGTTATCAAACGGTTTGGAAAGCACTGCACGCTCGGTGCAGTGTGATTGATGTGCCGGGGATGCCTTGTGTTGTCCGGTAGAGCTACCTTTGTACAACCAAAAATAAAGCTCATGAATAAGTATTACCAGACATTAGACAAGATACTCCAAACGGGCAAAATCCAGACCAATAGGAAAGGCCGTATCAAGTATCTATTAAACGAAAAGGCTCATGCTGACCCCCCGCTGATTTACTTGACATATTTGAAAGCCACGGGATAGCCAGGAAAAAGCTGAAAGAGGAATTGAAACTGTTTATGCAAGGAGTCCGGGATGTGGAAAAATACAAAGAGGCAGGGATTACCTGGTGGGATTATTGCGGCCATACCCTTGTAAACAGCTATCCAACTTACTTTGAAAAGCTTCCACCCCTCATAACCAGGATTAACCGGGAAAAGCGCAACAGCAAGAATTATGTCCTGTTTCTTGGAGAAACCGGGGTGGAAAGCAACCAGGCACCCTGCCTGAGTCTTGTGCAGTTCCAAATTGATGAGGGAGAACTGGTGCTATCTGCATATCAGCGTAGTTCTGATGCGAACCTTGGGCTTCCGGCTGATATTTATCATCTTTATCTGATGGCAAGGCAGGTGGAGCTTCCCCTGAAGTCCATAACCCTTGACCTTGGAAATGTGCATATATATGAAAATAACATTGATCGGACTCTGGAACTGTTATCCGGAGTTGAAAACATTAAATTTGACTTGAATGTATGAAGAATATGAATTTATCCTGCACCACTGCCATTTGTAGGCCAAAAAAGAATGTTTGCTAAAGAGTTTATTAAAGTTTTGGAGCAGTTCCCTGAAGATACCGTGTTTGTGGACTTGTTTGGCGGTTCCGGACTTCTTTCGCATATAGCCAAAAGAAGCAAGCCCGATGCAACTGTTGTCTACAATGACTTCGACAACTACCGGTTCAGACTGAAAAATATCCCACAGACAAATAAACTGCTTGCCGATATTAGGGAGCTGGTGGGTAATTCGGTACCCAAACATAAACCAATTAAAGGGGAGCTTAGAGATCGCATTTTTAAACGTATCGAGGAAGAAGAACTAAATGTTGGGTACGTGGATTTTATAACCTTATCATCCTCACTTATGTTCTCCATGAAGTATAAATTGTCTGTAGCCGAAATGCGCAAGGAAGTCCTTTATAACAACATTCGCAAGACCGGTTATCCAGAATCTTCTGACTATTTAAAAGGGCTTGAAATTGTATCATGCGACTACAAAGCAGTATTCAACCAATATAAGGATGTTCCCGGAGTCGTCTTTTTAATTGATCCGCCTTATCTTTCCACTGATGTTGGTACGTACAATATGTATTGGCACTTGTCTGATTATTTGGATGTTTTAAAGATACTCGAAAAGCATTCCTTCGTTTATTTCACATCCAATAAATCCTCCATACTTGAACTGTGTGAATGGATTGGAGCAAACAGAACCATTGGCAATCCTTTTGAGGGTTGTACAAAAAAGGAATTCAATGCCCACATGAATTATTCTGCCGAATATACAGACATGATGCTGTATAAGAAACAGGAAAAATTAGTTCATAAAACAGCTGCTTAGTACTGAACAAAGATACAATTTTTCAAGCAGAAGGCCAAACTTTTGAGCCTTATTTTAATGCCGTTATAAAGCCATTTTTATGAAATTATAAAGCCGAAACAGAAGTCATTACAAACCTTTTGTTTCGGCTTTTTGAGTGTTGCGTGCTTTCCTTTTTTTGAACGCTTCGTTTTGTCCCTTTTCCTGAAAATCGAACGCTTCGTTTCGGATTCTGCGGAAATTTGAATTTGCGGATTATACATTGACACTGTTTTTACTGGCCTTACTGTCAACATCATGCGGAAACAAGAAAGTAGCATATCAGAATCCCCTGCCATGGCCTTCGGAGACCCATTCCTGCTGAAAGCTTCCGACGGCAAATACTATATGTACGGAACGGGCAGAGTATCGAACGGTTTTAAAGTATACTCCTCCGATGACCTGGTGACATGGACAGACGAGGGTCCCATCTATCAAGCGGCACCTCCGACTCATGGGCCACCGACTGTTTCTGGGCACCCGAAGTGTATGAACGGAACGGCAAATACTACCTATGGTTCAGCGCCAACTGGAAAGAAAATCCCACTAAAGAGCAAGAGAACTTCCGTATCGGTGTAGCCGTAGCCGATAAGCCTACGGGCCCTTTCAAAGACCTGTTCAACCAACCGGTATTCGACCCCGGCTATCCTATCATCGACGCAAACATACTCTTTGACGATGCTACCGGAAAGACCTACCTCTACTACTCCCGCTGCTGCTACAAACATGCCGTTGAAAGCGAAGTTTCAGCATGGGCTAAAGAAAAGGGCTGGTTTGACGAGATTGAGGAAAGTTGGATTTACGGCGTGGAACTGAAACCAGATTTCTCCGGTATCATCGGAGAACCGGTAGCACTGCTTTGCCCGCCCCAGACAATGGACGACCCTCAAGCGGAATGGGAGAACCGCTCGGTGACTTCACATGAAGTCAACAGACGCTGGACAGAAGGCTCGTATATCGTGAAACACAAAAATCTCTATTATATGCTGTACTCTGCAAACTTTTTCGGAGGAAAAAATTACGCGGTGGGTTATGCTACCTCCCAGACCCCCTTAGGACCATTCACAAAAGCTGCCAACAATCCGGTGCTACAAAAGAACACAGAGCAAGGCGGCATCGTGACCGGAACCGGGCATTGTATGCTCATTGATATTCACAACCGACTTTATTGCGTTTATCATGGACGCACCGAAACCACTGGTGATGAACGAATGGTATTCATTGACCCGGCAGAAATCCAACCGGATAGAAAACTGGTGGTCCACGGACCGAATACCGGCTCACAGCAAATTGAGCATTGAATGTAGCCAAGCAAACACCGGCGCGTTGAGGCATACAGTTAAAAAACTATCGTACCGGTTTCCTATAATAGAATTAAATTAGTATTTTTGCCTGCAACTGAAAAATCAGTAATATCATAGAATAGACAATTCCCGAACAAATATGAGCGAAGATTTTGAAGCACCGAAAGATGATTTGGACAAGGAACTCCCGGCCGGGAGCGAAGAACACTCGGATTACAAACCTGCGGACGCAAAGGATGCCAATATAAAACACCAATTGAGCGGCATGTACCAAAACTGGTTTTTGGACTATGCCTCATATGTTATATTGGAACGTGCCGTACCCCATATCATGGATGGCCTGAAGCCCGTACAGCGACGTATCCTGCACTCCATGCGCCGTATGGAAGACGGAGCTACAACAAGGTGGCGAACATCGTGGGACACACCATGCAGTTCCATCCTCACGGTGATGCTTCTATCGGCGATGCTCTGGTACAACTGGGACAAAAGGACTTGCTCGTGGATTGCCAGGGAAACTGGGGTAACATTCTGACGGGTGACAGCGCCGCTGCCCCCCGTTATATCGAAGCACGTCTCTCCAAGTTCGCACTGGACGTGGTATTCAACCCCAAGACCACCGAATGGAAACTCTCTTATGACGGGCGAAACAAAGAACCGGTTACACTACCGGTAAAATTCCCACTGCTGCTTGCACAAGGTGTGGAAGGTATTGCCGTAGGCTGTCATCCAAAATATTACCACATAACTTCAATGAGCTGTGCGATGCTTCCATCAGCTATCTGCACAACGAAGAATTCAAGCTGTACCCCGACTTCCAGACGGGAGGCAGTATCGATGTATCCAAATACAACGACGGTGAACGTGGCGGTGCGATACGCGTGCGCTCCAAAATAGAAAAGATAGACAACAAGACACTTGCCATTAAGGAAATTCCTTACGGGAAAACGGTGGCCAGTGTATGCGACTCCATCGTAAAGGCCAGCGAAAAAGGAAAAATCAAGATACGTAAGGTAGAGGACCTGACATCCGGCAGTGTGGAAATATTAGTGCATCTAGCCCCGGGTGTATCATCCGACAAGACCATCGATGCCCTCTATGCCTTCACCGACTGTGAAGTGAGCATCTCTCCCAACTGCTGTGTCATCGACGACCAAAAGCCCCACTTCCTCACCGTGAGTGATGTATTGCGCAAATCAGTCGACAACACATTGGCACTGCTACGCCAGGAACTGGAAATCCGTAAGGGAGAGATACTGGAAAGCCTGCATTTCGCTTCACTCGAAAAGATATTCATTGAAGAACGTATTTACAAGGATAAGGAGTTTGAACAAGCCAAAAACATGGATGCCGCCTGCGAACATATCGATGAGCGCCTGACTCCCTACTACCCGACTTTCATCCGCGAAGTGACCAAGGAAGACATCCTCCGGCTGATGGAGATAAAGATGGCACGTATCCTCAAGTTCAACTCCGACAAGGCAGAGGAACTGATAGCACGCATGAAGAAGGACATAGAGGAGATAGACCGCCATCTGGCAAACATCGTGGAATATACCGTCGACTGGTTCCGTATGCTGAAAGACAAGTACGGCAAAGGCTTCCCCCGCCACACGGAACTGCGTAACTTCGACACCATCGAGCAACCAAAGTCATCGAAGCCAACGAAAAGCTGTACATCAACCGCGAAGAGGGGTTCATCGGAACTGGATTGAAGAAAGACGAATTCATAGGCAACTGCTCGCCCATAGATGACGTGATTATCTTCTTCCGCGATGGAAAATATATCATTACCCCAGTGGCCGACAAGAAGTTCGTAGGCAAGAATATACTTTATGCCAACATTTTCAAGAAGAACGACAAACGTACCATCTACAATGTCTGCTACCGTGACGGTAAGGAGGGGACAAGCTATATCAAGCGTTTTGCCGTCACTTCCGTGGTGCGTGACCGCGAATACGATGTGACGCAGGGCACCCCCGACTCCCGTATCACCTACTTCACTGCCAACCCCAACGGCGAAGCCGAAATCATCAAGGTAACCCTGAAACCCAATCCCCGCGTACGCCGCATCATCTTCGAGGAGGATTTCAGCAATATCAATATCAAGGGACGGCAGGCCATGGGAAATATACTCACGAAACTCCCCGTACACAAGATAGCCTTGAAACAGCGCGGAGGCTCCACCCTGGGCGGACGGAAAGTCTGGTTCGACCGTGACGTGCTGCGCCTCAACTACGACGGTCGCGGAGAATATCTCGGAGAATTCCAGAGCGAAGACACCATCCTTGTCGTACAGAACAGCGGAGAGTTCTATGCCACCAACTTCGACCTGAACAATCACTATGACGACGGCATACGCGTATTGGAGAAATACGATCCGAACAAAGTATGGACCGCCGTACTCTACGATGCCGACCAGCAGAACTATCCTTACATCAAGCGTTTCTGCTTCGAAGCAACCGCCCGCAAGCAAAACTATTTAGGAGAAAACAAGAACAGCAGCCTCATTCTGCTGACAGACGAGTGCTACCCACGTTTAGAAGTGGTGTTTGGCGGTCACGACAATTTCCGAGAGCCGATGGTGGTGGAAGCCGACGAATTCATCGCCGTGAAAGGCTTCAAAGCAAAAGGTAAGCGCCTAACCACCTATACTATAGAAACCATCAACGAACTGGAGCCTACCCGTCAACCGGAACCCTCGCAGGAAACCGAAGAGCAGGAAACGGATGAAGAACCGGAAATTCTGGACCCCGACCACGGTAAAAGTGAAGGGGACATACTGGACGAGCTGACAGGACAGATGAAGCTGTTTTGATGAAGAATGAGAATGAAGGATTAGGAATTGGCTGACGATTACTAATTTGTAATTGAGAATTTAATATGTACGTATACAAGATAATAATCCTATGCGGACTGCTCTTGGGAAGTGCCGGACTGAAAGCACAAGAAGCACAATGCAGCATCGACCGGGAGCTACGGGCTGACTCCACCAACCGCAACCGTATCATCACTCGTGCCACCATGTATGGTATCGGCTTCACCAACGTGTTCGACACTTATCTTTCACCTCAAGAGTACAAGGGAATCGACTTCCGTATCTCCCGCGAAAGCATGCGGATGACACGGTTAATGGGCGGCAACGTATCTCTGCAAACTTTCTTCCAGGCAGACTTGGATACACACACAATAAAGTAGACAATAACAATACATTCTCCGGACTGGCCAACTGGAACTACGGCCTGCATTATAATTTTCCAATCACGGGCAATTTCAAACTGCTTGCCGGAGGAGTCGGCGACTTCAACGGTGGCTTTGTCTATAATCTGCGCAACGGAAACAACCCCGCCAAGCACGTGCCTATATCAACCTTGCCGCATCGGGAATGGCTATTTGGGACTTACGCATCAAGAACCGTCCCATCACACTACGCTATCAGTGAATCTTCCTTTGGCAGGTATCATGTTCATGCCCAACTATGGACAGTCCTACTACGAGATATTTACGTTGGGACATTGGGACGGAGTAGTGAACTTCACCTCCCTGCACAACCAGCCCTCTCTGAGACAAATGCTGACCGCCGACTTTCCGGTGGGACGTGCCGGATGCGTTTTGCTTACATATGGGACGCACAACAGTCCAAAGTAAACGAAATAAAGACACATACTTACTCGCACGTATTCATGGTGGGGTTCGTAAAGGAACTCTATCTGTTTCCTAACAAGAGAAAGTAAAAAGTGACAAGGTGATAAATGATAAGACGATAAGGATAATGTGCATGAAAAGAATATATATCTTAATAATTTGGAGTGCCCTACTCATGTTACTGCCCCTATTGAACGGATGTATTCGTGAGGAAGAGGTTAACAATACCCCACAAGGCAATTTCGAAGCCTTGTGGAAAATAATAGACGAACAGTACTGTTTCCTGGACTACAAGCAAATAGATTGGAATGCCATTCATGACAAGTACCAACCGCTCATCACCCCGGGAATGAGCTACGACGGTCTATTTGAAATATTAGGTAACATGCTTGCCGAGTTGAAAGACGGACATGTCAACTTGTACTCTTCTTCCAACATGGCACGCTACTGGGACTGGTATCTGGATTATCCCCGTAACTTCAACGAAAGTATCATTGAAAAGTACCTGGGAAGAGACTACCGCATTGCTGGAGGCGCCAAATATACCATATTGGAGGACAACATAGGATATATCTATTACGGTGATTTCTCCAGCGGCATCGGAAACGGCAACCTGGATGAGATTCTGTTATACCTTTCCGCTTGCAATGGCCTGATAATCGACGTGCGCAACAACGGTGGCGGCAACTTGACAAACGCCACCCGAATGGTACAACGTTTCACGAATAAAAAAGTACTGACGGGATATATTCAGCACAAAACTGGCAAAGGCCATAGCGATTTTTCAGATCCGACTCCCATTTATGTAGAACCTTCCAACAGTATCCGCTGGCAAAAAAAGGTAATTGTCCTGACAAACCGTCATTCCTATAGTGCAACCAATGATTTTGTCAATTCCATGCGCTGTTTTCCCAATGTCACCTTGGTTGGTGATAAAACCGGCGGAGGGTCGGGCCTGCCATTCTCTTCGGAACTGCCCAACGGATGGGGAGTACGCTTTTCTGCCAGCCCGCACCTCGATGCCCAAAAACAGCATATCGAGTTCGGCATCGACCCAGACAAAAAGGTGGATATGAGCAAAGAAGATGAGAACAATGACCTGGATACCATCATTGAGGAAGCAAGAAAAATGCTGAAAGTGACTTCCTAAAACGACTTTATCTAAAAAACAATTTGCCAAAACGAAAATTCTTTCTATCTTTGCCACCGCTAATCGGAATTATTCCGCGGATGTGGCGTAATTGGCAGCCGCGCCAGACTTAGGATCTGGTGCCGTGAGGCGTGTAGGTTCGAGTCCTATCATCCGCACAATCCCTATAATAATTTTCAAAAGACAAACAACTAAGAGGGGAGGATATTCATTAAGAAGCATCCTCCCTAACCGCTTCAAGTACCTTTTTTATCTCATCAAAACACAATATTTAGAATACTTATTGTATCTTTGCTTCCAAGAAACACTTCGATTAACCTAAAAAATGAAACAAAATACGATAAGACCGATGCTTTTCAAGCGTTGGGTAGTGTGCCTTTTATTGTTTATTCTCTTCATCCAGCCAGGGCTTCTTCCTTCATGCCCGCCGTCACCAACTATCTTGCCAAAGACTATGAAGCCGGTTATCAGAACTGGGCATGTGCGCAAGGTAGCAACGGCGAAATGTTTTTCGGCAACAGCCAAGGACTCCTGGTATATGACGGTTATCGCTGGACACTACACAAAGTACCGGGAAACCATATTGTACGTTCAGTATACGTCAAGGAAGATCGCATCTATGTGGGGGCATTCGAGGAATTCGGCTATTTCAAGTATTCGGAGGCAGGCACTCTCCGGTACCATTCTTTGAGCAAATTCCTGAAGAATTTCCCCATGGAGAACAACGAGATATGGAACATTGTAGAGCTGGACGGCCGCATCTACTTCCAGTCGTTCAGCGCATGGTTCTCCTACGACGGGAAAATGGTACGCGCTTTCCGCAACAGACAACAACAGCCGCTCTACTTCTACAACCAAAACGGACATATCTACACACAAATGATTGATGAAGGCTTCTATGAATTCGACGGCAAGGAGTTCCATCACCTCTTTCCCCGCAGCAAAGTGAACGATGACAATGTAGTGGCATTACTGCCCGACGGAAACAACAGCTTCCTGATGGTCACGGAGAACAACGGACTGTTCCGCTACACGGGTGACATCACCCCCTGGAAAACAGACATTGATGCAGAGCTGAAGAAACAGCGGGTGAACCGCGCCGTCATGACCAATGACTCCATATTCATGATAGGTACAGTCCTAAACGGCATATACGCCATCGACCGCAAAGGACATTGCCTCTGGCACTTCAATCTGGATAACCGTTTGGACAACAACACAGTCCTGGGACTGTTCTGTGACAAAGACAACAACGTATGGGCAGCATTGGACGACGGCATCGCATACATCCACCACAACTCCCCCGTCATGCTACTGACCCCTGCCAACCATGAAACCAAGCTGGGTATGGTGTACGACATAGCCCACCGGGGTGACTGTTTCTATCTGGCCACCAACCAGGCTTGTACGAATACCACCAGATTACCGGAAATATGCGTTTGCTTCCCCATAGCGAAGGACAGAACTGGTATGTAAAGGACATTGACGGGCAACTCTTTGCAGGTAACAATGCCCATACCTTATTAATAGGCGAAAAAGGGAACGTTTCCGTCATAAGCAATACCAACAGCAGTACGTGTCTGATTAAGTGCACCCTCTATGGCGAAGAGATACTGTTGGAATCATCCTACGCCAATTTGCGTATCTATAAAAAGAAGAACGGTCAATGGACCTTTTCGCATGTCGTAGACGGCTTCATTGCACCGGTCATGCACTTGGAGGTTGACCAAAGCGGTGTCATCTGGGCTTCACACATGTATCAGGGAGTCTATAAAAATAGTCTTGAGCGATGACTTGTCGGCTGTAAAAAGCGTACGGCACATCTCCCATTTAGGCTCGGAATATATCATCGGCCCTATCCAAGTAATGAAAATGCGGGGACGTATCGTCTTTTCCAGTCCCAATGGCTTCTATACCTATGACGACATCACCCGGCAGATTATCCCCTTCCAAAAGCTGAATACCATTCTGCCTTACATCAGGAATGCCCATTCTGTGGTATCCGTCACGAACGACCGCTTCTGGCTGTCCGGTTCACATGAGTACGCACTGGTAGAGTACGCGGAAGGAGAGTACATCGTGAAACAACGCATTCTCATCGAACTGTTTGATTCTCCATGTATAGAGAACTACAACAATGTGTTCGTTGACAATGACGTTGTCTATTTTAATCTAAATAACGGAATCGCCAGTTACAGCAAAAACACAGACAGCTCAGTCCAACGTTGAGTCCGCCCTATCACTGAGCTCTGTCATTTGCTCTTCTTCAGATAAAAAGGAGAAACGCCTGCCTCTGCAGGGAAATGTCGAACTGGAAAGCAATTACCGGGATTTGCTGTTCTCGGTAAGCCTGCCGCATTACAATAAATTGTCCGTACATTTCCATTATGTCCTGCAAGGAGGACAAGGCATGGCTCTGACATCAGACCTAAAAGAGCCCGAAATCCGCTACGGTAGCCTGGATTACGGAGAATACACATTCCAAGCAGAAGCCTATAATGATTTGGGACAGAAAATCGGTGAAGTGGAATATCATTTCGCCATAGCCCGTCCTTTCTACCTCACCTATTATGCTTTTGCACTCTATCTTATAGTTCTCATTGCACTTCTCTACTTCTTCTCCAAGTGGCGCGCCAACCGTGCCATGGAAAAGAAACGGAAGGAGTATGAGGCAGAGCAGGTGCAGCAGAACATCAAGATGCGTGAGCAGGAACATCTGATAACTCTACAGCAGCAACAATTGCTGGAAGCCGAGCTGTCAGCAAAGAGTAAAGACCTTGCCAGCATGGCGCTGGGTGTATTTGCCAAGAACGAAATCTTGGAGAAACTTCGTGCTGCCGTGCAAGAATTCCTGGTAAAAGGGCAATATGGACG
>ENA-OQCE01001057-OQCE01001057.1-human-gut-metagenome-genome-assembly--contig:-NODE-1057-length-12155-cov-12.532424_pt1 | contig 12155 bp, 21 predicted proteins | sample MGYA00242495_ERZ504572 | MGnify/ENA primary metagenome ERZ504572 (study PRJEB26092, sample SAMD00036228) | human gut metagenome | host: Homo sapiens | study: EMG produced TPA metagenomics assembly of...
CCGGCCGAGCATCGCCCCGCATGCGATGCGCCATACCTTTGCGACCGACTTGCTCGAGGGCGGCGCGGACCTGCGCTCGGTTCAAGAGCTGGCTGGGTCATGCGAGCCTGTCCACGACGCAGATCTACACGCATCTCACACCCGATCGCTTAAGCGGGCTGTGGCTCAAGCCCATCCCCGCGGCGAATAGTGCTGGGACGTCCCGCGCCGCGCTCAGGTGTGTGGTTTTGATTGCGGGTTGGCAGGAAGATGCATTCCTGCTATCATTCATCGGGTTGCTTCACGGCAACAGGTTTTTATCACGCACGCGCGGCTACTTCATACCGTGGTGCCCGGGCTTTGGTAGCACATGTCCGGGTTGGTTTTGGAGGATGACCCCGCGCGGAGGCAAACCACAGGAGGTTTAACATGGCTACCAAGATTAATATCCGCACCCTGCTCGAGGCCGGCTGCCACTTCGGTCACCAGACCCGTCGCTGGAACCCCAAGATGAAGCCGTTCATCTTCGGTGAGCGCAACGGCATCTACATCCTCGACCTCAAGCAGACCATCCTCGACGCCGACCAGGCTACACCTTCGTCAAGACGTCGCCAAGGGTGGCAACGTGCTGTTCGTCGGCACCAAGAAGCAGGCTCAGGAGGCCGTCAAGAACGCTGCTGAGCGCGCTAATATGCCCTACATCAACCAGCGTTGGCTCGGCGGTATGCTGACCAACTTCGTCACCATCCGCTCCCGCATCAACCGCATGGAGGAGCTCGAGGCCATGGTCGAGGACGGCCGCATGGCAGTGCTCCCCAAGAAGGAGCAGGCTGTGCTCGGCAAGGAGCTCACCAAGCTCCAGACCAACCTCGGTGCGCCCGCGACATGAAGGGTCTGCCCCAGGCTCTCTTCGTCATCGACACTAAGCGCGAGGAGAACGCCATCAAGGAGGCTCAGCGCCTGAACATCCCCGTCGTCGCTCTGATCGACACCAACTCCGATCCCGACGAGGTCGAGTACGGCATCCCCTGCAACGATGACGCTATCTCCGCTGTCACCCTTATGTGCGAGCTCATGGCTGACGCCTGCCTCGCTGGCTCCGGTAAGGAGCAGGTCTCCGAGGCCGAGATGGCCGCTGAGCCCAAGGCCGAGTAAATCAGTCTTAGTTAATTCTTTTTCATCTCTTTGAAAGGAACCACAATGGCCCAGATTACCGCCGCTATGGTCAAGCAGCTCCGCGAGATGACCGACTCCCCGATGATGGAGTGCAAGAAGGCTCTCGTCGAGGCTGACGGCGACATGGACGCCGCTGTCGACGTTCTGCGTAAGAACGGCCTTGCCAAGCTGCCAAGAAGGCTGGCCGTGAGACCAACGAGGCGCTGTCGCCGCGTTCGTCTCCGAGGATGGCAAGACCGGCGCTCTGCTCGAGCTCTCCTGCGAGACCGACTTCGTTGGCTCCAACGCCAAGTTCACCGGCTTTGCTTCTAAGGTCGCTGAGGTTGTCGCTACCACCGAGCCTGCTGACGTCGACGCTCTGCTCGAGAAGCCGATGGGCGAGGAGACCGTTTCCTCCGAGCTCACCGAGATGATTCACATCATGGGCGAGAACATGAAGATCTCCCGCTTCGCTGCCCGCAAGGCCGAGAACGGCGCGCTCGCTTCTTACATCCACATGGGTGGTAAGATCGGCGTCCTCGTCGAGTTCGCCTTCGAGAAGGCCGAGACCGCTCAGGCTGAGTCCTTCAAGACCTTCGCTCACGACGTTGCCCTTCAGGTTGCCGCCGTCGCCCCGATCTGCGCTACCCGCGATCAGGTTCCGGCCGAGACCGTCGAGCACGAGAAGCAGATCTACATGGCCCAGGCTGCCGAGTCCGGCAAGCCCGAGGCTATCCAGGAGAAGATGGCTGTTGGCCGTCTGGAGAAGTTCTACAAGCAGTCCGTGCTCACCGAGCAGGAGTTCATCAAGGACAGCTCCCTCACCATCAAGAAGTACGCTGAGCAGGTCTCCAAGGAGCTCGGCGACACCATTACCGTCGTTGCCTTTGACCGTCTGGTCCGTGGCGAGTAAATAAGCTCTTGTAGCTGGTAATGAGCAGGCTGTGGGTTTTACTCACAGCCTGCTTTTTCATGGCTCTTATCAGAGCCTTTGATATCATATTGAGAGTCTAATTAAAGGAGGATCGCTTTGTCCGACATCCGATATAAACGAGTGCTTCTTAAGCTTTCCGGCGAAGCGCTGATGGGCGACGGCCAATATGGCATCGACCCAAGGTTACCGATCATCTTGCCAAGCAGGTCAAGGAGCTGCTCGCCGTTGGCCATGAGGTCGGCGTCGTTGTCGGCGGCGGCAATATTTTCCGCGGCATGGCAGGCGCTGCCGGTGGCATGGAGCGTGCTCAGGCCGACTACATGGGCATGCTCGCGACCGTTATGAACGCGCTCGCCCTGCAGGATGCTTTCGAGCATAACGACGTTCCCTGCCGTGTGATGAGCGCTATCCAGATGAACGAGATCTGCGAGCCTATATTCGCCGTCGCGCCATCAACCACCTTTCCAAGGGCAACGTCGTTATTTTTGCCGCCGGTTCGGGCAATCCGTACTTTACGACCGACACCGCCGCGGCTCTTCGTGCGTGCGAGATCGGCGCCGAGATTCTGATTAAAGCCACCAAGGTTGACGGCATCTACGACAAGGATCCCGTCAAGTGCGCCGATGCCGTCCGTTTTGACAAGATTACCTATCACGAGGTTCTCGTTCGCGGTCTGCAGGTTATGGATTCCACAGCTACGGCCCTGTGCCAGGATAACCGTATGCCTATTTTGGTCCTCAACATCGATGGCGAGGACACCGTCAAGCGCGCGCTCGCGGGTGAGCCCGTCGGCACGCTCGTCTATCAGGAGGATTAAGCATGGCAGAGAACATCACCGCCCATATGGACAAGTCGCTCGAGTCCCTCAAGCATAACTTCTCCAAGGTCCGTACCGGTCGTGCCAACGCCAACATTCTGTCCGACATCACCGTCGATTATTACGGTGTCCCCACGCCGGTCACGCAGGTTGCCGCCGTCAAGACCCCCGAGGCTCACATGCTGCTCATCGAGCCGTGGGACAAGGCGCTCATCAATGCTATCGTCAAGGCCATCGGCGCTTCCGATCTGGGTATTACCCCCAACTCCGATGGCACCGTCGTTCGTCTTCCGTTCCCGGCTCCCACTGAGGAGCGCCGTCGCGAGCTCGTCAAGGAGTGCCGCGAGTACGCCGAGCAGGCCAAGGTGTCTATCCGTAACATCCGTCGCGACTTCAACAACAAGCTCGAGCGCGATGAGGAGCTCACCGAGGACGACGTACGTCGCGAGCAGGCCAAGGTCCAGAAGCATACCGATGAGTATGTCGCCAAGGTCGAGGAGCTTCTGAAGGAAAAAGAAGCCGAGGTCATGGAGATCTAAGGTGCAATACGACGAGCATAAACTGGTCGAGTACTTTGCCGACGCCCCTGCGGGCGTCGGTTTTTCCGACCTTGACCTCAATAACATTCCGCACCATATCTCGTGCATCATGGACGGCAACGGTCGTTGGGCCACGTCGCGCGGTCTTGCACGCACCGAGGGCCACAAGGCGGGTATCGTCTCGCTGCGCGAGATCATTACCGCCTGCGTGCGCCTGGGCGTCGACGTGCTTTCGGCCTATGCATTTTCGACCGAAAACTGGAATCGACCGCAGCACGAAGTCAACGTTCTGATGCACCTGTTTGCCAAGACGTTTATCGACGAGCTGCCGCTTCTGAAGCGCGAAAATGTGCGCGTAGTCTTTTTGGGTGACATTTCCGCGCTGCCCAAGAAGACTCGCGACGTTTTTGAGCGCGGTCTTGCCGAGTGCGCCGATCACACCGGTATGACGCTGGCGCTTGCCGTCAACTACGGCGCGCGTGCCGAGATTACCCGCGCTGTCCGTCAGATCGCATCCGACGCTGCCGCCGGTAAGATCGATCCTGCCGCAATTGATGACGACATGGTGGCTTCCCACCTCTATACCGCCGGTCTTCCCGATCCCGAACTTGTGATTCGCACCTCTGGTGAGCTGCGCCTTTCGAACTATCTGCTGTGGCAGGTGGCTTATTCCGAGTTCTACGTCACCGATACCTATTGGCCCGACTTTGATCGTTGGGGCCTTGTCGACGCCATTTTGGCCTATCAGGCCGTGACCGTAGGTTTGGTGGACTGAGCAAGACCGAGGAGGCTTAATCGTGTCCGATCGTCCCAAGGCATCTGCTCCCAAGACGCCAGTTTCCGCGGCGCCTGCGCGCAAGGCTGCCACTGCGGGAGCGCCTGCAGCGAAGAGCGGCACCGGTTCGTGGCTGGCGGGCTTTATTACCCGTGCCGCCGCCGGTATCGTCTACGCCGTTGTCTTTATCCTGTGCCTGGTTTTGGGTATCGTGCCCACGGCCATCTTTGTTTCTGTCATGAGCGGTCTGTGCTGCTATGAGTTTTTCCGTATGACAAGGCTCGATGGCAAGATGGCTAACGAGCGCATGGGTATCGCTGCCGCCGTACTCTTTCCGCTGTCGGCGTTGGGCGATTCGATGTTGCTGAATGCCCTGCTTTTTGCCTTGATGCTCGCTGTGGGCATTTGGTATGTCTGGTCGCCGCGTACCCGCATCTCTGATGTGGCCGTGACGCTCATGGGTCCCATCTACACTGGCTTTATGCTGTCGGCTATCGTGCTGCTGCGCGATGCCGTGCCCGGTTTTCCGCGCCCTGCTTTCAGTGGGCGTTTGCGCGTCCCTTTGGGTCTCCGATTCGTTTGCCTACATCGTGGGTAGCCGTATCGGCAAGCACAAGATGGTTCCCAAGATCTCCCCCAAAAAGAGCTGGGAGGGGTTTGCCGGCGGCATCTTGGGCTCGGTTTTGATTTGGCTCATCCTGTGGGCGACGCACTTCTACAAGCTCAGCCTGCCCTATGCGCTGCTGTGCGGCGTGGTCGTGTCCATTCTGGGCGTTATCGGCGACCTTATCGAGTCGCGCATCAAGCGCGGTGTGGGCGTCAAGGATTCCGGCAACCTTATCCCGGGCCACGGCGGAATGCTCGATCGTAGCGATTCGCTTATCTTCGGTTGCATCACCGCACAGCTGTTGCTGATGATCGGAGGCGTGCTGTAATGTCCTTCCAGACGACGTATGGCCCCGATGGACGCCTTCGCGTTGCCATCCTGGGTTGTACGGGCTCTATCGGCACCCAGGCGCTCGATGTGTGCCGCCAGCATGCCGATCGCCTGCAGGTGACGGCGCTGTCCGTTAATTCCAGCACCTCGGAGCTCGTTGCCGCTGCCCGCGAGTTCTCGGTTCCGGCGGTTGCCGTTGCCGATGTCGCTCATGGCGATGACGCCGTGCTGCAGGAGTTGCCCGAGGGCACACAGCTCGGCGTTGGCGCGCAGGCGGTTTGCGAGCTCGCGCGTCGCGACGATGTCGACTGCGTGCTCGTCGCTATTGTGGGCGCCGCCGGTCTCGAGGCGAGCCATGCGGCCTTGACCTCGAATAAGCGCCTTGCCCTTGCCAACAAGGAGTCCCTCGTCGTCGGTGGCAACTTGCTTATGCCGTTGGCGCAACCGGGCCAGCTTATTCCGGTCGACTCTGAGCATTCCGCCATCTACCAGTGCTATCTGGGGGAGAACCCGCGCGAGGCCCACTGCATTTGGCTCACCTGCTCGGGCGGTCCGTTCTTTGGCCGCACGCGCGACGAGCTCGATCGCGTGACGCGTGCCGATGCCCTCGCGCATCCCACGTGGCCATGGGTGCCAAGATCACCATTGACTCCGCCACCCTCATGAACAAGGGCCTGGAGCGCATTGAGGCCATGCATCTGTTTAACTGCGACCTCGATTTCATTAACGTGGTCGTGCAGCGTCAGTCCAAGATTCACTCTATGGTCGAGTTCGCCGACGGCTCCGTGATGGCGCATCTCGGTGCATCCGACATGCGTATTCCCATCCAGTTCGCGTTCTCGTATCCCGAGCGTTGGGATACTCCGGCGCCTCGTATCGATTTCCGCGAGCTGGGGCAGCTCACGTTTGATGCTGCGACATGGATACCTTCCGCTGTCTGGCACTGGCCGAGCGTGCCGGCAAGACGGGTGGCACCATGCCGTGCGTGCTCAATGCCGCCAACGAGGTCGCCGTCGATGCTTCCTGCACGATGGCTGCAGCTTTACCGATATCGATCGCATTGTGGAATCCTGCATGGACGCCCACGATATGCAGGTGGTCGATTCGTTTGAGCAGCTTCGCGACATCGATGCGTGGGCGCGTGAAAAGGCTGCGCAGGTGCTCGCCGCAACCCGTTCCTAACCCATAAGGATTGCTTTTTCGTTTTATGGATACTGTTCTGAGCGTTCTCTCATCGGTCTTTTGGGGCCTGCTGATGCTTTCCGTCCTCGTGTTTTTGCACGAGGGCGGCCACTTTTTGGCGGCGCGTGCCTGCGGCGTCCGTGTGACCGAGTTCTTTTTGGGTCTGCCGTGCCGCTTTGACATCCATTACACGTCGCGTCGCATTGGAACCAAGTTTGGCGTGACCCCGCTGCTGCTGGGTGCTACGCTGCCATCTGCGGTATGGATCCGACCGATGTTTCGTGCGCCGACCGCGTGCTCGCGGCTATCTATCGTCATGGTCGCGTGACCGTGGCCGACCTTGCTGTCGAGCTCGAGCTTTCCGAGGAGGATGTGCTCGAGGCTTGTGCCCTTTTGCTGGGCTGGGGCTCCATCGCGCCCTGGTATGAGGAAGGGGAGAAGCCCTCGCCGAGCTACTATCCCACCAAATATCAGACGTTGCCGCGAGATGCGGCGGGTTACACCACCTTTGACGGCCGCCGTTTCGATCGCGAACATTCAACTGCCGAGGGCGATGCGTGGGAGCTGCCGTGCGGCGAGGCCGAGTTCCTTGCACAAGAGCGTTCGCACACCTATCTTGGCCAGAGCTTTCTCAAGCGCGCCTTTATGCTGCTCGCGGGCATTATTGTCAATATCTTGACGGGCTTTTTGCTCCTTATGAGTATCTATTCCATTGCGGGTGTCACCGTGCCGATGGATACCAACGTGATCGGTCAGGTTGACGGGGGGTCTATTGCCGCCAAGGCGGGTATCGAGGGCGGCGACGCGATCCTTTCGGTTGACGGAGTATCGTGCTCTACCTGGATGGACGTTTACGATGCCATCGGCAAGGCTGCCGGTAAGGACGATATCGCCATCGAGTACGAGCGTGACGGCAAGCAGCATTCGACCACGGTTGCGCTCAAAGAGGACGAGCGCTGGGTGTGTATGCCTCTATGCAGGTGGTCCGTTTAGACCCGATCACCTCGGCGCGTCTGTCATTCTCCTATGTTGTACAGACGGCGGATGGCGTTATGCGCTACTCCAGCCGCAGCATACGATGGAGATTCTCGATCAGTCTTCTTCGATCGTGGGTATTAGCGTTATGTCCTCACAGGCTGCTGCTGCCGGCCCTGCCACGTTCCTTTCGTTTGCCGCCCTCATTTCGTTCTCGCTTGGCTTTATGAACCTGCTGCCCATCCCACCACTCGATGGCGGCAAGCTGGTCATCGAGATCATTCAAAAGATTGCGGGCCGCGAGCTTCCGCTCAAGGTCCAGACGATTGTGAGCTATGTGGGCATCGCGCTCTTTGCGCTGCTGTTTGTCTATATGCTTCGTTCCGACATCCTTCGATTTATTCTGTAGGGGAGTGTTTGGTTTGTCTTTATCCCATCCTTTGCCTTGCGAGCTGACGCGCCCCGTGCATGTGGGCGGCGTGCAGATCGGTGGCGGCGCGCCTGTGGTGGTCCAATCTATGACCTGCACCGATACTGCTGATGCCCAGGCAACGCTTGCGCAGGTGTGCGCGTTGGCGCAGGCTGGCTGCGATATCGTGCGCGTGAGTGTGCCCACCGAGGCCGCACTTGAGGGTTTCCGCACCATCTGCGCCGAGTCTCCGGTGCCGATTGTCGCCGATATCCACTTTAACCATAAACTCGCCATTGGTGCCGTTGAGGCCGGTGCTGCCAAGCTGCGCATCAATCCCGGCAATATTGGCGATTGGGCCAAGGTTGACGCGGTGATCGATGCTGCGGGTGCCGCGGGCTGTGCGATTCGTATCGGCGTCAATGCCGGTTCGCTTGAGCAGGATATCGCCGAGCGCGACGACCTCACGCAGCCCGAAAAGCTCGTGATGTCGAGCGAGCGTTTCGTCAAGCATTTTGAAGACCGCGGCTTTACGAACATTGTGCTTTCGGCTAAGGCCCATAGCGTGCAAACGACGCTCGATACCTATCGAGCCCTGTCGCGTGAGATTCCCCACGTTCCGCTTCACCTGGGCGTAACCGAGGCGGGTACCAAGCTGCAGGGCACCATCAAGAGCTCTGTAGGCTTGGGTATCTTGCTTTCCGAAGGCATCGGCGACACCATGCGTGTGTCGCTCACGGCCGATCCGGTTGAGGAGCCGCCGGTCGCCTGGGGAATTCTACAGTCGCTGGGCCTGCGTCGCCGTGGTCCCGAGATTGTCTCGTGCCCCACGTGCGCCCGCTGCCAGGTTAACCTTATTCCCATCGCCGAGGAGGTCACCGAGCGGCTTAAGAACTATTCCGCGCCGCTTTCGATCGCCGTGATGGGATGTGCGGTCAACGGCCCCGGAGAGGCATCTGACGCCGACCTGGGTGTTGCCTGCGGACGTGGTCAGGGCCTGCTCTTTTCGCATGGCCAGATCATTGGTAAAGTAGCTGAGGATCAAATTGTCGACGCGCTGATGGCCGAGGTCGACAAGCTTATTGAGGAGTAATAAATGACCCGAGCAATGTATATGTCTAAGCTCTATGCGCCGACGCTTAAAGAGGATCCGGCGGACGCCGAGCTCGCCAGTCACCGCCTGCTGCTCCGTGCCGGCATGATCCGCAAGGAGGCCGCCGGCCTGTATTCCTACCTGCCGCTTGCTTGGCGCTCGATTCGCAAGATCGAGAACATCGTGCGCGACGAGATGGACGCTGCGGGCGCTCAGGAGCTCATGATGCCCATTATGGTCGACGCCGAGCTGTGGCGTGAGTCCGGCCGTATCGATGCCTATGGCAAGGAGCTTGTGCGCTTTGACGACCGTCATGGTCGCGAGTTCGTGCTGGGCCCCACCCACGAGGAGACCGTCACGGCCCTGGTGCGCAATGAGCTGCGTTCCTACAAGCAGCTGCCTGTCAATCTGTACCACATTCAGGACAAGTTCCGCGATGAGTTCCGTCCCCGCTTTGGCCTGATGCGCGGCCGCGAGTTCATCATGAAGGACGCCTACAGCTTCTCTGCCACGCAGGAGAGCCTGCAGGAGGAGTATGACAAGATGAAGCAGGCCTACGCCAACATCTGCGAGCGCTGCTACATCAAGGCTCTGCCCGTTGTCGCCGACTCCGGCGAGATCGGCGGCGACACCTCCGTCGAGTACATGGCTCTGGCTGACGCCGGCGAGGCCTCGCTCGTCTACTGCGACGATTGCGGCTTTGCTGCCGATGACGAGGTGGCAAGCACCAAGGTCGTTGTGACCGAGGGCCCCGGCGACGGCACGCTCACCAAGGTCGAGACTCCGGGTATGGGTACCATTGAGGCCGTCGCCAAGTTCTTTGGCTTCCCCGAGAACGGTACGCGCAAGTCTCTGGCACTCATCGACGCCGAGGGCAAGCCCGTCGTGGCCATTGTCCCGGGTGACCACGAGCTCAACGATTGCAAGGCCGAGCATGTCTTTGGCAAGGGCTATCGCATGATGATTGATGAGGAGCTCCAGACCTACGGTCTGCACAAGGCTTTATCGGACCGGTTAACTTGCCCGAGGGCATCCGTCTGGTGTGCGACGAGAGCCTGCGCGAGTCCAAGCAGTGGGCCTGCGGTGCCAACGAGGTCGACTATCACTTTACCGGTGCCTGCCCCGAGCGCGACTTTACCGTCGATGAGTGGGCAGATCTGGTCACCGTCGTTGCCGGCGATCCCTGCCCGCACTGCGGCAAGCCGCTCTCTGCTGCCCGCGGCATCGAGGTCTCTCAGGTGTTCCAGCTGGGCACCAAGTACTCCGAGGCCATGGGTGCCACCTTTATGGACGAGGACGGCAAGGAGAAGCCGCTCATCATGGGTTGCTACGGCGTTGGTGTGTCCCGCTCGCTTGCTGCCGTCGTGGAGCAGCACAACGACGAACACGGCATCGTCTGGCCGATCTCCGTTGCCCCGTACGAGGTCGCGGTGATTCCGCTTGATCCCAAGAAGGAGGAGTGCGCTACCGTCTGCGATCAGATTGTTGACGGTCTGTGCGCCGAGGGTATCGAGGTCGTCGTCGACGATCGCGACGAGCGTCCCGGCTTTAAGTTTGCCGATAACGACCTCATGGGCTTCCCGTATCAGGTCGTTCTGGGTAAGCGCGGCCTTAAGAATGGCACTGTGGAGCTCAAGGACCGTGCTACGGGCGAGCGTGAGGACGTGGCGATCGACGAGGTCGTCGCCAAGGTTGCCGAGCTTGTTAAGGCGGCCCGCCGTTAATCGACGATTTCGCTTGTAGTTCGATATACGGGACGGCCCCGCATTTCTCCAGATCGGGGAGATGTGGGGCCGTCCTTTTATCTTGTGGCATCCTCGATATCTAAAAGGAAAACCCCACAGCCCATTCGAGCTGTGGGGTTTCCCTTTGTGCCTCCGATGCGAAATAAATCGCTCAGATATTACTGATAATCGACGACGTCGATCCAGTTCTTCAGGAACTCATCGTTCACGTTGCGCTTACGAGCGAGCTCGGAAGCGGCGACGATGCTCGTCCACTGACGCACGACCTGCATGGGCATGTCGGCGCGGTCGCAGTAGAGCTCCAGGTAGGCCTCAGCCTGATCCTTGCTGTTGAGGGCGAAGAGCAGGTAGGTGGTGGCAACGTCGGCAGCAGGGGAGCCCTGGGTGGCGTGTGCCCAGTCGCATACATAGAGCTGGCCGTCGTCGCCGACGATGACGTTGGAGGGGTTGAAGTCGCGTGGCAGACCTTGAACTCCTTGGTCATGCCGTCCAGACGCTCCTGAAGGTTGTAGCGCGTGGTGGCATTGAGCTGATCAAGGCTGTCGATCATGCGGGCGAACTTGTCGCGCTGACGGTTGAGCAGCGGGGAGGTGTAGCGTGGATCTCGATCTGGAGGTCGACGAACATCTCGAGGTACTCACCAAAGCGCTGGGGCTCGGCAGTCATCTTCTCGGCAAGGGTGGTGCCCGGAACCTTCTCGGTCACGAGCGCCCAGCCGTTGGCGTTCTCGAGCTGGGAAACCTCGAGAGCCTTGGGGCTGCGGATGCCGCACTCATTGATGCGGGCAAGATTCAAAGCCTCGTTGAACACGTCGGAGACAGGCTTGGTCTCGTTAAAGACCTTGACGATCTTGTCGCCCAGGTCGTAAACGACCTTGTTGCCACGGCGGACGAGCTCGGTCTTGGAATCGGGTAGCAGCATGGTTGCATCCTTTCAACGATGCGATAGAAGCGACGGCGGGGGTGTGTGAAACACCCGTGCACCCCCGCCGTTAAAAACCGTGCTAAAACTAGCAGACGGCGTAGTCCTGAGGCTCGCGGCCGTAGTAGGCGTCCAGGTAGAGCTCCTTGATCTCGCTCATGAGCGGGTAGCGCGGGTTGGCGCCGGTGCACTGGTCGTTGAATGCCTGCTCGGTCATCTCGTCGAGGGTGTCGAGGAAGTACTGCTCGTCAACACCGTAGTCGGCGATGGTCTTCTTGACACCGATGAAGTCCTTGAGTTCCTCGAGCTTCGTGATGAAGTTCTCGAAGACCTCCTTGTCGTCCTTGCCCTCGATGCCGCAGTACTTGGCCATCTCGGCGTAGTTGTGCAGCGCGTTGGGGTAAGGATACTGGGAGAAGGTACCCATCTTGACGGGAGCCTCAGCGGCGTTGTAGCGCATGACGCGGGTCAGGATGACAGCGTTTGCGAGGCCGTGGGGCAGGTGATGGAAAGCGCCGAGCTTGTGGGCCATGGAGTGGTTGAGGCCCAGGAAGGCGTTGGCGAAGGCCATACCGGCCATGCAGGAGGCGTTGTGCATCTCCTCGCGGGCGTGCGGGTCCTTGGCGCCGTTCGTGAAGCTGGAGGCAGGTTCTCGAAGACGAGCTTGGCAGCGCGCTCGGAGAGGCCCTTGGTG
>ENA-OQCE01001058-OQCE01001058.1-human-gut-metagenome-genome-assembly--contig:-NODE-1058-length-12119-cov-3.094563_pt1 | contig 12119 bp, 15 predicted proteins | sample MGYA00242495_ERZ504572 | MGnify/ENA primary metagenome ERZ504572 (study PRJEB26092, sample SAMD00036228) | human gut metagenome | host: Homo sapiens | study: EMG produced TPA metagenomics assembly of...
CAAAAATTTATGTTGCAGGTCATCGCGGAATGGTAGGCTCTGCCATTGTACGTGAGCTGCAGCGTCAGGGATATACGAATATTGTGACACGTACCCATAAGGAGCTGGATCTGACCCGTCAGGATGCAGTGGAGAAGTTTTTCGCTACAGAAAAGCCGGAGTATGTGTTTCTCGCAGCTGCCAAAGTAGGCGGCATTGTGGCAAACCAGAATGCACTGGCTGATTTCATGTATGATAATATGATTTTGGAAATGAATGTGATTCACTCTGCATGGAAGAACGGCTGCAGGAAGCTGGAATTCTTAGGTTCTTCCTGTATTTATCCGCGTATGGCACCCCAGCCGATGAAGGAAAGCTGCCTGCTGACTTCTGAACTGGAGAAAACCAATGAGGCATATGCACTGGCAAAGATTTCCGGGTTAAAGTACTGTGAGTTTCTGAACCGCCAGTATGGCACAGACTATATTTCCGTAATGCCGACAAATCTGTACGGTCCAAATGACAACTATCATCCTACACACAGTCATGTGCTTCCGGCGCTGATCCGCCGTTTTCATGAGGCGAAGGAGAGCGGTGCTGAAAGTGTAACCTGCTGGGGGATGGTTCTCCGCTGCGTGAGTTTCTGTATGTGGACGATCTGGCAAATCTGTGTGTGTTCCTGATGAACAACTACTCCGGTAACGAGACTGTCAATGCCGGTACCGGTAAGGAGCTGACTATTAAGGAGCTGACTGAGCTGGTTGCGAAGGTTGTAGGCTATGACGGTGAGATCAAATGGGATCCTGATAAGCCAAACGGTACACCGCGTAAGCTTCTGGATGTTTCCAAGGCAACGAACCTTGGCTGGACGTATAAAACCGAGCTTGAGGATGGCATACGCCTTGCGTATGAGGACTTCCTGAATAATCCCATGCGTGCTGAACGCTGATCTTATTTTTGCGAGGAGAAGATTATGAATATCATTTTGTTGTCCGGCGGTTCCGGCAAGCGTCTGTGGCCCCTTTCCAATGACATCCGTTCCAAACAGTTTATCAAGATTTTCAAAAAGGAGGACGGCACCTATGAGTCCATGGTGCAGCGTGTCTACCGACAGATCAAGAAGGTGGACACAGATGCGACCGTGACCATTGCTACCGGTAAGACACAGGTTTCTGCAATCCACAACCAGCTGGGTGAGGACGTGGGCATCAGCGTAGAGCCATGCCGCCGTGATACATTCCCGGCCATTGCGCTGGCAACAGCTTATCTGGTGGATGTGATGCATGTTGCCCCGTCTGAGTCTGTGGTAGTCTGCCCGGTTGACCCCTATGTGGAGGATGGTTACTTTGAAGCACTGAAGGAACTGTCAGAGCAGGCAGACAAGTGCGAGGCAAATTTGGTACTGATGGGTATTGAGCCGACCTATCCCAGTGAGAAATACGGTTATATCATCCCAGAGAGTACAGACCATGTAGCTGAGGTAAGGACCTTCAGGGAGAAACCGACAGCGGATGTGGCAGAACAGTATATTGCACAGGGAGCACTCTGGAATGGTGGTGTGTTTGCTTATAAACTGGGTTATGTGATGGATAAAGCCCATGAGTTGATGGATTTTACAGACTATCAGGATTTGTTCGACAAGTACGATACCATGAAGAAGATCTCTTTCGACTATGCTGTGGCAGAGCATGAGTCGAAGATTCAGGTTGTCCGTTTTGCCGGTATGTGGAAAGACCTTGGCACATGGAATACGCTGACTGAGGCAATGGACGAAAGCATCATTGGTAAGGGAGAGTTGAACGACAAGTGCTCCGGAGTCCATATCATCAATGAAATGGATGTGCCGGTGCTGGCAATGGGTTTGCATGATGTGGTAATCTCCGCGTCACCGGAAGGCATTCTGGTCTCGGATAAAGAGCAGAGTTCTTACATTAAGCCGTTTGTAGATAAGTTTGAACAGCAGATTATGTTTGCTGAGAAGTCCTGGGGAAGCTTTAAGGTGGTCGATGTGGAAACCACATCCCTGACGATTAAGGTAACCTTAAATCCCGGCCATAGTATGAATTACCACAGCCACAGGAACCGGGATGAGGTGTGGGTAGTCATATCCGGTGAAGGAAAAACCATCGTGGATGGTATGGAGCAGATGGTAAAGCCAGGTGACGTTATAACTATGTCCGCAGGCTGCCGTCATACTGTGATAGCTGATACGGAACTGAAGCTGATTGAGGTACAGCTGGGCGCAGATATCAACGTCCACGATAAGCAGAAGTTTGAGTTGGAGCAGTAAATAAGATAGAAAATACGACTGGTAAGAAAGACAGAAATGGTGATCAATGGACGTATGCATGGAAAAAAGAAATGAACCCCTTTTGCTCCGTCCGGCAGGTAAGGATTACCTGTGGGGTGGAAAAAGGCTGAACGATGAATATGGGAAGAATATTGAGTTGTCTCCGTTGGCAGAAACATGGGAATGTTCCACGCATCCGGATGGGGTAAGTACTGTGTGTTGTGGAACGTTTGACAAAATGGAGCTGACTGCGGTCATAAAAGCCCACCCGGAGTATCTGGGAGAACGGCATAAGGGCGAAACAACGCTGCCAATCCTGGTGAAGCTGATCGATGCAAGAAAGGATCTGTCTGTGCAGGTGCATCCGGATGATGACTATGCAAAGATGAAGGAACATGGTCAGCTTGGAAAAACGGAGATGTGGTATGTGCTGGATGCAGCCAGGGATGCAAAACTGATCTACGGTTTGCGGCAGGACTGCACAAAGAAAGAAATGCAAAAGGCACTGGCAGAAGGTACGGTGATGAAGTATCTGCAGAAGGTACCTATTCACAAGGATGACCTGTTTTTTATCCCTGCAGGTACGATCCATGCCATTGGGGCAGGTGCGCTCGTTGCAGAAATTCAGGAAAGCTCGAACCTGACCTATCGGCTGTATGATTACGACCGCATAGGAAAGGACGGGAAGAAAAGGGAACTGCATATCGACAAGGCGCTGGATGTGGCAGATCTTTACGGCAGTGCAGAGCCGAGACAGCCGTTGCGGATTCTGAAGTATCGTCCGGGGATGGCATCGGAGCTGCTGATACGCTGCAAATATTTTGAAGTATACCGGATGCTTATCAATACAGAACGCCGTCAAACGGTGCATTATCGTGCGGACAGGATGGCATTTCGGGTATTACTGTGTGTAGATGGCTGTGGCACGATATCCTATGATGAGGGAACTGTTAATTTTTATAAGGGAGACTGTGTGTTTGTGCCGGCGGATTCAGAAGTCCTTACGATTCACGGACAGGCGCAGTTCCTTGATATTAGAGGATAAAATATAGAACTCCAGGGTATGGGAAAGAAAGGCAGGTAAGATGAAGATTAGGAAGGAATATGAAAGATGGCTGGCAAATGCAGTGGAAGATACCGATGTTGTTGCGGAACTGAAAGCAATGGATTATGCGGAAGTCGAGGATGCGTTTTATCGTGATCTGGCATTTGGAACAGGCGGTCTGCGCGGTGTGATCGGTGCAGGAACAAACCGCATGAACATTTACACAGTTTCAAAGGCTTCTCAGGGATTAGCAGACTATTTGAAGAAACACTTTGAAGAACCTTCTGTTACAATCGGCTATGATAGCCGTATTAAGAGCGATGTGTTTGCAAAAGTCGCAGCAGGGGTGTTTGCAGCAAATGGTGTCAGGGTCAGTATCTGGCCTGTCCTGATGCCGGTACCGACCGTATCTTTTGCGACTCGTTATCTGCATACTTCTGCAGGTGTTATGGTGACAGCTTCCCACAATCCCGGCAAATACAATGGATACAAGGTCTATGGTGCTGACGGCTGCCAGATTACGACCGAAGCAGCGGCGGAGATTCTTGCCGAGATTAAAAAACTTGACATCTTTGCTGACATCAAGACCAGTGACTTTGAAGCTGACATGGCAAATGGCAGCATCCGGTATATTCCGGACGAGGTTTACACCGCATTTGTAGAGAAGGTTAAGAGTCAGTCAGTCTTGTTTGGTGAGAACGTCAACAAGAATGTCGCCATCGTGTACAGCCCGCTGAATGGTACGGGGTTGAAGCCAGTGACCCGCACCTTGCAGGAGATGGGTTACACTAACATTACGGTGGTCAAGGAGCAGGAGCAGCCAGACGGACACTTTCCGACCTGCCCTTACCCGAATCCGGAGATCAAGGAAGCAATGGCACTGGGCATGGAGTATGCCAGAAAGTGTAACGCTGACCTGCTGTTGGCAACTGATCCGGATTGTGATCGTGTGGGTATTGCTGTCAAGAATAAGGCTGGGGAGTATGAGTTGCTGACCGGCAACCAGACAGGTATGCTGTTGCTGGATTACATTTGCAGTCAGCGCATCAAGCACGGTAAGATGCCCGCCGACCCGGTTATGATTAAGACTATCGTGACGATGGATATGGGCGAGCAGATTGCCGCCCATTATGGATTGCGTACTGTCAACGTGTTGACCGGCTTTAAGTTCATCGGCGAGCAGATTGGCAAGCTGGAACAGTTGGGTAAGCAGATAGTTATGTGTTCGGCTTTGAAGAAAGCTATGGTTATCTGACTGGCTCCTACGTCCGCGACAAGGATGGCGTGGATGGTGCGTATATGATTTGTGAAATGTTCAGCTACTATGCTACCCAGGGCATCAGCCTGTTGGACAGGCTGGATGAACTGTATAAGACATATGGTTACTGCCTGAACACCCTGCACAGCTACGAGTTCGATGGCAGCGCCGGTTTTGCCAGGATGCAGAGCATTATGCAGGCATTCCGCGGTGGCATTAAGGAGTTTGGCGGCAAGAAGGTTGTCAGGCTGTTGGATTATGTACAGGGATTGGATGGACTGCCTAAGTCTGATGTGTTGAAATTTCTGCTGGAAGATAACTGCTTTCTGGTGGTACGTCCTTCTGGTACCGAACCCAAGCTGAAAATTTATATTTCTGTCAGTGCTGAGAATAAAGAAATGGCAGAGGAAGTAGAAGATGAGATTGCTAAAACTGCAGAAAAGTGGATTTGTTGATTTTGAAAGGCTCCGTAAGGAGCCTTTCGGTGATAATTGGAGAAAAGTATACTGTTAATGTTTAAGAAGTAACGACAGTACACGAGGTCGTGCTTCTCTTTCGTATCGAAATCCAAGTGCGTGACGTATAATTTCCGGTAAATATAATTTTTCTCCATCGCGTGTCAGATAACCTGACTGAATTATGGATTTCTCTTCAGAAGCGGTAAGAGCATCTTCTTCCAAATTCATGGGAAGCGTCTTTTTTTCAGAGTTTTGTTCCTTTTTTAATTCTTCATTTAAATGGGCAAAAGAATCTAATGAGGAATTGACAGATTTTACAAATAATTGTTCCCAAAAACTCATCCAGTCAAGTTCTTTGGCTGCATTGGAATTCAAATCAATAGTATTATCAATGTAATCCGGTTTATAAATATAGGATCTATGCAAAGAAAATTGTGTTGACTCTGCGCCAATATTGACGTATAATTGGCACAGGAGGAGTTGACATGGTTAAGATAAAAGAGTGGAGACAAGGACTGGGAATTACCCAAAAAGCTCTTGCTGATGCAGCAGGGCTGGATCTTCGCTGGGTTCAGAAATTGGAAGCCGGTGATATTGATATTCAAAACGTTACAGTAAAGAGATTTTCTCTTCTCATGAAAGGAATCAGCGAACTCTCCCAGCAGGTTTCGTGTCCATGTTCAATGAAATCAGATATAGAAACAGTGAATGAAATCCATGAAATGGTGGACAGACTTTTTAAGGAGGATTCAGCATGACTGGTGAAGCTACTCTTAGCAATGAGAAAAATTATACAGTATTTCGTTTTGGTAATCATGTGATTCGCTTTGCTGCACCGTATTCTTTGGAGCATTACACGGAAGTGAAAGAGTGGGATAACGGCTACTTGGTAGTGATGGCGAAGTATAAGCAGAATGCTGAACCGGAAGAAGAATACATTGATCTTGTACCGATTCTTCAAAATCTTTATTTTGATGCTGATAAATTTCTAGAACCAATAAAAGGAGTGAAGGTTGCAAATGGCTGATATTAAACAGGTTGCGGACGCGGCGGACATGATTGTGAACGGCTATGCGTTCACACGATGCACAGAGGGCTATCGCGTGTTGAATCTGAATCGCCCAGATCGTGCGGCAGGGCACACATTGAGGTCAGACCTCATGAAATACCGAGTATGAAATTGTTCTGGGAAGAAAAAATGTTGCGGTTAAACTTATAATAACGTTTGATAAGAAGGACTGTTTTCATTTGATGGGATTACAGTATCTTACGGATAGACCAGAGTTAAGACGTGATAGAGGAAAAATATTTGATGAAATTCAGAAAGGTATTATAAAAAAAGAAAATATAGAGTCTTCGGATTTTTATCACAAAATACAAGACAGAGTACATTTTCTTCCGCTGCCTGAGAAAATGCTTGATAGTAATGATACGGTTTTTAAGTATAATAAAAAGTCGAATGTCTATTCTATGATAGAAGCGGATTATCTGATGAAAAATCATATGGATGGGAAAAATTTATTTTTGTTTTTATCTAATGCAAGAGATGATAGTTATTTTTGTCGTTCTTTTTTCCCAGAGGAGAAAATGGATTATACAAAGAATCAAGCTTCATGGACTCTTTTATATAAGAAAAAAAGAAATCTTATTGATGGGTCAGAACATATATTATACGACAAGCAAAGATTGAAAAAGCAGAGGCTGATGTGATCGCAGCGAAAAAAAACTGGAAGTTCACAATTCTAGAGGGCACATTGGGTCAGTGCCTACGGTCACTTCAGCAAGGCTGGTCTTCCGTGGGAGGAGTAAGGCAAAAGAAAAAGCCGCCAGTGAAGGCGGCAAAAAATCACTTGTTGAGTTGTTCGATGAGATAGTCTAAGTCTGTTGAGTATAGAGGTTTAACACCTTGACTGTACAAATCGAGGTAATGCTGGCATTCATCAACGATTTGTTTGCTGTTTTTCTCGATAATGTCGTGAATCAATGTTGCGAAGCTGTTTCCCTCCGTGCGGTAACGAACAAGATACTGCTTTGTAACGGGAAATATTTTTATGTAATGTAGTCCGTGACGATTTTTGGGTCTTGTCTGCGGACGAGGAGGCAGAGCAAAGTACTGATCTTTGGGTGCCGATGCGGGAATGTTTGAACGAATGGGAACAGCAAAGTCATAGCAGGCATCCTTGTATTTTAAACGGACAACTAGAACATAAGGTCTGGTTGATTTCTGTAGTACCTCTGAATCGCCGGTGTATTTGAGCAACAGCGCATTATTTATTGTAACGAGTTTCATGACTGGTTTTCCTTCCTAAAAAAGAAGAGCCTGCCTTTCGGCAAGCCCTCTTCCTACACGTAAGCGATATTCTACGCTTTGCAGCACCTCGTCGCTTGCGGAAGCTAAACATACACGTTCATCATATTCTAGCCGTGATGACCGACAAGCCATTGACTCACTTATAGTATACTCAATAATCGCCGAAAATGCAATGGTTTACTGCAGGAGAATCTGTTGAATATTCTGCTGCTTTTTCCGGCAGGAATTTTATTGCCGGGGTTGACAGGCAGAAAACTGAAATGGTGGATGGGATTGCTTGTGGGAATTGCGGTATCATCTGCTATTCGAGATAGTCAGTTGCTGCTTTGCAGAGGGTTGTTTGAGTTTGACGATATTATTCATAATAGTTTGGGATGTATGCTGGGGGTGTTTGTTGGGGAATAGGATGTTAAGGTTGGTGCATGGAAAGTAAAGGGCAGGACCAGATGAAATATTGTCTTCACTGACATGAAGATAGTTCATAAGCGCAACCTGAAAAATTTTGGAACAATTGACTCCGTTCACAGCAATGTCTTTTTGACGTAAAATTGTTTATAACAGTAAAAATGTTTAACAAAATCTGTTAAAATGCTATAATGCAGATATGAAAAAGATAATCTTGAGAAAATCCATAATGTATGATAAAAGGATTACTATAAACTGGTACTGTGAAAATACGACAGAAGAGGAGTAAAAAGATGTTATATATAGGAAATCACACAAGCTCATCCCGGGATATCTTGCAATGGGGAAGCAGATGCTGGCAAATGGTGGCAACACATTTGCATTTTTTACCAGAAATCCAAGAGGAGGGAAAGCCAAAGACATTGATCCGCAGGATGTGCAGGCATTTGGGCAGCTGGCAGAGGAGAATCATTTTGGAAAGCTGGTGGCTCATGCGCCTTACACTATGAACTGCTGCACTGCCAAAGAAAACCTCAGGGATTTTGCCAGAGAAATCATGGCAGATGATCTGAGACGTCTGGAAATGACACCGGGAAATTATTACAATTTTCATCCGGGCAGTCACGTAGGACAGGGTGCAGAAGTAGGAATCAGTAAAATTGCGGAAATTCTCAATGAAGTGCTGACAAAAGATCAGAGTACGATTGTACTCCTGGAAACTATGTCAGGAAAGGGCACAGAAGTAGGAAGAAATTTCGAAGAACTCCGTCAGATCATTGACAGGGTGGAGTTAAAAGATAAATTAGGCGTTTGTCTGGATACCTGTCATGTCTGGGACGGTGGATATGATATTGTAAACGATCTTGACAGCGTATTTGAAGAATTTGACCGGATAATAGGTCTGGACAGACTAAAAGCCATCCATTTAAATGACAGCATGAATCCCCTTGGCAGCCATAAGGACCGCCATGCCAGAATCGGAGAAGGTGAAATAGGACTGGAGACACTTGTCCGCGTTATCAATCATCCTGCCACAGAGGGAATTCCGTTTATTCTGGAGACACCAAATGACGATGAGGGATGGACTCATGAAATTGCGTTGCTCAGAAATGAGTATAAACAGAAATGAGTATAAACAGAAATGAGTATAAATATATCTGTCCGAATCAGAAAGATAAATTGGGGCGTGCAGATTATGGAAATGATTTTTCAAACGCGCTTTAGCGTTCTGACAAGTTGTAAGTGCAAATCAAAAGAGTAGGAGTGAGATCAAAAGGAAGGAATGCAGGAAAGATCAGAGATGCAGCAAAGACAAGGATATCAGGCAGTAGAGAAGCTGAGAGAAACACTGGACGAGAAGTATCTGTGGGAGGTTATTTTACTCTATGCAGGTGAGAGTTTCAAAACCTATACAGGGCTTCCGTTCACTTATGAAGTAAGAAAGGGTCGGAATGGAGACTACACAAGGGAATTGTGGATCGACCGTAGGGAGAACAGTAAGAGTCTGGCGTTAAGTTCAGTGCTGCTGGCATTGAGAAACATAAAGAAGGTGGGAGCTGTGGTTGACAGACCAAAAGCTCTGGGCGACATCCGCGGAGTGAGTTATATCTATGGAATGTTCTATCGCTTTGGGCTGATCGATGTGCCGGATACAGCCAGGCAGAAGATGAAATTCACAGGATATATTTTTTAGGAGGAAAGAGACTAAAGAGATTAATTTTCAGCCTCATTGTGTGGATTCTACAAAACCGGAAAATCTGATCAGCTATACTAATATTGAGGTGGATGGAAACGTACTTGAAAATATTGGAGATTATAAGGCTGATGGTGATATTTCCTTTAATATAGGACAGGATTATACAGATGTGGATGGAATCGTCACATTCCGCGGAAATAGTTTTCGCGATGCCCCTTCCCATGGTTATGCAAATATGACTGATTTCAGGCTGAACAAACTATGGTCTGCAGATACAGATTCTCTTTCTTCGGGCAGTGCAGTCTGGACAGGAAGTGGCTGGACAGGACAGCCGCTTATGATGAAATGGCCAAAAGAAGTCAAAGCACATATGAATATGACAGAGAAAGCAAAGGCAGATGATGAACTGGTTGAGGTAATCTATGCCTGTATGGATGGGTATGTGTATTTTCTGGATTTGAGAACGGGAGAAAAGACACGTGACCCATTATATCTGGGATATACTTTTAAGGGTGCGGGTGCCCTTGATCCGAGAGGATATCCGATTATGTATGTTGGCGCCGGATATAACAGCAACGAAGGAACTGCAAAGGTATTTGTAGTAAACTTGCTGGATTGTAGTGTTATGTATACTTTTGGAGACAATGATGAGTTTTCACTCAGAGGAAGTCTGAGCTTTTTTGACGGATCAGCACTTGTGGATGCAGAGACAGATACCCTGATCTATCCGGGAGAGAACGGAATCCTGTATCTGATCAGGCTGAATACAAAATATGATCTGAACAGTGGGACTTTATCCATTGATCCGGGCAGAACTGTAAAATGGCGCTACTATGGAACAAGAAGCAGTACAGAGTCTTTCTGGCTTGGAATGGAAGACAGTGCGGCAATCTATAAAGGCTATATATTTATGACCGATAATGGGGGAAATCTTATGTGTCTGGATCTGAACACTCTTCAGCTGGTATGGGTTCAGGATACATTGGATGATTCTAATTCAACGCCTGTTCTGGAAATCGAAAAAGGACATCTGTATCTGTATGTAAGTACTTCCTTCCGCCTTGGATGGAGAAGTTATGACACAGCCACTGTCCCTGTCTGGAAGATTGATGCAGAAACCGGTGAGATCGTGTGGCATACAGATTATGAATGTACTACTGATGACGGTGTTTCCGGTGGAGTTCAGTCTACGATTGCCTGTGGAAAGAACAGCCTTGCCGATTATATATATGTGACAGTGGCAAAGACCTCTGACAATGCATCCGGAGTTCTTGCCTGTCTGAGAAAATCTGACGGATCTAAAGCATGGAGGATTCTTCCTCATATGCCTGGTCTTCTCCGGTGTGCGTTTATAACAAAGACGGATCAGGAAAGGTTCTTTATTGCAACAGTACAGGTGATATCCGCCTTCTTGATGGTAAAACAGGTAAACAGGAAGATGTATTATCTGTCAGCGAGGGCGTGATAGAGGCTTCCCCGGCTGTCTACGATAACTATGCGGTTGTAGGCACCAGAGACTGTAAAATATGGGGAATCAGGTTACAGTAAATAGCAATATTTATTTGCTTTCTCCCATTCTTTATTAACTTGCCATTTATCGCACTAAATGGTAAAATTTAAATATCTTACAGTTTTACGGCACAATATTTTGAAAAAACTGAAAACAAAGGAGAGGAAGCGATGGAAGAGAGAAATAACAGACTGCTGAATGCGAAGCTGAACAAGTATATTGTTCCGGGGATTATGATGTCTCTGGCGCTTCAGCTGGGAAATATCGTAGATACGATATTTGTAAGTAACCTGATCGGGGTGGAGGCAATGTCTGCAGTTACCCTGAGCCTGCCTGTGGAGACAATCGTTCAGCTGACAGGATACTGCCTTGGTATCGGCGGTTCCATAGCAGTGGGAAACATGCTTGGCAAACGAGACAAAGAAGGGGCATCGAAATTGTTTTCTGCCACATTTATAGTAACACTTGTGGTGGGAATCATTTTTTCAATCTGCGCCCTTCCTGCAGCAGAACCTGTTGCCAGACTTCTGGTATCAGGTGACGGTGTCCTGACCGGTTATACCAGAGATTACATACGTGTAAGTATGCTGGGGGCACCGGTGATCGGAATTGGACTGATGATGGTCAATTACCTTGGGGTGGAGAATCATCCGGAGCTGGCATCAGCCTACCTTATCGCAGCCAATGTGATCAATCTTGTGCTGGACTATATATTCCTCAGATATACTCCGCTGGGAATTACAGGTGCATCCTTATCAACTGTTCTTGGTTTCCTGTTTGCAATGGGAATTTTTGTGCTTTATATCCGCTCTGATAAGCGAAACCTCCACCTGATCCTGCTAAAGCCAGGCGAACTTGGAATCACAAAGGAAGCAATCATCACAGGCGTGCCAATGCTGATCTTTATGGCAGCTAATTTTGTAAAGGCGCTTGGACTGAATACCATTATCATGAACCAGCTGGGCGAGGAAGGTATGGCAGTATTTACTGTCTGTGACAATGTGCTGCTGATCGTCGAGATGCTTACAGGCGGAATCATCGGTGTGATCCCCAATGTGGCAGGAATCCTTTTGGAGAGAAGGACTACGTGGGAATCCGGGTTCTCTGTAAAAGATGTTGAAATACAGTTATAATCCTGCTGGCATGTGATCTTTGTCCTTATTATGC
>ENA-OQCE01001060-OQCE01001060.1-human-gut-metagenome-genome-assembly--contig:-NODE-1060-length-12110-cov-1.355003_pt1 | contig 12110 bp, 18 predicted proteins | sample MGYA00242495_ERZ504572 | MGnify/ENA primary metagenome ERZ504572 (study PRJEB26092, sample SAMD00036228) | human gut metagenome | host: Homo sapiens | study: EMG produced TPA metagenomics assembly of...
CCATCATATACGGTAGAATCCGCATAATAGGTACTTGTTTCATCCGTGGAATAAGTGAATATGCCATGATCCATTTCTGCAGCCTCAGCACCCGGAGCGCGCTGGTAATAACTCCCAGTCTCCATTTCCATCAATCACGACATACATCTCTGCCGAGAGATCGCCGTCATAATACCAGACGCCCTCAAATTCAGAAACATTCCGCTGGCAAAGATCCGAATCCCAGCTCCAGTAGGAATCCGGATGTGCGTTCTGATTTCCACTTCCACCCGATCCGTTTTCCACATAGGCAACCGGCTCATCATCTTCCGTAAACTCTCCTCCATCTTTATACCAGAGATACTCCATACCCTCGCCCGGGTTAAAGTAACCATAGGCTGCGCTGTAAAGCTGCCCTTCTTCCATAGCGATCCGGCTGCCGGAGTCATCCCGGTTGCTGTAGGCATAAATAGCTTCCCACTCCGGCTCATAACGAAGATACCCTTCATCCATGACCTCTCCGCTTAAGTAAAGGGTCCAGTTCCCCTCGCTATCAAACTCCATGTAATCGTAGTCGTTGTTCGCTTCTCCCAGCCAGATACCCTCAAAGCCGCTGAAATCATTTACTGTGTCCTCATTCAGATCACCGCCCAGGCCATCGTTCGGATCATTCTGCAGATCCTCATCTTCCTCATCCTGAATGCTTTCATTTGCGTCATCCGGTAATGCAGTTGCCTCCTGTGTGCTGCCGCAGGCCATACACACCAAACTGATCATCAATAATATTCCCGCCAGAACATACGGCATTTTTTTCTTCATGTGTCACCCCTCCCTAATTTTCATCACTCAGATACAGCTGCGAAAAAAATACTTTGGTAAATCTCATCCATATCTTCTTCCGTATCCACCGCCTCACAGAACCCGTAAAGATAGGTATAACGGTCCGTATCCATAGCAAATACCGTCCATTTCCGGGTATCCTCATTCTCACCTGCGGTATACGTTACGATATACACCGGGTATGTTAAGTTCTCGGTATATTCCTCATTTTTCTTCTGCAGATAACAGTTCATAGGTATCCGTATCACTTAAGGCAAAAGCGCAGGCTGTCAGATAATCTTCCAGATCCTGGACCTCCGGAACGAACCGGGTCGGCTCTACCGTATTTACCACAAGGATCTGGCCATCCTGCGTGAAATCCTCATAGCGGTATGTTCCATCTTCATTATTTTCCGTGCGAAGGTTTTGCATGTTGGTAAAGGGCAGCGCTCCTCCCATCAAAACAGGAATGCGTTCACTCGGGATCAGATCGTCGCAGTATCAGGATCATAGTTCGGATTGACCGGCTTTTCATCCTCGCCGTAAAACTGAACCTGAAAACCTCTGCCAGTTCTGCCATCGTATATTTTCCCAGATCGATCTTAGCGCTTTCGCCCTCAGCCAGTGCTGTTTTCAGACGGTTTTCTCCCCAGTCTTTCCCATCCGTTTCTCTAATACGGATGTCTTCTCCCGTTAAACTCGATTATGGGTCTGCCGTCCACTTCTGAAAACTCTCCGCGGCCGCCAAGGCCATTACATCCGCGATAGATATAATAGCCGCCGCTGCTGTCAAAATACAGCTTTGTGGTTCCGGCAATTGCTCCAGGTACCATCAAGGGAAGCCATATCTGTGACCGGCTCCAAGCCGTCCGGTAAAGCGGAGCCGAAGGATCTTGTATCAACCAAGCTGCTTCAGGCTGCCAGATACAGACACAGGAGCAAGGCCGGAACAGGAAGCAAATATATTTTCTTTTTTAAGGCCATCTCTTTCTGCTGGTCATTCACTTCTTTCATAGTATTCATTTGTATATCCCCAGTACATAGCTCCCGGTTCCGCTAAGGTGATCGGATAAAACACATCGTCAAACTGCTCAGAAACGGCAAAGTACTGATCATCGCCCCGCTCATTTACCTGGAGTATTCCTGAATCCACTTCAGCCGGATCCCCGTCACCATCCGGGCGCTCTGAAAGGCTCCAGCTGCCATCCTTTTCGATCTCGATCACACTGGCCGCATCTGCCTCTCCATCTAAAAACCAGACCCCAGCCAATTCCTCACAGTCACTTGCATCTCTCCCCAGAGGTTTCTTGGTAAACACACCGAAGGAGTCGATATGAAGTGCCCCATCCTCATCCCGCCAGACATGATGAGCCCAACCATCATGTTCATTGTAGAAATAGTCTGCTTCATACTCCGGCACAAGCTGGATATAACCGCTGGCCATCAGGTTGTCATCCTCGTCGTACCATTCAAAGCGGTCTTCCCCACTGCCGTTTAAACCCACGATCAGTTCGCTGTCATCTTCGCCGATCCAGGTACCCCAGTACATGTCATAAACTGCCGTGATATCCGGATCCTTCACCATTCCTTCAAAAGACTCCGGAGCACTGTTTTCAGTCTCTTCGTAGTCTTCCTGGTCATCGCTGCTGCCTTCGCTTTCAGCCCCTCCACCGCAGGCAGCAAGGCCCAGACACACTGCCAGTGTGATTACGGGAAATAACTTACTTTTCCATTTTTCATCCTGCATTCCTCCCTTTTCGAAAAGCTGCGTTAGTGTTCCTGTTCTGCCATGGACAATATTTCATCGTGGCTCAGCTCCACATCTCCGAAGCGGACAAAGATACCGTTGGTCACAGCACTACTCCACACGTTCTTATCCGCAAGCGAAAGAAAACGGATCTTATCCAGATAAGGCTTCATGTCCAGCAAAAGCCGGCTTCCCGATACAAAATCGACCTGCAAAATATAATCGGGCAGCGTTGTAACATCCTTTAGATATCTCCGTTTCAAGAGTACCCTCCTTTCTGCCGTGTCATAAAGATATTAAAAAATAGGCTTCGCCTATTCAACTCCCCTGCCCCTCAATCTTGAGGGGTTAGGGGTTTCTTTTTTCTAAAATCTATCTCATAATAGTCTTATGAATATCTTGCAGAAAATTTTTACAGACCATTATGAAGAAATAAAATATACTCTCCATCCCAGAGACACCGAAATGGAAAATATCGAAAAGATGATCCATTGTGGGGATCCTTCCTTTGGCGGTGCATGTATCATTGCCCCCATTGTGGCAACTTTAAATATGTCCCTTTCCACTGTCACAGTCGGTTTTGCCCTTCTTGTGGAAACAAATACAGCATGGAACGCACCACTTCTATGACTTTCAAACTCATCAACGTTAAGCATCGCCATTGCGTCTTTACCATTGATGAAAATCTCAGGGATTTTTTCCTAAAAGAACGCTCCCTTTTGGATTGCCTGTTCCATTCCGTTGCCAGTGTCATTTCCCGCATGTTTTTTGAACTTAACAAATCAAAAATTTTACGCCTGGTTTTATCATGGTCTTACATACCTTCGGACGGGATCTGAAATGGAATCCTCATATCCACTGCCTTATTTCTGAAGGCGGTCTCAGTGATGACGGCCTTTGGCGAAATGTCCATCACTTCAATTACTCTTTTTTACGTTCTGCTTTCCGTACCGCTCTCCTTAATGAGATGCACCAACGGCTGGGCGATCCTTTCAAACAGATCAAATCCCTCTGTTATTCTTCTCATAAGAAGGGATTTTACGTTTATGCCAAGCCTTCCTCTTGTGATCCTGAGACTGCCATCAATATATCGGACGCTATCTGGGGCGTCCTGTGATCGCCACTTCCAGGATCGACAAATATGATGGTTCTATGGTCACTTTTCATTACAATCGACACGAAGATGATAAATATATACAGGAAACGATCCCGGTTATGGACTTCATCAAACGTCTGATCCGGCATATCCCTGAGAAACATTTTAAAATGATCCGCTATGGCGGCTTGTATGCACGCCACCGCAAAACAGACCAGCAGCTCCATAAAGTCATTTCCAAACAGAAACGTCCCATTCTACGCAACTTTAACCATTGGCGGAATGCTATTCTTTCTTCTTTTGGTTATGATCCCCTGGAATGTCCCATCTGCAGGCATAAAATGGAGTTTTTGGAACTTTATTTTAACCATCAGCGTCTTTCCCTCGAAGAATTATATGAGAGATCTATGTCCCGATCTCGCGGAAAGCGTTCTTCTGCATAACTTTCTCTGTTTTTATGGTATAATTCCCTCATAGGAGGGCATTGCAATGAAAACAGATGTTGAGGCGCTGCGTAAAAAATACATGGATAATCCTCCAGAAGGACTTACTTCCACGGACATTCGCCATATGAGCGAGGAAGACCTGCTGGATATGGATTATTTTCTAAATGATGACGATCTTGATGAAGAATTTGGTGAGGAAGGTTTTTATCTTTTTTAATCCCTAGATCGTCTATTTGTGTTGCCCGCCTACCGGCGGGCATTTTTAATTCAAAAGAGCGCCGGCGGCGGTCTTTCCTATAAAGTAAAAAATCCACCGTACTGATATTGTACGGTGGATCCTATGGGATAACCATTAACTAAAGGTTAGGGATTTGGTAAGAACAGCTCTACAAGCTGACTCCTTTTTGTTCTGGTATCGCCCTCAATATGAAGTTTGGAATAAATCTGATTTATGTACTGCTGCTGATGGCAGGACGGCTCATCTGGCTGCTGGCGCTGCGGAGATGGGCCGCAGGCTCTCCTGCAGTCTTTCCGATATGTATATGGTATTCAGATTCCATTTTGTTTTTGGCATATGCACACCCCATTTTTATTTCATCGTCTTATTTATTCTTTTTTACTGTGTCCAAAAACACTGGTGGATACGGTCATCTTCATCCAGTTCCGGATGAAAGGACATTCCAATCTGATTTTTATACTGTACAGCTACAATATTTCCATCTGCTTTTGCAAGCACTTTTACGCCTTCCTCTGCTTTTTCCACAAAAGGCGCCCGGATAAAGGTCATAGGCACTTTTCCAATGCCTTCAAATTCTTCTGTTGTGTGAAAGCTGCCAAGCTGTCTTCCATAAGCATTTCTTCTTACGGAAACAGGAAGTGTAGCAAAATAACGGTGGTCATCATTGGTAAGGTCTTTTGCCAGAAGGATCAGTCCTGCACAGGTGGCAAGTACCGGCATCCCCGCTTCTATTTTTTCTTTTAAAGCATCAAACATGCCAAGTTCTTTTAACAGCTTTCCCTGAACCGTACTCTCACCGCCGGGAAGTACCAGACCGTCAAAATCCTCTTCCAGGTTTTCTTTTTTTCGCAGTTCGATACACTGGGCTCCCAGCTTTTCAAGCTTTTTCTCATGCTCAATGAAAGCGCCCTGAACTGCTAAAACGGCTATCTTCATCTTATTTTCCTCTTTCTGCCATTAAAAGCTTGATCTCCTGCTCATTGATGCCTACCATGGCTTCTCCTAAGTCCTCAGAAAGCTCTGCTAACATCTTCTGGTCTGTATAATTGGTAACTGCCTTTACAATGGCTGCTGCACGCTTCTTTGGATCTCCTGATTTAAAGATACCGGAACCTACGAATACGCCTTCTGCTCCTAACTGCATCATAAGAGCTGCGTCTGCAGGTGTTGCAACACCGCCTGCTGCAAAGTTTACAACTGGAAGACAGCCGTTTTTATGTACATATTCTACCAGGTCATAAGGCACTCTTAATACTTTTGCCTCTTCAAACAGTTCATCTTCTCTCATGGATACGATCTTTGCGATCTCCTGATTCATCATGCGCATATGGCGCACTGCCTGGACAACATCACCGGTTCCAGGTTCGCCTTTTGTACGGATCATGGAAGCACCTTCGTTAATCCTTCTTAATGCTTCTCCTAAGTCCTTTGCGCCGCATACAAACGGAACTTTGAATTTTCTCTTATCAATATGGAATACATCATCTGCAGGGGATAATACTTCACTTTCATCAATGTAGTCGATCTCAATGGCTTCTAAAATCTGTGCCTCTACAAAATGTCCAATGCGGCATTTTGCCATAACAGGAATGGAAACTGCCTCCTGGATGCCCTTGATCATCTTCGGGTCCACTCATACGGGATACGCCGCCTGCTGCGCGGATATCTGCAGGAATACGCTCTAAAGCCATAACCGCACATGCGCCTGCTTCTTCTGCGATCTTTGCCTGCTCCGGTGTGGTAACGTCCATGATCACGCCGCCCTTTAACATCTGTGCCAGCTGCTTATTTAATTCGTATCTCTCTGTATTTGTATTCATCTTTCAAACCTCCTGGTCTTATCTGATATATTTTTTGAAATATTTTTATTGATTGGCCCGAAACGTTTTGGATTGACTAGAGTATAACGTATATGTGGACTTTTTATAATAGCCAATTATCATATTTTTAACCAGTCCAGTTTGCATATAAATTAAGCTGCATCTACCGGTTGTTCAGTAAATACAGCTTGGGATATTTGTTATTATTTTTCTTTATTGGATACGTTTATTCTTCTGCAAGAGCAGCCGCTTTATCACTGTTCCACTGGATTGCATCATATGCTTCACCAATGTTTAACATATGGTCACCAATACGCTCATAATCTGTAAGCATTTCAGAATACAGGATAGAGGACTCTACATTACAGTGGCCTTCGCGCATACGGTCGATCTGGTTCTGACGGAAGTTGTCGGTGATATCATCGATCTTCTGCTCGATCGCCTGGATCTTCTCCAGGGTAAAGTCACTGTCTCCGGCTGCTGCCTTTCTCAGAAGCTCCATACCTAATGCACAGCTTTCGTCCATGACTTTAAATTCATTTTTTGCATAATCAGAGAAGTTCAGGTTCTTTTCCTGAATGGTCTGGGCATATTCTGCCAGGTTCATTGCATGATCGCCAATTCGCTCGATATTTCCTAAAATACTGTACATCTTATTTAATGCTTCAATATCCTGAGGTGTCTGGTCTAAAAACAAGAACCTTGGAAATCTTCTTTGACAGACGTACATTGGAAAGATCGATCTCCTCTTCTCTGTCTGCGATCTCCTGGATACCATTTTCACCCGGTCCCTGTTCCATGGCCTTAAAGCTGTCAGAAACATTGGAAGCAGCTATAGCAGCATATCCCGGATTTCTTCATGGATCTGGCTGATGGCAATGGTAGAAACACCCAGATGATGCTTGGAAGCCATCAGGCCTTCAAACCACTGGTCTGCATCCATCACATGCTTTACCTGGGTATCCGGAAGGATCTTCTTTGCAATATTTACTAACATCGGCCAAATGGGAATAATATTACAGTTGTGGCAATATTAAAGATGGTATGCACATTTGCGATCTGTGCAGCAGGATTTGCCGGGTTAGTGGTAATCATCCAGTCTACGAATGGTGTTACCATACACAGTACCACAAAGATAACTGTACCGACTACGTTGAACATCAGATGGATGGCTGTAGTACGTTTTGCATTTCTGTTGGTTCCCACAGAAGCCAGAACAGCAGTGATACAAGTACCGATATTCTGACCGAACAGTACGAACACAGCGCTGTGAAGGCCTATCACGCCGCTTACAGCCAGTGCCTGTAAGATGCCGATAGAAGCTGCGGAAGACTGGATCACTGCAGTAAACAGCGCACCTGCCATAACACCTAACAGCGGGTTTTTAAAGCTGGTCATCAGCTGGATAAATTCCGGTTCATCACGAAGAGGAAGCATTGCATCGCTCATCATTCCCATACCGATGAAGATAACGCCTACTCCGGCAACAATGCCGCCGATGTGCTGCAACTTTTTATTCTTTACAAAAAACCACCAGTACAACACCGATAAATGCGATCAGCGGTGCTAAAGCGCCTACGTCTAATGCGATCAGCTGTCCGGTAATGGTGGTACCGATATTAAGCACCCATAATGATCCATACAGCCTGGTTAAGTGACATAAGACCTGAGTTTACAAAGCCTACGGTCATAACCGTTGTAGCTGAAGATGACTGGATCAGTGCTGTGATGCCTGCGCCTACCAGGATTCCCATAAAGCGGTTGGTGGTCAGCTTTTCCAGGATCTGCTTCATCTTGTTTCCGGCAGCTGCTTCCAGATTGTTGCTCATCATCTGCATTCCATACAGGAACAGCGCCAGACCTCCCAGAAAGGCCCAAAAGCAATTCAACTCCCATTTTTTACTCCTTTTTCCTAATGAACAGGGTATTTTTACATTATCTATATATTGATAATATATGTTTTTTCCTGTTCTTTACTTGATTTTTACTTTGAGTTTACACTTGCTCATTATACGGGATATTTTCTCAGTCGTCAATACGGATTGTTGGACGGTTATGTAAAGTTCAGGTAAATTGTTTGTAAAATTACGCTATATTATCCATATATCGATAATATATTTTAACAGTTTTGAAGCAAAAAAAGACCGCCCCGAGGCAGGGCGGTGGGGTGCATATGGTCCACTCACAGTCACGCGCTGACGCGCTCCACTGCCTGCTGGCGCAGGCGGGCCATTCGTTAAGGGCAGAAGAAAAACAAATGACCGCCCCGAAAACGGGACGGTCGCTTGTTTTTCTCTTCTGCCCTTACATCAGAGACAGATATAAGTTCTTAATATCCTCAAAGGTCGGATCCTTTGGATTGCCTGGACGGCACGCATCATCCATTGCGGACTGTGCAAGGAAGTCTACATCTTCTGCCTTAACGATAGCCTTTAAGTCAGCTGGGATACCAACATCAGCGGACAGCTTCTTAACTGCATCTACAGCTGCCTTGCGGTATTCTTCCTGGCTCATATTCTCTACGCTTCAACGCCCATTGCGATAGCGATATCTTTGTACTTGGTTCCTGTGCATGGTGCGTTGTATTCCATAACAGTTGGAAGCAGGATTGCATTTGCAACACCATGAGGAGTATCATAAACAGCACCTAAAGCATGTGCCATGGAATGAACAATTCCTAAACCTACGTTGGAGAAGCCCATACCTGCGATGTACTGTCCTAAAGCCATTCCTTCACGGCCTTCTTTTGTATTCTCGCAAGCGCCTCTTAAGTTCTTGGAGATCAGCTCGATTGCCTTTAAGTGGAACATATCGGTCATCTCCCATGCGCCCTTGGTGATGTATCCTTCGATTGCATGTGTTAAAGCGTCCATACCGGTAGATGCGGTCAGTCCCTTTGGCATAGAGGACATCATATCCGGGTCAACAACTGCGATTACAGGGATATCGTGTGTATCTACACAAACGAATTTACGTTTCTTTTCTACGTCAGTGATAACGTAGTTGATAGTAACTTCTGCTGCGGTTCCTGCTGTAGTTGGAACTGCGATGATCGGGATAGATGGCTTCTTGGTTGGAGCTACGCCTTCCAGCTTCTTACATCTTCAAATTCTGGGTTAGCAATGATGATGCCGATTGCCTTTGCTGTATCCATAGAAGAACCACCGCCGATTGCGATCAGATAATCAGCACCGGATTTCTTAAATGCTGCTACACCGGTCTGTACGTTTTCGATGGTTGGGTTTGGTTTAATATTGGAGTAGATCTCATAAGCAAGACCTGCATTGTCCAGTACATCAGTCACTTTCTTTGTTACGCCAAATTTGATCAGATCTGGATCTGAACATACGAAAGCCTTCTTGAAAGCTCTTGTTTTTGCTTCGTTAGCGATCTCAGCGATAGCGCCTGCGCATGATAAGAAGTTTCATTTAATACGATTCTGTTTGCCATGATACATTCTCCTTTTTTATGAAAATATACTCTCTGGATACAAGATCCTGAGCAGTTTTGTATTTCATGTTGTTTTCCTTTGTTTCGTTAATATTATAACAACACTTTAACAAAAATAAAAGTGACAAACTTACTTGTCTTGTCACTTTTTGAGAATATTTTTTGTTTTATATAAGTTTTATTATAAAAATCACACATAAATGATCACGTATACATTCTTATATTATCCGTATATCGATATTATCGTTTTGTGTTATATATAACAAAGTTTTCCGTTTTTACAGCAGTTTCAGCTCATCAAATACAGCAGCCAGTCTTGGAGGCATAGCTTCCACCAGCTTCTTTGACATTTTCGCCGGTGAGTCTTTCATTCCTGTAAGGACCCATTTTACTGTCATATACACAGAACCCCTGCAATACATTTCCAAAAGGAACTGCAGATCTTCTCCCAAGGGTCTGCTGGTCTTTCGTCCGATCAGATCCTGATAAAACTGTAAGATCAGTTCAAAATCATGTTCTTTTAAGGAGTTGCGGTCGTCACTGCGAAATGCCTCTGTAAAGAACACTTTTTCATTGACGATAAATTCAAATTTCTGTGTCAGGCTTTCTCCTACTGTATGTCCCATGCCGATCTGCTCAAAGGACTGGAGCACCAGTTTGTCAAAATACCAGTTGATCAGGTCATATTTATCTAAAAAATTCCGGTAAAAGGTCTGTCTTGCAACGCCGCAGCCTTCCACAATATTTTTTACAGTTATCTTATCCACCGGCATCTGCTTCATGCATTCTTTCATGGATGCTGCCAGTTTGTATTTCGTTTTTTCCTGCTTTCCTGCCGGTTCCATGTTTTCCTCCCACTATACAGCTATGTAATCTGCCCACGGACAGAATTTCAGCACAAGGCCCCCGGCATGCCATTTCACATACCGAGGGTCTGTATTTTTTCCAACCTTATTTCTATCATACCAGAAACATGGGGCTGTGACTATCTGTTTTTAAACTATCTGTTCTTGAAAATAGAGATGATGGCCTGCCACATCTGTACCAGAACATTCCACATTCTCTTAACGGGCCTTTCATTTGCCTTCTCTGTTTCTGCATCGGTTTCCTTATGGTTTTCATCATCCAGACTGATCTCATCTGTACGAAGGACTACCTGTAAGGTCTTAGGGGCCGGGTTCTTATCAGAAGTAAAGGAAACCTTATCTTCTGACGGATCAATGAACAGGAAGCGGTTATCGGTGTCGAATTTATCCAGCTGCTCATCCATAACATCTTTCATGGTACGGCCTGCTGTTCTCACACCTGTAGTACTGTCTAAGATGCTGAGGCTCTTATCAAGCAGTTCCATACTGCCTCTTAAACTGTTCTTTGCTGCCTCATCCATATCACCGCTGGTTGCCTTTAATGTGTTCTGCACAATGGTCATAGTGCTGACACCTTTGTTCATGGCATCTGTGGTGCGGTCTACCAGCTCAGAAAGGTCATCTAAGGATGCCTGCAGATCCGGATAATACATATCCAGGGAGTCATGAAGAGCTGTCAGATCTTCGATCATCATGTCCATGCTGTCTGTCAGATCTGCACCATATTCTGCTGCATCTCCTACATTATCCATCAGATGGATGCAACCTGAGTAAATTCACGGCTGTCCTTATCGATCTTTGTTAACATCTGATAAAGGGTCACAAGATCCACACTGGATGAAGCTGCTACCAGAGGCACATCATGTTTTTCAATATGCGCCCGGCTGAGTGTCTGTGTATCACTGGTATCTGCTGCATCTGCGCTGTCTGTATCATCTGTTGTGTCTGTGGCATCTGAACCACCTGCAACATCTGCTGTATCCGAACTGCTATTTGCCTCTGCTGTATTTTCCCCTGTATCAGAAACATTATCTGTGGCATCAGAAACAGCTTCGCTGCTCTTATCTTCTTTTGCTGCATCTGCGCTGCTGCCTGTCTTTGTACCGGCATCCTGATCATCCACTGTACTTCTTGTATCATTCAGAGCTTCGTCATACAGATCCAGTGCTTCTGCATCATAGTCCTGAAGGTCTTCGATCAGTCCCGGAAGCGCCTCCAAAATAGTAGTGGTCTGTACCTGGAACTGGGCATTGTTCTGGATCAGCCATGCCATATCTTCTCTTACATCATTTAACTGTTCCCCTAAAGACTGGGAAGTGGTGCTGATATTGCGCAGACGGTTATACATCTTGCGCAGAGGTTCCTGCATATCTCCCATGGTATTTACAATATCACCCATGCTGTTATGCACGGTCTCTGCCGCATCCTTAGCAGTCTGCAAATGTGGGACCAGAGTTTCCAGCTGCTGTGACAGCGCTGTCAGTGACTCCAGAGTCTGATCATTTCCAGCTAAAATACTGTCTTTATTGGCACTCCATTTCTGTCTTGCGCTTTCAGCAGAAGAAACACCGGACTGTACCTGGTTGATGCCGTCACGCATGGACTCCACTGATTTAGCCATCTGCTCCAGACTGTCATATAAAGCATCT
>ENA-OQCE01001063-OQCE01001063.1-human-gut-metagenome-genome-assembly--contig:-NODE-1063-length-12081-cov-2.790196_pt1 | contig 12081 bp, 14 predicted proteins | sample MGYA00242495_ERZ504572 | MGnify/ENA primary metagenome ERZ504572 (study PRJEB26092, sample SAMD00036228) | human gut metagenome | host: Homo sapiens | study: EMG produced TPA metagenomics assembly of...
ATTATAAATAAGTATATTTTCCATAGAAACAAACGTGTTTTTCTGAAAATAAAAGTCATGCTGCAACGAAATTGCAGCCTTGTGGTATATCTTGCAGCCTTAAAGGCCCAGAGCCTGTCACATATACGCATAATAAAAAAAGATCTGCGGGGATTTTTATATGGAAAGTAAAGTAAAAAAGCCCCCGGCCTGTTAAAAAAGTAACGCCAATCACTTTGTAACATAACGCAGAACCGCGCGACCGGGGGCAAAGACCCTCTGTCACGGTTCTGCATTTTATTTATTGTTACAAAATGATTGGCTCTGCAAAGATAGAAAAATATTTGCTATGACACTGTTTGAGATTCTAAATTTTAATAGGGAGCTTCTGGAGCGTCTGGCCGGGACAGGTTACAAGCCGGACGACTATAAATATATAGACCTGTACAGGGAGTACGAACAAATGCGCCGCAAAGGTGACAAGGTGACGTATTGTGTGGCCTTCCTCTCGGCCAGACATGGCGTTTCCGAAAGAAAGGTGTATGAGATCCTCGGGCGGTTCAAAAAGGAATGTACGTTCCATACAGTATGAAAAGAGCGGAACTTTCGCTTTCCTGGGGAGAAGAGACGAACTTTGCATCCGAAACATAAACACTCAATTACACGACAGAATGACTACAGCAATGAAAAAGTGCTATTATAGCCAGGCCCCACTTCCTTTTGTGGGCCAAAAACGCATGTTCGCATCGGAGTTCAGAAAAGTCTTGAAGCGTTTCAGCGACAGGACGGTGTTCGTCGACCTGTTCGGCGGTTCCGGACTGCTCTCGCACATCACCAAGCGGGAAAGACCCGACGCAACCGTAATCTACAATGACCACGACAACTACCGCGAGCGTCTGGAGAACATCAGCCGGACGAACGCCTGTTTTCCGACCTCCGCCGCCTCTCGGAAGGAATCCCCCGCCACAGGATGCTTTCCAGGGATATGCACGGCATATTCCTGGAACGTATCCGCCGGGAGGAAAGCACCGGCTTCGTGGACTATCTCACCATCTCGTCCTCCCTGCTGTTCTCCGGCAAATATGCCAGGAACATCGGGGAGCTCGGAAAACTGAACTTCTACAACAATATACGCTTGAGCGACTACAGTTGCGAGGGCTATCTTGACGGACTCGAGGTGGTATGCTGTGACTACAGGGAGCTGACGGACAAGTACAGGGACTCCCCGGATGTGGTCTTTCTGATAGATCCCCCCTACATGGCGACGGACATCAGCACATACAGGATGGACTGGAAACTTACGGACTATCTGGATGTCCTGCTGGTACTGAAAGGACACCCTTTCGTCTATTTCACTTCCGGCAAGTCCCCCATACTGGATTTCTGCCGGTGGATGGAGGAACATCCGGAAACCGGCAATCCTTTCAAGGGGGCCGGCATGTCCACTCTTACGGCCAGAATGAACTACAGTTCGTCCTATACGGACATCATGCTGTACAAGGAAACGACTGAAGCGGCCTGAAGCGGCCACACCACCTTGAATTCCACTTGCGGATATCCCGGACGTGAGTCCCGGATATCCGCTTAATTTTTGTTAAGTGCAATACGGTTGCACTGTATCCTCCTATCATTGCCCCTGAAATATAACATAAAAAAGAAACTGCCATGCCAAATGAAAACAACCTGTTGCAGGAACGTGCACAACTTGCAGCAGTTCTGGACAATCCGGACGCAATCCAAAGGATCAAAGAGCCGACAGAAAAAGTGCAGATTGCCGCCGTACAGAAAAAAGCCGGAACTTGTCCGGCTGTTCACCAACCCAACGGAGAAAGTACAGCTTGCCGCCGTAATCGCCTCTCCTGAAAGTGTCCTTCTCATGCAGGCCCCATCCCCCCTGGCCTGCTTCACGGCCGTGGAAGGGATGTTCAAGGCGGACCTGCCGCCCACAGCCGGTATTCTGGCTGCCGCCCAAAGGCTGGTATTCCGGATGAAGGGGAACAGGAAATCCGGAGAACCGGATACGGAAGCCGTAAAGGAGTTTTTTGATGAAGTCAAATCCTTTAAACATTGAAAGCCATGCCTACAATCCTGGAACACCTTGCCGCGCTGTTCGACAAGGACATGAGGCGGTATTGAACAATCCCCGCGCCATCAGCATGATCGCCAACCTTCCGCCCGTGTCCAGATGGCCGCGGTCAGAAGGGACAGAAGTGTCATCTGCTTTATTGAGAGACCGACGGAAAAGGTACAGCTGACAGCTGTCAGAAACGCACCGCACAACATCCATTTCATCACTTCGCCAAGTGAGAGGGTACAGCTGACGGTCATAGGCAACAGGCCTTCCTATATCGGCTTCATCCCAAACCCTACGGAAAAAGTACAGCTGAAAGCCGTCGAGAAGAGACCGGAATGCATCTTCCTGCTGCAGAAGCCCGCAGAAAAGGTGCAACTGACGGCCGTCCTGAAAGATCCCCGGTATCTCTCGGCAATCAGGGAGCCGACAGAAAAAGTACAGCTGGCCGCCGTGCAGAAAAATCCGGAATGCATCCGTCATATAGCGGAACCGACGGAGAAGGTGCAGCATATGGCCGTCCAGAGGAATCCGGATATCTTCCGGCAGATCAGGCAGCCTGAGGAAAGCGTGCGGCTGGCGGCGGTGCAGGCCAAGGGGGAGAACATCAGATACGTGTCCGCCCCGTCCGAGACTGTACAACTGGCGGCTGTCAGAAACGATCCGATGAATATCCGGTATATAGAAAACCCTACGGAAAAGGTGCAGTCCGTCGTTCTGAACGCAGACCGGGATGCGGCACCGTTTATCAGTTCGCCTACGGAAGAGATCAAAAGACTGGCGATGGAAATGTACGGCCTCAGACTGGAAAATGCCGCCGGCAAGCAGACGGCAGCGGCCCGGACATCCGAAACCTCCGGAAGCTCCGGAAAGAAAGCGGCGGAGGGCGTGGCAAAGAAACCCTCGGCAAAGCAGGTCAGAGAGGCGGTGGAGAAACTGGACAGCGAGATCAGGGAAATAAACAGGGAGTACTTCCAGGCCACTTACGAGGCGCAGTACTCGGACAACGCTGCGGAACGGGAAAGCGAGGTCTCGGCTGCCGGGAAAAACAGGGAGAAGAAGCTTGTCAAGGCTTATGAAAAATTCAACTCGGCAGCGTTCCGGAAAGGAAGGAATGCAATGTGGGGAAGATTGTCAAGGAACTGCGCAAGGAAAGGGTGGCCGTGGAAAACATGAAAGCCGGGGAATGGCACTCCCTGATGAAGGGGAAGGCCGTACAGCCGCCCCTTGTTTCCGGCGCATCCGGGGCCGCAGGAAAAGGAAGCGCACTGATGCTTGCCAGAACACCCGCGGGATATGCGCTGAAGGCGGCAGGCGCCATAAACCAGGCAGGCCGGCAGGCCAATGCGGAAATGTAAGTAACATTTGTATTCTACACATATCACTTGTTTACTTATTTACTTTAAATTACATAAATGTAAATAAGTAAACAAGTCTTTTGCTAATAAGACTCTTTATGAACAAGGTATTTTATTAAGCCTGCAGACAATGACACATACTTCCGAAAAACATTTCACGGACGAGGAACTGGAACTTGTCACGCGCGGCAAGGCGGACGGCATGTACATGAAAGCTCCGAACGGCAGTCCGACTTCCCTGGATGAGAGGCAGTGGGTCCAAGTGCGCACCAGGGCATTCAAGAACTGGTTTGGAGACTGGGAAAACGCACCGGAGGCAGCTTCAAGGATTGTCGATGAGAATGGCGAGCCTCTGGTTGTCCACCATGGAACACCTTTGCGCAGAGACCAGATTACTCCCGAGAGGGGATGGCAGAGGGACGGGATCACTTACATACCCCAAAAGGCTCCGTTCCACACATTCAAGGGCGGTGAATATTCCGGCCTGATTTTCACTTCCGTCGATGCGGAAAAGGCAAGAGGTATTGCAGAGACGCGTGCAATGAGCATTCCCGATGACAAATATGGCAATGAACAATGGACGGAAGAAGGATACGTGTATGACCTGTATGTAAATTCAAGAAACCCTTTTGACCCGAAAGACGGGCAGGCCGTAAAAAAAATCCTGCAGTCATTGGGCAGCGAGATACCTGTCCTGTCTTTTTATGGAGGAAAAGGAGATACGGTATCCCCGGAGAAAGCGCTGGAGCTGGCATCAAGCGAAAGGAACTGCTGGATGCTGACGGAAACCCCGGAGTTTTTGTCCAAAGTCAGGGAGGCGGGTTACGACGGGCTTGTCGGTTACGACGAGGGAGTGAAATACATAGCCGTGATGTCTCCCGGACAGTTGAAGGACGCTTATGAAAACACGGGCGCGTTTTCCACATCAAATGACGACATCCGCTTCCGTCAGGTCTATCACGCAGTCCGGCCTCCTTCGGTCATTTCGACCATGCCTTTACCGGAACCGGTGAAGGGGCGCAGGCCTACGGATGGGGGACATACGTGACGGAAGTGGAAGGAATCGCCCGCAAATATGCGGCCACCGGTATAAAGCGGGGAAACCACATCACCTATGACGGGGAGCCTTTATCCCCGGTGCTTGACAACGAATATTATTTTGATGAGGTATGGAGGATATGGAAACGCCAGATCCTTTCTTCCACCGATGTGGACAGTTTGAAACGGAACATTTCTTCCGTGTATATGGACGGGCGTACCGCAAGCGCATACAGCGGACGGAGAAAGGCATTCGAGCGGCAGAAGCAGGAGCTGCTTTCCGACATAGATGCGGGCAGGATACGCATTGAGCCGCCGCGACACCTCTATACGGTGGAAATCCCGGAAGACAACGGGAGGAACTATCTGTACTGGGACAGGCCGGTATCCCCGGAACAGCAGGGAAGGATATTTCTGCAGCTGCGCAAGGAACGGCTTTTCTGGCCGGAGCTTACGGTGGAATTCTGGAACGGCAAGTCGCACGTATGGAACAGCGGAAAAGAGTTCTACAGCCTTCTGGACTATATGTTCATGAATCCGGACCGGGATACCGATTCCCAGCAGCTTGCCAGCGGGTTTCTTTCGCGGGCGGGTTTTACCGGGATTGACTATCCGGCGGAGTGTTCAACGGCGGCCGGGCCGACGGCGCACGGAACTATGTCATTTTCAGCGAGGCCGACCTGAAGATAACCGCACATGAGCGCTTCCGCTTCATCGGAGAGAAAGGGGCCTCCAGACTTGACCGGTCTGAAGGGGCCTCCCTGCGGCTGGAGAACCTTGCCGTCGCCCGCGAAATGGAAAAGTCCGGCAAGGATGCCGGAACAATAAAGACGGCGACAGGCTGGGAACGCGGGGCTGACAGCAAGTGGCGTTATGAGACGGCGGATTTCGAATACCATCCGGCCGGAGATCTGGGCTATTCACGCCTGCTGGAGAGACAGTCCTGGCATGGGGAGCTTGAAAATCTTCTTGACCGGCAGATAGAGGGAGAAACACTCTCTGAAGCGGAGTGGAAACGTTTTGAGGAACTGACGGAGCTGGCAGCCGGCCTGAAGGAACAGGACGCGCTGCGTGAACGGATCTATCTTGATGACTATGTGAAGGACGATGAACTGTTCCAGGCCTATCCTGAAATGAAACGGACCCGGCTGGAATTTGTGGACCTGCCGTCGGCCGACTATTGCGGGGCCTACCTCCATCCGGACAACAGAATCGTGATAAACATCTCCCGGGCTGATGATGTGAGGCCTGTCCTGGCACATGAGATACAGCACGCCATACAGGCCATGGAGGGGTTTGCGCGGGGAAGCAATCCCGGGGAGTTTAAAAACACGGCGGAGAATGTGATCCTGGACATCGTGCGGGCCACTGACGGAAGGATTCTGGAGGGCGGCGGTTTTGACAACACGCCGGACGGCATTTTCGCCGCACTGAACCGTGAGACAGCCTATGGCGGGACAATATTGAGGGACAACAGCTCCAGCCTGGACGCGGTGGCAGGCAAATACGGGTATGAGACGATATTCGATCTCGTGAACGACATCGGCAGCTTCAGGAGCAGTATACAGGAATACCTTTCCACTGCAGGGGAGGTGGAAGCGCGCAACGTGGAAAGCAGACTGGACTTTACTTCAGCCCAAAGACGGAACACGCTTGCCGTTTCCACCGAGGATATCGCCCGGGACGGCAGATATTCCTTTCAAGGGATGCCCAAATGGACGAGCTCGCACGTCATGTGTCTTTTCTGGCCGGGAAGCTGCATGTTCCGGTGGAAGTGATCCGTCGTGCCGACGAGATAGGCTCTCCCGACATACGCGGCCTGCTCTCCTGCGGGAAAGACATCCGGGGCTGGTATGACATCCCCTCGCAACGTGTCTGCCTGTATCTTCCGCATGCCCGGGGGAAAGCGGACGTCGAGCGTACCCTGCTGCATGAGGGTGTGGCACATTACGGACTCAGAAAGCTTGCAGGTCACAAGCATATGGATGCTTTTCTGGATGACATCTTCAACGGATGCGGGGAAAAAGTACGGGATGAGATTCTCCGGATGGCGGCTGCGGACAGGACGGACATACGTGTCGCGACGGAAGAGTATCTGGCACGGATGGCCGAGGACGGTACGGACCGGTCCTTATGGGACAGGATTGTCACCGCCTTCCGGAATCTCCTCCGAAAGCTGGGCTTCTGCCTGGAAATCGGCACAAGGGAACTGAGGGGCATACTCGCCGCCAGCCGGAAAAATCTCACCGGAATTGCGGAACCGGCCGTAATACAGACGGCAAGAGGGGATCTTGAACTCTCCTGCGGATACGGGCGGGCGGTTCTCAGGCGGCAAGGGGTCGAGACGGATGCGACCTCCCTTCTGGAACGGATGAGAAAAGCGGGGATCAGCCGCCTCTCTCGGGCAGGAGGACTGGAAAGCCGTCTTTAACGGCGGCATCATCTTCCCGGCGGCAGGAAGCTCATGGCCGTAAGGGAACCGGCCGGATACGGGATGAGGATATCCGGTGTGTCACCGGGGAGTGCAAGAGAGTCGGGAATGGAAATGTAAAACAGGATACGGAAAAATAAGATATGGACGAGTGCGGTGAAAAAAACGCTATAAGCCTTTCATGGGGAAGGCGGGAAATCCGGATTTCCGGAGAGGGGGGCCATCCTGTATGTGAACGGTGTCCCCCATGACATGACCATGATGCTGGAGACTATCCGTGGAGCCGGCGCGAGGCCGGAAAGGATATCCCCGGCCAGATGGATCTCCCTGTTGAGGGGACGGCCTACCGTGCTGCCGGGATGTGAAAGTCCCCTGGTCATGGTACGGGTCCCTTCCGGATATACGGTCAGGTGTCTGTTTCCGGCCGGGGAAAAGGGACACTCCTTCCAGGCGGAAATGCAGTAATTGGACCGGACTACTTATAAAGTATGATATTAATAAAGTAAATAGCGGTAAAAACTAAAAAAGTACAATGGAACATTACATTTTCTATTGCAAGCTGTCGCTTCTGGCAGTGCTGTCACTGATAACGGCCTGCTGCATGCTGAGCCGGAGATGGTATGTCAACCTGGCCGCATTTCTTGCATGCCTCTCGGGCGAGACCTTTCTGGCCCACCTGTTCTTCCCCGGATACATGCTGTGTCCGGCGGCCGCCTCGTTCATAATCCTCTTCCTTTCCCGGATATGGGACCTGTCCAGAACCTCGGCAAAGGGGAACGGGGCTGATCCCATCCGGCTGCCGGTCAGGTCAGGAATCCGGGAGTCCCGGCTCGAATTCTATTACCACTACTCCAACTTCCTGGTTTACGGAGGGGCCGGTTCCGGAAAGACGAAAAGTATCGGAAAATGGCTTCTGAGCGAATACATGCGGCTGGGATTCGCCGGATTCATCTATGACTTCAAGGATACGGACTATACCGTACCGCCTACAACCTCATTAAAAGGCACAGGTATCCGCACAAGTTCTACTATGTCAGTTTCGACAGGCCTGAACGGTCGTACCGGTTCAACCCGCTCAAGGTGGTGAGGGACCGCACGGAACTGATCCAGCTGATGGAGGACGTGCTGCTCGCGCTGCTTCCCAAGAAGGAACAGCAGAACGAATGGGTCGCCGGAGGTCTGGGCATCCTCCGCGGCGTGGCGTTCCGGTTCTGGGACGAGTTCCCCGAGCATTGCACGCTGCCGCATATACTGGCCTTCATCATGACCGCTCGGCAAGGCAGCTCTCCCTGTTCCTGCAGCAGAACCTCGTGTCGGAAATGCTGGCCGGCGCCTATCTGAAGGCGGAAGGTTCCGAGAAGACCCAGGCATCCTATCTCTCCACGCTGTGTAACAATCTGGCCACCGTTTCACAGAACGAGGAGATCGCCTATGTCCTTTCAGGGGACGATTTCGATTTCAACCTGATCGATCCGGAAAATCCGAAACTTTTTGCCATCAGCAACAACTTCTCCAAGAACTCGGTCTATGCTCCGGTCATCGGCATGCTCATGACCATATCCTCCCGGCAATTCACCATGCGGAACAAGGTTCCTTTCGTCTATTTCCTGGACGAGATGACGACAGTCAATATCAAAAACTTTGAGACGCTGCCTTCCGTCCTGCGTGAGTATCTTTGCGCCTTTGTTCTTTTAACACAGTCCGGTTCCAAGGTGGAGAACCAGTATGGCAGGCTCGACCGTTCATCCGTGGAAGCCAACTTCGGGAACCAGTTTTTCGGACGGACCAAAGACGTGGAGTCATTGAAATATTATCCCATGATGTTCGGAAAGGAGGAAAAGGAACGGAGATCCCGCAGCGCGGGAAAAAGCGGGGGAAGCACGAACAGGAGCGTGACCGTATCGTCCCAGAAAGAGGACATCTATCAGGGAAAGGATTTTGCGGATCTGGAACCCGGGGAGTTCATCGGTTCCGCCACGCGTGCCAACGTCAGCTACTTCAAGGTAAAGCTGGAGATGTATGACGACAGGAACGAGGAGCCCCTGCCCGATGTTCGGTCCTTGAGCCGGGAGAGCTGGGCAGGAACTTCGCAAGGATTCTTGAGGAGGTACGGGAGCTGTTCCCGTGTGAGTGAACGGACCGGCCTCATCTTTCCCTTCCGGTCAGAAGATCGGTCCCCAGCCTTTTCAGTTCCTGGATGATGGCCTTCCTGGGATTCACCACGAACCGGTACAGACGGCAGACATTCATGTACAGCCGCCTTTCCTCCCTGAACTCCCCGTGCAGGATCTCACGCTTGATTCTCGATACAGTCTCGTTCCGCAACTCGTTCCTTGCCTTCCATTCCCCGGAATATTCCTTCAGGCCCTCATCCTTGGACCGGCAGTAAGGGAAGTAGCCATACAGCCGGTTGAACCTGGAGGCGCACCGGGCGGACCACTGGGAACGGTCAAAGCCGACCACCACCTCCCTGCCGTCAAGAACCTGCCGGTTTCCCCTGCTCTTGGACAGCGGGGAAAGGGACACGGTCTGGGATCTGTCCATGCGGGAGACGATAATATGCACATGCAGCTGCAGTCCCGGCTTCCTTTCACCGGCTTTTGCCTTGCCGGCTTCCACCTCGGGATCATCGCCTTTATAGTGGCGTTCTGTTTCCACACGCCCATACCATACCAGATCGTCACCGGACTGATCTTCTCCCGGTAAAAATTACGGCATATTCATCCATGCACTCACGGGTGAGCCGTTTCATTTCAGCCAGGACTTCTTTCTGCTGCTCCGGGGAGAGCTCCGGGAATTCGGCGGTCTTTTCCCCGGTCACTTTTTCAATGAGGTGCTGCTGCTCCTCACCGCTGGGATTGATGGTGAGCATATAGAACTTGTCGTCGTTCCGTTTCAGTGTCCTGTGGTTGTTGTCCATATGATGCATGACGGTCAGAGGGGTCACATAGTCCTCTTTCTGTGAAAAAAAATTATCATAATAAGGACGTTCCTCCTTCAGCTCCTTGCTGAGATATTCCACCAGCTGCACGCATTTTCCCTTGTTGTCCGACACGCCCGGAGTATTTACAGGCCGGTGGACTTTACAGTACATATTCCTCGTTGATCTTCTTGATGAGCAGCTGCAGGGTGCTGACGGGAACCTTGACATCATCACCGAATTTCACCTTCGGGAACTTGTCCGGATTGAGCTGGAATTTTATCAGCTCTGCCAGCCTGCGGAGCTTCTCCCGTTCTTTTTCCACATCCGCCGGGGAGCCCTCCCCGTACTCCGCCAGCTGTTGCTGGAGCTTCCTGTTCCTTTCCTGCAGATCATGCATCTCATTCATCAGCCTTGCATAGTCCGGGGATTCATGGAGGCCGCCTCCCATGCCGGCCAGTTTATCAAGAATGGGCTTGAAGATGTCACGTTCCTGGGACTTTATGATCTTAATAAGATCCTCAATTCTTTTCTCCACCAAGGCTGTCGGATTTTTGGATGCGTAACGGGGTTGAATCCCGTTATTTCAAAAAAAGTAATCATTCTGTCCACACAGACACTGACCGTATCGCTTCCCTTAAAGGTGTCCAGACGGGCTTTTACCGTGGGAGTAAGCCTGACCGACTTTATTGAATGTTCTTTCATCTTGTATGCGTTTTAGTTATACATGTAAATAGCTGTCACAAAGCTACTTGTTTTTGTTTTCTCCTGCAAGCGCCACCTGTCGCAGAGAGGTGAAAGTTTTATAACTTGCTGAAAATTAGTAAAATATCGGACACGCATACGGAGATGCCCACAACTTAACCCACTGCGAACCAGAGAGAAAGGAGAAAAGGTGCATACAAATGTATGCGCGACCTGTAACATTGTATATAATTAAATTGTTGTATATCAACGCTATGCGTCGATTCATGTTCACGTGTGCGGGAACACCTCTTGCTCTTCCTTATCACTCTTCCTTATCAGGAATTCACTAAGGGGATGAACCCCTTAGCCCCCCCGGTAAGGAAGGGCAGCGTGGCATGTCCGGAACAAGGCGTTTTTAGGGGAGGTCCATCCCATGAAAAGAAATGACATGCAGAAAAGGGGAAAACGTATGGAGGAAATGACGGGCATGTGGAAAAATCCCCATGAAAGAAGGAAAAACGGCTCACGGAAATACCGGATACAACTTTTAGCAGAAGCAAAACAAAGCTAACACGCTGATAAATAGCATGATAAAACTTGGATATTCGAAGAAAAATCATTACCTTTGATATGTGATAATAAAGGAGATAACATCTTATGAATGAACAAATTAGAACCATTTTAGCCGAGGACGGTACAAAGACCTCGAAAATCCGAAAACTTCTGCTGCTCGGACTCACCCACCGTGAAATTGCCGATCTTGTAACCCGTGGAAACCGTGGGTTTGTATGGAATGTCTACAAGAGAATGAGGGACGAGGGCTGATCGTATCCGCAGGGACTCCCACCGCCGCCACCACACCCGAACTTGATTATTCTTTCAGAAGAAAATTCGGTGTCGAGATAGAAGCCTATAACTGCACATGCCAGCGGCTCGTACGCGAGCTGACGGAAGCGGGAATCGAGGTGGCCTCGGAAAGATACAACCATGACCTCCGTCCGCACTGGAAACTGGTAACGGACAGCAGTCTGAACGGGAATGACACATTCGAACTCGTAAGCCCCATACTGGAGGGAGAGAATGGACTGGAGAAACTGGAGAGGGTCTGCTGGGTGCTGGACTCCTGTAATGTAAAGATTAATGGAAGCTGCGGATTGCATGTGCACATGAATGCGGAGGACTTCAACATCACTACATGGCGGAACCTACTGCTTTCCTACAAGCATGCCGAAGCGGAAATAGACAAGTTCATGCCAGCCTCGCGCAGGGGCGGCAGCAACACTTACTGTGGCTCCCTCATCCAGTTTCCCGATGAGCGGATACGCTCGGCACGAAACATCAGGGAACTTCAGGGGCTGTTCCCCAGCAGGTATATGAAAGTGAACCTTCAAGCCTATTCACGCCACAGGACGGTAGAGTTCCGCCAGCATTCGGGAACCATCAGTTTTACAAAAATAGAAAATTGGGTGTGTTTTCTCGACAGAATGATTACCTTTGCATCCGTGGGTTCTCTGCCTGCAGGAATCAGACTGGAAGATTTTCCTTTCCTGGGAGAGAAACAAAAGTTGTATTATAAATTAAGAACAAAAAAAATTAG